>Ga0154006_1000434_pt1 | contig 13976 bp, 8 predicted proteins | sample TSFL090MetaG_FD_104747 | JGI IMG/M metagenome (GOLD analysis project Ga0154006, IMG submission 104747) | Attine ant fungus gardens microbial communities from Florida, USA - TSFL090 MetaG | ecosystem: Host-associated > Fungi > Mycelium > Unclassified | place: USA: Florida, Wakulla State Forest...
ACCCGCATCGTGTCAGCGAACCTATCGCCATGTATTTGGCATCCGGGGTCGACCAAAGCACTTTGTCGACGCCCGGTGTACGTTTGCCTTGGTTTTCCGTCACTCGTTTAACGGCCAACGCTTTGCCATAGAACGAGGTGGTCAGTAGCCGTTGCAGGGCCTTGACCCTGTTCCAGCGACCGGCCTGTGTCGCCTTCACGATACGTGCCTGCATTCTTTTAACCGTGGCGCGCGCCGTGTTCCAGTCGATGCTGTGCCACGACGTACCTTGGTCGGCCAGTGCACACGTTGACTGCCCGTTCATTTGCTTTCTTGCCTTCAAAGATTACGCAAGTTATCTCGTGATGAGAGACCAGTTGGAAGTCTGCCCACTTTCGTGTCGAGCGATGTCTCAGCTCGTATCCCAGCCATTACAGCTAGGCATTCGCTTTCTCCAACCTCCTTTACCCACTCCGCCACCAGCTTCCCTTACGGTTGGCCTGCCCGGTGAGGGCGACGGGATGGGCTTACCCTGTTCCGCTACTGCAACGAAGATGGCGAAGGTTTCCTCTTTACGCCGGCGACGTCATGTTCTGCGTGCATCCACTACAGACTGTATGCACCCGATCGCTTAGCTTTTGCCCTCAGCCTGACAGCACCTTTGGCTGGACTGTTCTCACGACGCTTGCGAGGATTCACTTCCGTTAACCATGCCATCCAAGCCCTCACGGCTCCCGCATTGGCGCTTGCAGGTGTTACCTTTGCCTCGCGGCTCGGGTTAGGCCTTGCGGCCCCGATCGTTGTCCTCGATGCTCCGCACCCCGCCGTTACCAGCGACGCACGATCGAGTAGGCTACTGCTGGCAGAACAGCAGGTCTTGTCCGATTGCTATCGGCAAGACAGTTGCGATAGCGACTTCCAGGTCGCACCTGTATGAATATACAGTATAGTATCCGTCGAACTCGAGCGGCGCGGGCATGACCCGTGCGGCACGTGCGCCGCGCCTGCGGGCATCCGCCGCAGCGTCCCGGCACCGTGATTCCGGCTAACTCATTCAGACGGGCAGGCAAATTGTCATCCAGCAATCTGATCCGCATTCGCGGAGCACGTCAGCACAATCTCAAGAACCTCGATCTCGACCTGCGCACCGGCGAAATGACGGTCGTCACGGGCCCGTCGGGCTCCGGCAAGTCGAGCCTCGTGTTCGACACGCTGTACGCGGAAGGCCAGCGGCGCTACGTCGAGACGTTCAGCGCGTATGCGCGGCAGTTCCTCGACCGGATGGACCGCCCGCAGGTCGAGCGCGTCGACGGCGTGCCGCCCGCGATCGCGATCGACCAGACCAACCCGGTCCGCAGCTCGCGCTCGACGGTCGGTACGATGACCGAGCTCAACGATCACCTGAAGCTGCTGTACGCGCGCGCGGCCGAGCTGTTCGACCGCCAGACCGCGCGCCAGGTGCGGCATGACACGCCCGAGACGATCTACGCGGAGCTCGTCGAGCGCACGCGTGCCGACGATCCGCGCGTCGTCGTCACGTTCCCGGTCGAGCTGCCGGACAGCGCATCCGAGGACGAAGTCGCGCAGTGGCTGTCCGCGAGCGGCTACACGCGCGTGCAGGCGCAGCGCGAAGTCGCGTCGCCCACCGGCCCGCGCAAGCTGCTCGACGTGGTGGCCGACCGCTTCCGCGTGCAGAACACCGACAAGGTGCGCGTGGTCGAGGCGATCGAGGCGTCGCTCAAGCGCGGCGGCGGCCGCGTGAATGTTTACGTGCTGGCACCCGAAGCCGGGAATGCGGTTGCCGAACCGCTGGTGTGGCGTTTCTCCACGGGGCTCCACGATCCCGACAGCGACCTGCGCTATGCGGAGCCGCAAGCCGCGCTGTTCTCGTTCAACTCGGCCTACGGCGCATGCGAAACCTGCCGCGGTTTCGGCCGCGTGATCGGCGTCGATCTCGGCCTCGTGATTCCCGACGCGCGCAAGACGCTGCGCGGCGGCGCGATCAAGCCGATGCAGACGCCCGCCTGGAAAGAGTGCCAGGACGACCTGATGCGCTACGCGGCGAAGGCCGGCATCCCGCGCGACACGCCATGGTCCGAGCTGTCGGACGCCGAGCGCGACTGGGTCGTCAACGGCTCGCCGGACTGGAACGGCAAGTGGCAGAGCCAGTGGTACGGCGTGAAACGCTTCTTCGGCTATCTCGAATCGAAAGCGTACAAGATGCATATCCGCGTGCTGCTGTCGAAGTACCGCAGCTACACGCCGTGCGACGTCTGCGGCGGCGCGCGCCTGAAGACGGAATCGCTGCAGTGGCGGCTCGGCTCGAAGGCGAACGCCGACGCGGTGCTCGCGCCGGCCGATCGCTTCCTGCCGCGCGGCGTCGACTGGACGCGCGCGCAACTCGAAGCGTTGCCGGGCCTGACGGTGCATGACGTGATGCTGCTGCCGATCGAGCGCATCCGCCGCTTCTTCGACGACGTGAGTTTGCCGAGCGCGCTGCTCGACGATGCGCTGAAGCTGCTGCTCGCCGAGGTGCGCACGCGCCTGAAATATCTGTGCGACGTGGGGCTCGGCTACCTGACGCTCGACCGGCAGAGCCGCACGCTGTCGGGCGGCGAGGTGCAGCGGATCAACCTGACCACGGCGCTCGGCACGTCGCTGACCAAGACGCTGTTCGTGCTCGACGAGCCGAGCATCGGGCTGCATCCGCGCGACCTCACGCGAATCGTCGAGGCGATGCAGCGGTTGCGCGACGCGGGCAATACGCTGGTGGTGGTCGAGCACGATCCGTCGGTGATGCTCGCGGCCGACCGGCTGATCGATATGGGCCCGGGCCCCGGCGAGCGCGGCGGCACGATCGTCTACGACGGCACGCCGCACGACATCCGTTCCGCGCCCACGCTGACGGGCGAGTATCTCGGCGGCCGCAAGCACGTCGCGCATGCGTCGAACTGGGCGCGCCGCCCGGTGGACGAGAGTACGCCGCGCATCGTGCTCGAAGGCGCGACCGAGCACAACCTGCGCGACGTGACGGTCGGGATTCCGCTGCAGCGGCTCGTGTGCGTGACCGGCGTGTCGGGTTCCGGCAAGTCGACGCTGCTGCAGGACGTGCTCTATCCGGCGCTGGCGCGCCATCACGGCAAGGCGACCGAGTCGCCGGGCGCGTTCCGCAACCTGACGGGCGCCGACCAGGTCGGCGACGTCGTGTTCGTCGACCAGTCGCCGATCGGCAAGACCACGCGTTCGAACCCGGCCAGCTACGTCGGCGCGTTCGACGAGATCCGCAAGCTGTTCGCGAAGGCGCCGCTCGCGCTGCAACGCGGCTACGGCGCGGGCACCTTCAGCTTCAACTCGGGCGACGGCCGTTGTCCGACCTGCGGTGGCTCGGGCTTCGAGCACATCGAGATGCAGTTCCTGAGCGACGTCTATCTGCGTTGCCCGGATTGCGACGGCAGCCGCTATCGCGCCGAGATTCTCGACGTGCGCATCGAGCGCGACGGCCGCGCCTTGAGCATCGCCGACGTGCTCGACCTGACGGTCAGCGAAGCGGCCGCGTTCTTCGCGACCGACGCCGAGGTGCTGCGCGTGCTGCAACCGATCGTCGACGTCGGCCTCGAATACGTGAAGCTCGGCCAGCCGGTGCCGACGTTGTCGGGCGGCGAAGCGCAGCGGCTGAAGCTGGCCGGCTTCCTCGCCGAATCGGCGGCGGCCGCCGGCGGGCGCCGGATCGCCAGCGAAGAGGCGCGCATCGCGCGCACGAAGCTGTTCATGTTCGACGAGCCGACCACCGGGCTGCACTTCGACGACATTGCGAAGCTGATGCAGGCATTCGGCAAGCTGCTCGCGGCCGGCCATTCGCTGATCGTGATCGAGCACAACCTCGACGTGATCCGCGCGGCCGACTGGCTGATCGATCTCGGCCCGGAAGGCGGCGACGGCGGCGGCCTCGTGCTGTGCGCGGGCACGCCCGACGACGTGAAGGCGTGCGCGCAATCGCATACCGGCGTCGCGCTGCTGCAGTACGACCGCGCGATGGATGGCGAAACCGCGCTCGCCGACGAAGGCGTGCCGCTGCAGGCGGTGCTGAGCGCCGCACGCGAGCGGCGCGCGATCGAAGGCGAGGACGTCGTGCGGATCGTCAACGCCCGCGAGCACAACCTGAAAGCGCTCGACGTCGACATCCCGCACGGCAAGTTCAACGTGATCACCGGCGTGTCGGGTTCCGGCAAGTCGACGCTCGCGTTCGACATCCTGTTCCACGAAGGGCAGCGGCGTTATCTCGAATCGCTGAACGCGTATGCGCGCTCGATCGTGCAGCCGGCCGGGCGGCCGGAAGTGGACGCCGTGTACGGCATTCCGCCGACGGTCGCGATCGAGCAGCGGCTGTCGCGCGGCGGCCGCAAGAGCACGGTCGCGACCACGTCCGAAGTCTGGCACTTCCTGCGGCTGCTGTATGTGAAGCTCGGCCTCCAGCATTGCATCCACGACGGCACGCCCGTCACGTCGCAAACCGTCGAATCGATCGCCGCCCAGTTGCTGCGCGATCATCGCGACGAACACGTCGGCTTGCTCGCGCCGCTCGTCGTCAACCGCAAGGGCGTCTATACCGATCTCGCGAAATGGGCGAAGGCGCGCGGCAGCACGCATCTGCGCGTGGACGGCGAGTTCGTCACGGTCGATCCGTGGCCGAAGCTCGATCGCTTCCGCGAGCACACGATCGAGCTGCCGGTGGCCGACCTCGTCGTGTCGCCGGACAACGAGGCCGAGCTGCGGCGCCTGCTCGACGAGACGCTCGAGATCGGCAAGGGCGTGATGCACCTGCTGGCACCGCTCGACGGGCTGCACCACGCGATGCAGAACGATCATTCGACCGCGCGCGTGGGCGAGGTCAAGGTGCTGTCGGTGAAGCGCGCGTGCCCGGTGTGCGGCACGAGCTACCCGGAACTCGATCCGCGGATGTTCTCGTACAACAGCAAGCACGGCTGGTGCACGACCTGCGTCGGCACCGGCGTCACGCTCACGCGCGAACAGCGCGCCGCGTACGACGACACGGTGCTCGCCGGGGACGATCGCGGCCGCGAACAGACGCTGCCGTCGGACGAGCAGGAACCGGAAGGCGTCGGCAACGAGCCGTGCCCGGATTGCAACGGCACGCGGCTGAACCCGGCCGCGCGCGCGGTCACGTTCGACGCGCATCCGATCGTCGAGGTCGCGCAGTGGACGGTGTCCGACACGCGCCGCTGGATCGATGCGCTGGAACTGTCCGGCCGCGACGCGCAGATCGCGCGCGACATCGTCAGCGAGATCGGCAGCCGCCTCGCGTTTCTCGAGGAAGTCGGGCTCGGCTACCTGAGCCTCGATCGCGCGGCGCCGAGCCTGTCGGGCGGCGAGGCGCAACGAATCCGGCTCGCGGCGCAGCTCGGCAGCAATCTGCAGGGCGTGTGCTACGTGCTCGACGAGCCGACGATCGGCCTGCATCCGCGCGACAACCAGATCCTGCTCGACGCGCTGCGCAAGCTCGGCGACAAGGGCAACACGCTCGTCGTCGTCGAGCACGACGAGGACACGATCCGGCGCGCGGATCACATCATCGACGTCGGTCCGGGCGCCGGCAAGCGCGGCGGCACGCTGGTCGCCGAGGGCGCGGTCGCCGATCTGGCCGCGCAGCCGGATTCGGTCACGGGGCGTTTGCTGGCCCAGCCGATGACGCACCCGCTGCAACCGCGTCGCGCGGTGAGCCTGGCGGGCAAGCAGGGCGCCCCGGCGGTGCCGGACGCGTGGCTGACCGTGCATGACGCGACGCTGCACAACCTGCGTGACGTGACCGTCGGCATTCCGCTCGCGCGGCTCGTCGCGGTGACGGGCGTGAGCGGCTCGGGCAAGTCGACGCTCGCGCGCGACGTGCTGATGACGAACCTGCTCGACGCGGTCGGCCGCTCGGTGCTGTCGTCGCCGGCCACGCGGCGCGCGCGCAAGGCCGCGCAGCAGGACGCGCCGGCCACGAACCGTCGTTCGAGCGTGCTCGCGCGCAGCGCACCGCGGCCGTCGCTGAGCGTCACGCATGCGTGGCAGGGTTGCGCGTCGCTGAGCGGCTGGGAGCAGATCGACCGCGTGCTCGAAGTCGACCAGACGCCGATCGGCAAGACGCCGCGCTCGTGCCCGGCCACCTACATCGGCGTGTGGGACACGATCCGCAAGCTGTTTGCCGATACGCTGGAAGCGCGGGCGCGCGGCTACACCGCGTCGCGCTTCTCGTTCAACACCGGCGACGGGCGGTGCCCGGCCTGCGAAGGGCAAGGCGTGCGCACGATCGGGATGAGCTTCCTGCCCGACGTGAAGGTGCCGTGCGACGTGTGCCACGGGCAGCGCTTCAATCCGGAGACGCTCGCGGTCACGTGGCGCGGCCGGAACATCGGCGACGTGCTGACGATGGAGATTGACGAGGCGGTGGCGTTCTTCGCGCCGATTTCGAACATCGCGCATCCGCTGCAGCTGATGAAGGACGTCGGCCTCGGTTACCTGACGCTCGGCCAGCCGTCGCCGACCCTCTCCGGCGGCGAGGCGCAGCGGATCAAGCTCGTCACCGAGCTCACGAAGGTGCGCGACGACATCACGCGGCGCGGGCAGAAGGCGCCGCATACGCTGTACGTGCTCGACGAGCCGACGGTCGGCCTGCACATGGCCGACGTCGCGAAGCTGATCCGCGTGCTGCACCGGCTGGTCGACGGCGGGCATAGCGTGGTCGTGATCGAGCACGACCTCGACGTGATCGCGGAAGCCGACTGGATCATCGATCTCGGCCCGGAAGGCGGCGTGGGCGGCGGCACGATCGTCGCGGCGGCGCCGCCGGAAGGGCTCGTGCAGGTGACGGCGAGCCATACCGGGCACGCGCTGAAGCCGGTGCTGGCGCGAACGGCGGCGGAGGGCGATGAAGCGGAGCGGCACGGAGAAGCGCGGGTCGGTTGAACGCGGTGCTTCCGGTGAGCGGCCCCGGTGTCCGGCGAGACACCGGGGCCGTTTTCATCTATTCATCCATTCATTCAGGCCGCCGCACTCATTCGCCCTTGACGCCGATCGTCTCGATGATGGTTTCCAGATGCGGGCTCATCGGCAGGTTCAGGCTCATGCCCGACGGAAGCGGGCGCAGGAACCAGCGCTTGTACTGGCGGGTGATCTCGCCGTCGGCGGCCAGCTCCTGGAACGTGCTTTTCACGACCTGCGCGAGCTGCGGATCGTCCTTGCGGAACATGATTCCGTACGGGTCGTATGACAGGAAATCGCCCACCACGTCGTACTGGCCGCCCTTGCCCGCATTCTCGGCAATCAGGCCGTACAGCAGCACGTCGTCCGTCGCGAACGCATCCGCGCCGCCGCTCGCGACGAGCGCGAAGCCCTGCGCATGGTCCGGCACCATCTGCAGCTGGATCCCGAGCTTGAACCGCGCGTCCAGGTCGCGCAGCGCCTTCTCGTTGGTCGTGCCGGCCGTCACCGCGACCTTCTTGCCCGCGAGATCGCGGAACGAGCGGATCGGCGAGCCTCGCTTCACCATCACCTTCGTGCCGGCCACGAAGAAGATCGGCGAGAACGCCACGCGCTGCTGGCGCTCCAGGTTGCTCGTCGTTGAGCCGCATTCCAGATCGACCTTGCCGCTGACCACCGCGTCGATCCGGTTGTCGGACGTGACCGGCACCCAGCGGATCGTCAGGTTCTGGTTGACCGCATCCTCGATCGACGACACGAGCGCCTTGCAGAGCTCGATCGAATAGCCGATCGGCTGGTTGCGCGCGTTGAGGTAAGAGAACGGGATCGACGCGGCACGATAGCCGAGTGTGATCGTGCCGCTGCGGCGCACCTTCGCGAGCGTGCCGGTCAGTTGGGCCGGCGCGAACGGCTCGACGCGCGGCGGTTGCGATGGCGCGTCTTCCGCGCGCGCAGTCGCGCCCGCGCCCGCGGCGAGCAGGCCTGCGAGCGCGAGTGCATGCCAGAATCGCTGCATCTTCATCGCCGGGCCTCCGTCAGACGTCCGCCGGATGCGCGATCGTCCCTTCCTGCTCCGATTCGATGCGCGCGAGGTTGGCCTCGGCTTCCGCCTCCGACATCAGCTGGCCTTCCCATTTCGCGACCACCGCGCTTGCAATCGAGTTGCCGACCGCGTTGGTGGCCGAGCGGCCCATGTCGAGGAAGGTGTCGACGCCGAGAATCAGCAGCAGCCCGGCCTCCGGCAGCCCGAACTGATGCAGCGTGGCGGCGATCACGACGAGCGATGCGCGTGGCACGCCGGCCATGCCCTTCGACGTGAGCATCAGGACCAGCAGCATCGTGATCTGCGTGCCGATCGACAGGTGGATGTTGTATGCCTGCGCGATGAACAGCGCCGCGAACGTGCAATACATCATCGAGCCGTCGAGGTTGAACGAATAGCCCATCGGCATCACGAAGCTCGAGATCTTGCGCCGCACGCCGAACCGGTCGAGCGCGTCGAGGATCTTCGGGTAGGCGGCTTCGGAGCTGGCCGTCGCGAACGACAGCATGAAGGCTTCCTTGATCAGCACCAGCAGCTTGAACACGCGTCGCCCGAGGAACACCATCCCCGCACAGACGAGCACGGCCCAGAGCAGGAACAGGCTGACGTAGAAGTCGCCCATGAACACCGCGAACTTCAGCAGCACCGACAGCCCGTTGACCGCGACGGTCGCGGCCATCGCGGCCATCACGGCGAGCGGCGCGAGCTTCATCACGTAGCCGGTGATCTTGAGCATCACGTGCGACAGCTGGTCGATCGCGGCGATGAGGATCTTGCCGCGCTCGCCGAGCGCGGCGAGCGCGACGCCGAAGAACATCGAGAACACGACGATCTGCAGGATCTCGTTGTTGCTCATCGACTCGGCGAACGACCTCGGCACCATGTGGCCGACGAAATCCTTGAGCGTGAACTTGGAGGTCGCGAGGTTCGCCGATGCGCCGATGTCCGGCAGCGGCAGGCCAAGGTTGTCGCCCGGCCGGAGCAGGTTCGCCATGAACAGCCCGAGCAGCAGCGAAACGAGCGACGCGGTGACGAACCAGCCGATCGATTTCGCGAACACGCGCCCGACCGATGCCGCGTCGCCCATGTGCGCGATGCCGACGACCAGCGTGGAGAACACGAGCGGCCCGATCACCATCTTGATCAGGCGCAGGAACACTTCGGAGACGAGCGAGATGTAACCGGCGATTTCGGTGGTGGCCTTTTTGTCCGGAAAGCTCGTGAAGATCATGTAGCCGATCACGATGCCTGCCACCATCGCGATCAGGATCCAGACGGCTGCTGCATTCTTGGTTCGCATCGTGAGCCTCCCAAGCACCGGTTTCGCAATCGGGCATGGGAGGACGATACAGGACCAGAATGGCGATGAACAGTGCAACCGGGCTCGGGTTTGCGCTAGCACCGTGTCACGGCCGATCGGGCGACAGCGATCGCGCCGGTGGCGCTGCGCGCCCGCGGCCGGCGCAACCCGATCCCGATTTGTGCGGGGCAGCACGATGCCTGGCCGACGGCTCCGGCATGGCAGTGACCGGCGTTTCGCTACGCGTCCATGTCCTGCGCGGATAGGCGTGCTTCCCGCTGTCGGACGTCTCGCCCGCCGGCCCGTAAAGGCGGTTCAGTTCAATCCTGGATGCGCCAAACCCGATCGCGGATACGCGTCGACAGCATCGAGCCGCGCTTGAGCAGGAAGTCCATCAGCAGTTGCGGATAGTCGGCCCGGATCGCCGCGCGCACGGACGGCCGTTCGGCGAGCCGTTGCCGCCACGTGGCGACCTTGGGCAGGCCCGCGAAGAACCCGAAGTCGTCGATCTGCTCGAACACGTCGAAGTAGCGGAACACCGGCCCGAAGGCCGCGTCCACGATGCTGAAGTGCGCGCCGCCAAAATACGGGCCGGCGCCGAGCGTGTCTTCGAGCTGCTCGAATCGTGCGCGGATGTCGCGGGTTTTCGCCGCCAACGCAGTTTCATCCGGAGCCGTATAGAACCCCCACACGGCGTTCAGCAGTGCCGATGCGAACTCGACCCACGCGCGGTGCCGCGCCCGCTCGAGCGGCGCATCGGGATGCAGCCGCGGCGCGAGCGTCTCGTCGAGGTAATCGCAGATCACGGCCGATTCGAAGATGGGCGCGCCATCGACGACCAGCACGGGGGTCTTGCCGAGCGGGGAAATCCGGCGAAACCAGTCCGGCTTGTTGCCCAGGTCGACGTCCGTCCGTTCGAACGCCACGCCTTTTTCGGTCAGCACGATGACGGCGCGCTGGACGTACGGGCACAGCACATGGCTGACGAGGTGGAATTGCGGCGTGCTCATGTCGTCACCTCGCCGTGTCAGGCCGCGCCTAGCGCGAAGCGCGGGCTGCGCCGTACCGCCAGCGCACCGTCGCCGAGCAGCCACAGCGCGACGGACGCGACGATCAGGAACACCGGGTATTCCCAGCCGCCGCCCTGGCTCGTATGCACCCAGCCATTGGGCAAGTGCACACGCGTCGCGCACACCATGATCGGCACCAGCAACAATGCGACCTGGCGCGCATAGACGCCCAGGACGAGCGCGATGCCACCGGCCAGCTCGGCCGTGAAGACCGGATAGGCGAGGAAGCCGGGGTAGCCGACGCTCTGGAAATACTGCGCGGTACCCGGCAGGGTAAAGACCAGCAATTTCAGCAGTGAATGGGAAATCCACATGACGCCCAACGCCACGCGCAGCGGCAACGCGCCATAGGCGGCGGCCGGGTCACTGGTCGAAATCGATTGATTCATGTCGGCACCCGTTGCGAGAGTTGGCAAAGCGGCACCGAATTTAGCATTGCGGATATGCTTGAGTAATAAGCACAATTACAATCAAGAATTGCAAAAATGCAATGCACGGGGATCACTCGATGCCATACAAACTCAGCGCGGCAGACCTCGAAACGATCCTGGCGCTGTCCCGCTCGGGCACGCTGGTTCAGGCGGGCGAGCGTCTCGACGTGGATGCGTCGACCGTGTTTCGCAACCTCCGGCGGATCGAGCGCGGGCTGCAGCAGCAGTTGTTCGAACGGACCCGCTCGGGCTATCGCGCGAAGGAAATCGCGCTGGCGCTGGCCGAACACGCTGAGCAAGTGGAAGTGCAGGTGGAATCGGCCCGCTCGATCGCGCAACAAGCGCCCGAGCACGTGTCGGGCACGGTGCGCATCACCACCACCGACACGATTCTGCACGGGCTGGTCGGGCCGGCGTTGAAGCAGCTGGAAGCCATCCACCCGCGGCTCGCATACGAGCTGCACACGGGCAACGAGATCGCCGACCTGGGGCGCCGCGACGCCGATATCGCGGTGCGTGCGACCCGGCAGCCACCGGACTATCTCGTGGGCAAGCATGTCGGTTCGATCGACGTGGCGCTGTTCGCGTCGAAACACTACGACGCCGCACGCTGCCATGAGGACGTCGCGGCGGGCCACGCACGCTGGATTGCGCCGGACGACGCGCTGCCGGGCCACCCGTCGGTCATCTGGCGCAAACGTCATTTCAGGAAAGTGGTGCCGCACTACAAGGTCAACAGCATCCTGACCGTGATGGAGCTGGTCGCCCTCGGCATGGGCGTCGGCATCCTGCCGACGTTCCTGACCCGCGGCCGCTCCGATCTCGTGCAACTGACCGAGGTCTTGCGCGACTGTCAGACCGAGCTGTGGGTGCTGACCCACCGGGAGTCGCGACATCTGCTGCGGGTCTCGACCGTATTCAAATATCTGTCGACGACGCTGAAGATCTGACCGTGTGCTTCGGTGTGCGGCGATGCGGGGGCGTCGGGTCATGGGCGTGCCGGGCCGTTTCAACGCAGGCCGACACGATCGGCGAAAGCCGGCAGTAGCGGCCAGCCTGCCAGGTGCCCGCGTTGCACGATTTGCGCAAACGCGGCCAGGCGCGAAGGGGGCTGTCGAGGAACGACCTCAAGCACGCAGGCGAAGCGTCCTTCGTTTAGCGCCTGTTTCAATGAACTCAAGACAGAGCGAACCCTTTCAAGTCAAAGGGGCGCGTCGCCGCAGCCATCCTGGTGATGGCGCGGAGCAACGACCGCGATGACAGCCAGTCGCAGTCTGGCGGCATGGAAGAACCAGCGCGCGGGCGTCCAGCTGACGTAAGCGCATCAAACCGCGCCATGCGCGGCGATGTTGCGATATTGCCCTTTGAAATACAGCAATGGCTGCGTAGCAGCAGCTTCTTGAAGGTCCAACGCTTTCACTTCACCAATCACGATCAGGTGATCGCCCGCGGCATGTTCGGCGTAAATTTCGCAATCGAGCCAGTGAAGACTGCCGGCAATGATCGGATTACCCAGCGGCGATTCCTGCCAATCGACGCCGTGCCATTTGTCCGTGCCTCGTCGAGCGAATTGATTTGAAATCCTGACTTGTTCGTCCGACAGGATGTTGACGACGAATCGACCTGCCTGGCGAATCTTTGGATAGCTGGCCGAACCGGACATCACGCTGAATGACACCAGCGGCGGGCTCATCGACACGCTGTAGAAAGACTGGCAAGTGAAGCCGATCGGCTCGCCATCGACGTGCGATGCGATCACCGTGATACCGGATGCGTAATGCCCGAGCGCTTCGCGAAAGCGCAAAGGCTCGATGGCAGTGCTGGAAAGTGACATGGTAGATATCGAATACTGGGTGCGGCTCGGAAAGGTCAAGGCGGCGTATTCGGACAGATTCAGGGAGCCGTTTCAAGGCACTCCCTGACACCTGCACAGCCTTCAATTTCCCGATCACGACTTCCGGCTTCAGCGCGGAACTAGTTCGAGAGTTCCTTTCGGACGATTTCCGCGCCGGCGCTCAACGCACTCAGCTTGCCTCTCGCGACTGCGCGCGACAACGGAGCCATGCCGCAGTTGGTGCAAGGATAGAGCTTGTCGGCGTCCACGAACTGAAGTGCTTTTCGCAACGTGCTGGTGACTTCCTCGGGCGTCTCAATGGTATCGGTTGCCACATCGATGGCCCCCACCATCACCTTCTTGCCCCGAATGAGTTCGATCAGATCCATCGGAACGCGAGCGTTGTGACATTCCAGCGAAACCATATCGATACTGGATTTTTGCAGCTTGGGGAAGGCTTCCTCGTATTGCCGCCACTCCGACCCCAGCGTCTTCTTCCAGTCCGTATTGGCCTTGATGCCATAGCCATAGCAAATATGCACGGCGGTTTCACACTTGAGACCTTCAATCGCCCGTTCCAGGGTCGCGACGCCCCAATCATTCACCTCATCGAAGAAAACGTTGAATGCAGGCTCGTCAAATTGGATGATGTCGACGCCGGCAGCCTCCAGTTCCCTGGCTTCCTCGTTCAGGATCTTTGCGAACTCCCAGGCCAGTTTTTCGCGACTCTTGTAATGATCGTCGTAGAGCGTATCGATCATGGTCATCGGGCCCGGCAACGCCCATTTTATGGGTTGCGTGGTTTGCTGGCGCAAAAACCTGGCATCTTCAACGAAAACCGGTTTTTGCCTGGCAACCGCATCAACGACCGTCGGCACGCTTGCATCATAGCGATCGCGAATTCGAACGGTCTTGCGGTTCTCAAAATCGACGCCGCCGAGGTGCTCGATAAACGTGGTCACGAAATGCTGGCGCGTTTGCTCGCCGTCACTGACGATATCGATGCCCGCATGTTGCTGTTCTTGCAACGACAAACGCAAAGCATCCTGTTTGCCCTCGATCAACCCCTCGTCTTGCAATTTCCACGGTGACCAAAGTGTCTCGGGTTGTGCAAGCCAGGAAGGTTTGGGCAAACTGCCGGCGGTTGACGTGGGTAGCAATTTTTTCACGGTAGACGACCTTGCGTTTTTGTTAGTCAAAGAGCGTAGTCCGCGGACCACTGCTCAAGAATGGCCTGGTATGGCTTGATAAATTGCTCCTCGGCAAACCTTCCCTGCTCGATAGCCAGCCGGCTACGCTCTTCCCGATCGTAAACAATTCGAGTCAGCGAAAAATCCTG
>Ga0154006_1000436_pt1 | contig 13954 bp, 13 predicted proteins | sample TSFL090MetaG_FD_104747 | JGI IMG/M metagenome (GOLD analysis project Ga0154006, IMG submission 104747) | Attine ant fungus gardens microbial communities from Florida, USA - TSFL090 MetaG | ecosystem: Host-associated > Fungi > Mycelium > Unclassified | place: USA: Florida, Wakulla State Forest...
GGATGCCGGCAGCCAACTGGTGGAACAGGCCGGCGCCACGATGACCGAAGTGGTCGCCAGCGTGCAGCGCGTGACCGACATCGTCGGCGAGATCGCCGAGGCCAGTCGCGAGCAGAGCACCGGCATCGAGCAGATCAACCAGGCCATCGCGCAGATGGATGAAACCACCCAGCAGAACGCCGCGCTGGTGGAGCAGGCCGCCGCCGCGGCGCAATCCTTGCAGTCGCAGGCGACCAACCTGGTGGGCGCGGTGGGCATCTTCAAGATCGATGCGCAGATGGCCGCCGTCGCCGGAGAGGTTGTCAAGCCGGCGGTGAAAGCGGCCATGAAGCCTGCCGCAAAGCCGGCGGCTCCCGCTGCGGCAGCCATTCCCGCGCCGATGGCACCGATCGCCAAGGCTGCCCCGGCGAGCGCGCGCAAGTTGCCGGTGTCGCCGGCCAGGCCGGCCGGTAGCGCGCACGTCAAGGACGAGGGCCAGGACTGGGAAGAGTTCTGACGCGTACCGGGCAGGCATAAAAAAACCTCCATCTTGTGCGATGGAGGTTTTTTTTCGACCGGAACCGGAGTCCGGCGGGAGGTTATTGCGAGCCGAGGCGCTTGATCAGCGCGGCCAGTTCTTCCACTTCCTCCGGCGTGCAGTCGGTCAGCGGGGTGCGCACCGGACCGGCGTCATGGCCGACGATCTTCGCGCCAGCCTTGACGATGGACACCGCATAACCGGCCTTGCGGTTGCGAATCGCCAGGTAGGGCAGGAAGAATTCGTCGATCAGCTTGCCGACGGTGGCGTGGTCATCCTTGGCGATGGCCTGGTAGAACTCGACGGCGGTCTTCGGGATGAAGTTGAACACGGCCGAGGAATACACGGGCACGCCCAGCGCCTTGTAGGCCGCGGCGTAGACTTCCGCGGTCGGCAGGCCGCCCAGGTAGGTGAAGCGGTCGCCCAGCTTGCGGCGGATGCTGACCATCGGCTCGATCTCGCCGATGCCATCCTTGAAACCGATCAGGTTGGGGCAGCGTTCGGCCAGTCCCGCCAGGGTTTCTGCATTGAGCTTGCAGACCGCGCGGTTGTAGATGATGACGCCGAACTTGACCGATTTGCAGACCGCTTCGACGTGGGCGGCGATACCGTCCTGGCTGGCTTCGGTCAGGTAGTGTGGCATCAGCAGGATGCCGTGCGCACCCAGGCGTTCGGCTTCCTGGGCATAGGCGATGGCAGCGCGGGTGGAGCCGCCGGCGCCGGCGATGATGGGCACCTTGCCGCGGCAGGTCTCGACGGCGGTGCGGATGATTTCCGAGTATTCGCCCGGCACCAGGGAGAAGAATTCGCCCGTGCCGCCGGCGGCGAACAGCGCGCTGGCGCCGTAGGGAGCCAGCCATTCCAGGCGCTCGATGTAGGTTTTCTTGCGGAAGTCACCCTGTTCGTCGAAGTCGGTCAGCGGAAAGGACAGCAGGCCGGAGGAGATGATCTGTTTCAGGTCTTGTGGTGTGTACATGGTTTCGCTACGCCGTAAGGAATGGAATGTCGCTCGGATATGGTCTCTTGCCGATGTTCGTTTCGGTAAGATATCAGTCATCGTACAACATGAAATGACGAAGCACCAGTGTTTTTTTGCGCAGTGTTGCCAGGAAGGGGAAAAGGAGGGGGGGCACTTGATGGGATGTGCCGATTGCCGTTCTGGTTGAGCAGGCCCGCAGGGCCGTATCGAAGCCTTGCTGGCCGCACCGCCAGGCATGGAGCGGTCGTCCATCGAACCAGGGTAAGCCCCCCGGCAGGCGGCGTCGGGCCAGTCGGCTCAGGACAGGCTGCGATACGCCGCTTCGCGGCTACCCGGCCCGAACGGCATGGCCAATACGGCTCAGGCGGGCTTGCCCGATTCCGCCTCGGCCTGCGCCCGGCGCAGCCGTTCGCGGCTGTTGGTGAGGTGGTTGCGCATGGCCGCGCGGGCGGCTTCGGCATCGCCGCGGGCGATGGCGTCGAAGATATCCTCGTGCTCGCGCTGCACACGGTCGAGGTAGGCGGCTTGCTGGTCGTGCGCCAGTTCGGCGGTATTGAGGCGCTTGCGCGGAATCACGCCCATGCCCAGGTGGCTGATGATCTCGATGAAATAGCGGTTGCCGGTGGCGTTGGCGATGGCGAAGTGGAAGCGGAAATCCGGCCCCACCGTGTCGCCGCCCGTGCCTTGGTTGTCACGGAAGGCGTCGAGCGCTGCGCGGATTTCCTGCAACTGGGCATCGCTGCGGCGTGCGGCGGCCAGGCCGGCGGTTTCGGTTTCCAGGCTGATGCGCAATTCCAGCAGCGCCAGCAGGTCGCGCATGGTGGTGATGGTGGCCGGGTCGATGCTGATGTTGGCGCCTTTCTTGGCTTCCAGCACGAAGGTGCCGATGCCGTGGCGGGTCTCGACCAGGCCGGCGGCTTGCAGGCGCGAGATGGCTTCGCGCACCACGGTGCGGCTGACGCCCTGGGTGTGCATGATTTCGGATTCGGTGGGCAGCTTGTCGCCGGGTTTCAGGCTGCCCTTGTCGATCATTTCCGACAGCGCGGCCACGACTTCCTGGGACAGGCTTTGCGCCTTGCGGCGCGGGCGCAGCAGCGGATTGGGGGTGTCGCTTACATCCATGTCGTGATTGGTTTGATGTGCCGGTGCGGCGCACGGCCAGGGGGTAAAGAGTTGGGACATCTTACCAGATAGGCAAGCCGGCTTTCCGGAAATCGCCTTGCCGCAGGCCAATGCCGTCGCTTTCCCCGCATGCCGCGATGTGTCGAGTGGAAGATACGCAATGACGCTGCGGGCAACATTCAGTACCTGACAGTTTTAGTCAGGTTTGCTATACTTGACTCAAATATTCGGGAATTCAGGAGTGGGATTCACTTATATCTTGGAGCAGCACATTTATGCGTCTAACCACCAAAGGCCGTTTTGCCGTCACCGCGATGATCGATCTGGCGTTGCGCCAGGGTAACGGTCCCGTCACGTTGTCGGCGATCAGCGAGCGCCAGGAAATTTCCTTATCATATCTGGAACAGCTGTTCGGCAAGCTGCGACGGCACCAGATCGTCGAGTCCGTGCGCGGGCCCGGCGGGGGATACAACCTGGCGCGCAGGGCTGCCGACGTGTCGGTGGCTGACATCATCATCGCGGTCGACGAGCCGCTGGACGCGACGCAATGCGGCGGCAAGGAAAACTGCCACAGCCCGACGCATCCGGGCGGCCCGCGCTGCATGACGCACGACCTGTGGTCGACCCTGAACGCGAAGATGGTGGAATACCTGGATTCCGTTTCCTTGCAGGATCTGGTCGACCAGCAAAAACAACCCAAGCCGGCCGAGCCTCGCGCGGCCGACAAGCCCAGCGTGGTGGTGATGCACCGCCCGCAAGCCGCAGCCTGAATGAGGGAGTCTTAGTTTATGAACGCACCGTTGGAAAAAAGCTTGCTGGAGACCATCAAGGCTCCGCATTTCCCGATCTACATGGATTACTCGGCGACCACCCCGGTCGATCCGCGCGTGGCCGACAAGATGATCCCGTACCTGCGCGAGCAGTTCGGCAATCCGGCTTCGCGCAGCCACATGTACGGCTGGACCGCGGAAAAGGCGGTGGAAGAGGCGCGCGAGGAAGTCGCCAAGCTGGTCAACGCGGATTCGCGGGAGATCATCTGGACCTCCGGCGCCACCGAAAGCAACAACCTGGCCATCAAGGGCGCGGCGCAGTTCTACAAGACCAAGGGAAAGCACATCATCACGGTCAAGACCGAGCACAAGGCCGTGCTCGACACCTTCCGCGAACTGGAGCGCCAGGGCTTCGAAGCCACCTACCTGCAACCGCAGGACAATGGTCTGGTGACCGTTGAGCAACTGGCCGAGGCCGTGCGTCCGGACACCATCCTGATTTCGGTGATGCTGGTCAACAATGAAATCGGCGTGATCCAGCCGGTCCCGGAAATCGGCGAATTCTGCCGCTCCAAGGGCATCATCTTCCATTGCGACGCGGCCCAGGCTACCGGCAAGGTCGGAATCGACCTGGAAAACTGGAAGGTCGACCTGATGAGCTTCTCGGCCCACAAGACCTACGGCCCCAAGGGCATCGGTGCCTTGTACGTGCGCCGCAAGCCGCGCGTGCGCCTTGAGGCGCAGATCCACGGCGGCGGTCACGAGCGCGGTCTGCGCTCGGGCACGCTGGCGCCGCACCAGATCGTCGGCATGGGCGAAGCCTTCCGCCTGGCGCGTGAGGAAATGGACAGCGAACTGGACCGTATCCGCGCCTTGCGCGACCGTCTGGCTGCCGGTTTGCAGGAAATCGAGGAAACCTATGTCAACGGCGACATGGATCACCGCGTGCCGCACAACCTCAACGTCAGCTTCAACTACGTCGAGGGCGAATCGCTGATCATGGCCATCAAGGACATCGCCGTGTCGTCCGGCTCGGCCTGTACCTCGGCCAGCCTGGAGCCGTCCTACGTGCTGCGCGCCCTGGGCCGCAGCGATGAACTGGCGCACAGCTCGATCCGCTTCACCATCGGCCGTTTCACCACCGTGGAAGATATCGACTTCACCGTCAACCTGATCAAGGGCAAGGTTGGCAAACTGCGCGAGCTGTCTCCGCTGTGGGACATGTACAAGGATGGCGTGGACCTGTCCACCATCCAGTGGGCGGCGCACTGATCGACCTGCCAGCCGACGCCAGCAGACAACGCCGCATCATCGGTAGCGAAGCTGGCCCGGAAGCGGAAACCAACTTCTAGGAGCAACAACATGTCTTATTCGGAAAAAGTACTTGATCACTACGAAAACCCGCGCAATGTCGGCGCCTTCGAAAAGGGCGACGAGACGGTCGGCACCGGCATGGTCGGCGCCCCGGCCTGCGGCGACGTGATGAAGTTGCAGATCAAGGTGGGCGCCGATGGCGTCATCCAGGATGCCAAGTTCAAGACCTACGGCTGCGGTTCGGCGATTGCGTCCTCGTCGCTGGTGACCGAGTGGGTCAAGGGCAAGACCCTGGACCAGGCGCTGTCGATCAAGAACACCCAGATCGCGGAAGAACTGGCGCTGCCGCCGGTGAAGATCCACTGCTCGATCCTGGCCGAAGACGCCATCAAGGCCGCCGTGCAGGACTACAAGGCCAAGCACGGCGCCGAGGAGAAGGCGGCGGCCTGATCGCATTGCGACCGGCGCCATCGGCAGCAGGCAAGGGCGGCAATCGCCGCCGCGTTTTACCAAAGCAGGGCAGCATATGGCAATCACATTGACAGAAAAGGCGGCGAAGCACATTTCCCGCTACATGGAACGCCGCGGCAAGGGCATCGGCCTGCGCCTCGGTGTGCGCACCACGGGCTGTTCCGGCTTGGCGTACAAGCTGGAATACGTGGATGAGGCGGCCGCCGAGGACCGGGTCTTCGAATCGCATGGCGTGCGCGTGTTCGTCGATCCCAAGAGCCTGCCCTACATCGACGGTACCGAGCTCGACTTCGCGCGCGAGGGCTTGAATGAAGGGTTCAAGTTCCAGAATCCGAACATGAAGGATGAATGCGGCTGCGGCGAAAGCTTCCGCATCTGATCCCGGTGCGCGGCGCGCCTGCATCGGCAAGCGCGCCGCGGTCTGCCAAGCCTGTTGCGGTTCGACAGGCTTTTATTTTTCTTCAAGCCATGCAAGATCATTTCGCGCTGTTCCATCTGCCGCAACGCTTCGCCCTCGACCAGAAGGCGCTGGAGCAGGCTTTCCATCAGGTGCAGGGGCAGGCGCATCCCGACAGGTTCGCGCATGCCAGCGATGCCGAAAAGCGCGTGGCGATGCAGTGGGCCACGCGCGCCAATGAGGCTTACCAGACCTTGAAAAGCCCGCTGCGGCGCGCGCGCTACCTGTGCGAACTGAACGGCGTGGATTTGCAGACCGAATCCAACACCGCCATGGCGCCGGCCTTCCTGATGCAACAGATGGAATGGCGCGAGACGCTCGACGACGCCCGCGCCGGCAAGGACCTGGGCGCGCTGGAACAACTCAACGGCGAATTGCTGGCCGAGAAGAAGGCCGAGATCGCGCGCATCGCGACCCTGCTGGATGCCCAGGACTTCGAGGCCGCCGCGCAACTGGTGCGGCAATTGATGTTCCTGGACAAGTTCGGCCAGGAAATCGGCGACGTCTTCGCCGTCATCGAGGGATAAGGCCATGCCTGACCTGCTTCTGTTTCTGGGCGCGGCCATGGCGCTGACGCTGGCGCCGGGGCCGGACAACCTCTACGTGCTCACGCGCGGCATCGCGCAGGGGCGTGGGGCAGGGCTGGTGGCAGCCGCCGGGTTCTGTTCGGGCCTGATCTTCCACACGGCGCTGGCGGTGCTCGGCTTCGCCGCCCTGATCAGGACGTATCCGCCGGCCTACCACGCGCTGCAATACCTGGGCGCGGCCTATCTGGCCTATCTCGGCGTGCGCACCTTGCGCTCGGCCACTACCGGTATCGCGCTGGCGTCGGGCGAAACCGTGCCAACGGCGGTGCCGCCGAAGAGAATCTACTGGCAAAGCGTGCTGGCCAATATGCTCAACCCCAAGGTCACCCTGTTCTTCATCGCCTTCCTGCCGCAGTTCGTGCAGCCGCGGGCGGGCCATGTGCCGTTCCAGATGCTGGTGCTGGCGCTGGTGTTCATCGTCCAGGCCTTCGTCATCTTCAGCGCCATCGCGCTGTTTTCCGGCGCGGTCGGCGGCTGGCTGCGCCGCCGCCGCACTACCTCCGTCCATCTCAACCGCCTGGCAGGCTGTGCCTTCATCGGCCTCGGCGTGCGGATGGCTTTACCCGAATAAACCGTTACAGCTTACCGGCTGACTGACTTATGGCTCTTCTCCAGATTTCCGAACCGGGCATGTCCACCGCGCCGCACCAGCGGCGACTCGCCGTGGGCATCGACCTCGGTACCACCAATTCGCTGGTGGCCACGGTGCGCAACAGCATTCCCGAAGTGCTGGCCGACGAGGACGGACGCGTGCTGCTGCCTTCGGTGGTGCGCTACCTGCCCGACGGCAATGCGCATATCGGCTACAAGGCGCAGGCCGCGCAGACCACCGATCCGCGCAACACCGTCATCTCGGTCAAGCGCTTCATGGGACGCGGCCTGGCCGACATCGCCCACGCCGAAAACATGCCGTACGACTTCCAGGATGCGCCGGGTATGGTGCAGCTGAAGACGGTGGCCGGTGTGAAAAGCCCGGTGGAAGTGTCGGCGCAGATCCTGGCGACCCTGCGTCAGACCGCCGAGGATGCCCTGGGCGACGACCTGGTCGGCGCCGTCATCACCGTGCCGGCCTATTTCGACGACGCCCAGCGCCAGGCCACCAAGGATGCCGCGCAACTGGCCGGCATCAATGTGCTGCGCCTGCTCAACGAGCCGACCGCGGCGGCCATCGCCTATGGCCTCGACAATGCCTCCGAAGGCATCTTCGCGGTCTACGACCTGGGCGGCGGCACTTTCGATATTTCCATCCTCAAGCTCACGCGCGGCGTGTTCGAAGTGCTGTCCACCGGCGGCGACTCGGCGCTGGGCGGAGACGATTTCGACCATCGCCTGTTCTGCTGGATCAGCCAGGAAGCGCAACTCGAACCGCTGTCGGACGAAGACACGCGCCTGCTGATGGTCAAGGCGCGCGAAGCCAAGGAACTGCTCTCGACCAAGTCGGAAGTGCGGATCGACGCGCGCCTGAAGTCGGGCGAGGAAGTGCACCTGTCGCTGAGCGCCGATGCCTTCGCCGAAATGATCCGGCATCTGGTCAACAAGACCATCACCCCGATGCGCCGCGCGCTGCGCGACGCGCAACTGACGGTCGAGGATATCGACGGCGTGGTGCTGGTGGGCGGCGCCACGCGCATGCCGGTTATCCGCCGCGCCGTGGGTGATTTCTTCCAGACCAACCCCCTGTCCAACATCGACCCGGACAAGGTGGTGGCGCTGGGCGCCGCGGTGCAGGCCAACCTGCTGGCGGGCAACCGCGCGCCGGGCGACGACTGGCTGCTGCTGGACGTGACCCCGCTGTCGCTGGGCATCGAAACCATGGGCGGCCTGGCCGAGAAGGTCATCCCGCGCAACTCCACCATCCCGTGCGCGCGCGCCCAGGAGTTCACCACGTTCAAGGATGGCCAGACCGCGATGGCGATCCACGTGCTGCAAGGCGAACGCGAACTGGTGGCCGATTGCCGTTCGCTGGCGCGTTTCGAATTGCGCGGCATTCCGCCGATGGCGGCCGGTGCGGCGCGCATCCGCGTGACCTACCAGGTCGATGCCGATGGCTTGCTGGCGGTGTCGGCGCGCGAGATGGCCTCGGGCGTGGAAGCCTCGATCACCGTCAAGCCGTCCTATGGCCTGGCCGACGACGAGATCGCACGCATGTTGCAGGAATCCTTCACCTCGGCCGACGAAGACATGCAGCAGCGCGCCCTGCGCGAGCAGCAGGTCGAGGCCGAGCGCATCGTGCTGGCCACGCGCTCGGCGCTGGAGGCCGACGGCGCCTTGCTGTCCGAAGAAGAACGCGCCGCCGTGGCGCGGCAGATCGCCGCCGTGGAGAGTACCGCGCAAGGCAGCGACCATCTGGCCATCAAGGCCGCCGTCGAAGCGCTGGCGCACGGCACCGAAGAGTTCGCGGCGCGTCGCATGGACCGCAGCGTCCACGCCGCGCTGGCCGGCAAGAAGCTCGACGAGGTGGCGTGATCTCGCCCAGGCGACCGTCATTATTTATCCGATTCAAGACACGAGATTTTCAACCATGCCCCAAATCGTCATCCTCCCTCATCCCGTGCTGTGCCCCGATGGCGCGGTGATCGACGCGCCCGCCGGCAAGACCCTGTGCGACGCGCTGCTCGACAGCGACATCGAGATCGAGCACGCTTGCGAGAAATCCTGCGCCTGCACCACCTGCCACGTGGTGGTGCGCGAAGGCTTCGACACGCTCGATGACCCCACCGACAAGGAAGAGGATTTGCTCGACATGGCCTGGGGACTGGAAGCGACCTCGCGCCTGTCGTGCCAGGTGGTGCTGGCCGGGGACGATCTGACCATCGAGATTCCCAAGTACACCATCAACCATGCTTCCGAAAACCACTGACAGGAGACATCCCGTCGCCAGCGTTGGCAGCGGGACGTGACCGGAAAGAAGAGAACCCGCCATGAAATGGACCGACACCCTGCGTATCGCCGAAGAGCTGTGCGACAAGTTTCCCGATGTGGACCCCGCAACCATCCGCTTCACCGACCTGCATCGCTGGGTCATGGAACTGGATGGCTTCGACGACGACCCCAACCGTTCCGGTGAACGCATCCTGGAGGCCATCCAGGCGGCCTGGATCGAAGAAGCGAAATGACCGGATGCGCGGTCGGCAGGTCGGTATGCCGGCCGCCATGCTTACCCTGACGGATGCCGAGGCATCCGTTTTTTTTCGTCCATCCAATTCGGCGCGGCCTTGCCGGTTGGCAATGGGGAGGGGCGGAAATGCCCGCCAGATCAAGGTTTCCGTGTGGTAATGCGGCCGCCATGACGATGAACAGACATGCTTTCGTCATCCTGTTTGCACATATGAATCGGTGCCGATGTTTTTACATTGCGGATAAGAACGAACGTCGCAGCCCATGATCCCGGGCAAGCTCTGGTGCAATGCCGGAGCTTGCCACGCGGGGGCCATTGCCTTGTTGCCGGCGTGTCGCGGTTCGGAAAACAGAACAAGAAAAGCAGCCAAAAGGGGACATGAGATGAAGGGGAAACTCAGTCTGCGCGCGCGCATGTTGCTGATCGTCACCGGCGTCGTCGTGCTGGGCTTTGCCGCGACCATTGCGGTGCTGACTTACCGGGCCGGCGTGTTCCAGCGGGATCTCGCCTATCGCTATACCGAACAACTGGCCGAACATGAAGCCGCGTCCCTGTCGCAACAGATGGATGTGGCGATGGACAATGCGCGCGCCCTGGCCCATGCGCTGGCGGGCATGAAGGCCGCGGGCAATGCCAGCCGCGAGGCGGCCGATGCCATGATGCAGGGCATCATGGCGGGTAATCCCGACTTCCTCGGCATCTGGACCGGCTGGGAGCCTGGGGCCTTCGACGGCAAGGATGCCGAGTATGCCGGCAAGCCGGGGCATGACGCCAGCGGGCGCTACATTCCTTACTGGAACCGCGGTAGCGGCAAGATCCAGGTGCAGCCGCTGGGCAAGTACGATACCGAGGGCGTGGGCGATTATTACCTCATTCCCAAGCGCACCGGCCAGGAAATGGTGATGGAGCCGCAAGTCTACAAGGTGGGCGGCAAGGATACCCTGCTGACCAGCCTGGTGGTGCCGGTCAAGGTCGATGGCAAGTTTGCCGGCGTGGTGGGGGTGGACATCGCCACCGACAAGTTCCAGCAGCACATCAGCACCATCCGCCCGTATGGCGACGGCTATGCCAGCCTGCTGTCGAGCAAGGGCATCTTCGTCGGTCATGGCGATCCCAAGCTGGTGGGGACCGATGCCGCCAAGGAGCTGTCGCCCGAGGCGATGCAGGCTGTCCATGCCGGCAAGCCATTCAAGGAAATCAGTTTCAATAGCCGGCTCGGCACCGAGGTGATGCGCATCTTCATTCCGTTGGAAGTGGGCAACAGCCCGGCGCGCTGGATTCTCAGCGTGGTCGTGCCAGTGCATCGCGTGATGGCGGACGTGGCCAGTCTGCGCAATATCGCCATCGGGCTGGGCCTGCTCAGTGCCGTGCTGATTTCGCTGGTGCTGGCGCTGGTGCTCAACCGGCTGGTGATCAAGCCCATCGGCGGCGAGCCGGAACAACTGGCCGCGCTCACGCGCGAGGTGGCGTCGGGCAATCTGACGCAATCCATCGTGCTGCGCGAGCGCGACCAGGGCAGCATGCTGCATGGCATGAAGCACATGCAGATGCAGTTGGCCGGCATCGTCTCGGGTATCCGGCAGGGCAGCGCCTTTGTCGCCGAAGCCTCGTCCGAGATTGCTCAGGGCAACACGGATCTTTCCCAGCGTACCGAGAGCCAGGCTTCGTCCTTGCAAGAGACCGCCACCAGCCTGGATCGCATGACCGATGCCGTGCGCCAGAATACCGAGAATGCGCGCCACGCCGCCAAGCTGGCGTCGGAAGCCTCGACCACGGCGTCGCGCGGCAATGAGGCGGTCGACAAGGTGGTGCAGACCATGAACGGCATCAGCAACGAATCGCAAAAGATGTTCGACATCATTTCGGCCATTGAGGGCATCGCTTTTCAGACCAATATCCTGGCCTTGAATGCAGCGGTCGAAGCGGCGCGCGCGGGGGAGCAGGGGCGCGGTTTCGCGGTGGTCGCCAGCGAGGTGCGCAACCTGGCGCAGCGCAGCGCGGGGGCATCCAAGGAAATCAAGGAGCTGATCGAGAATTCTCTGGCGCAGGTCGGCAATGGCGTGAAGCTCGCCTCCCATGCTGGCGCGACCATGCAGGAAGTGGTGATGGCGGTGAGCAACATGACCTCCATCGTTGCCGAGATTTCCAGCGCATCGGAAGAGCAGAACACCGGCATCGTCGAAATCAACCAGGCCGTCGGCCAGATGGACGAGATGACCCAGCGCAATGCCGCACTGGTGGAAGAAGCCGCCGCCTCGGCCAAGGCGCTGGAGGACGAGGCGCGCAAGCTGATGGAGGCGGTATCGGTATTTCGTGTGGGGGAGGAATTCTCCGCGGGACGCGCGGAGCCGTCGGGCGCACCAGTGCTTGTCTATACGCCTGAGGAAGATGAGATGGTGCTGGAGGCGCGTCTGCCAGAGGCGTAGGCATTTGAAGATTTGAAGGGGAAAAGGCGCCTGTCGGCGCCGGGAAACAAGGGGGGCAGTACCTTGCGCCGCATTTCGATGCGGCGCTTTTTTTCCTGCGGCTTCAGTCTTCGAGCAATTCGAAGTTGCCCGCACCCAGGAATCGGGTGCGGTCGGTCACGCGGCTGCCGAGATTGCTGACCGTGGCGTTGATCTCGATGCGCAAGGACAGGCTGCTGCCTTTCAGCGGCAGGTTGTTGCTGATGGGGACCACGCCCACGCCGGGGGCGAGGGCAATCTGGTCGGCCTTCACCTCGGGCACCTGGCCGTGCACCTGGATCGCGCCGAGGCCGACCGCGCGGCCGTCGAGATGCGCATCCGACGCCGTCAGCGTGAAGGCGCCGCCGCTGCCCAGCGCATAGGAGGTCGCATCCACGGCGGCACCATGGAAGAACAGTGTCATCAGCACCGGTTCCTTGCAGGTGGCGGTCAGGGTCACCGATTGCTTGCCGGCATCCATGGCCAGCGGTGAAATCTGCCGCGCCAGCAGTTCCGCGCGCGTGGTGGCGCCGAAATCCACCGCGACATTGCTGAGCTGGATCTGGCATCGGTCATGGCCGTTGTCGTTGGCGCGGGCCGGCGTTATCGGCAGGACACATGCCATGCACGCGGCGAGTGCCAGCGGTATCGGCATCGGCATTTTTCGGGCCGGCCGGTTGTTGATGAGAGGGGGATGATCGGGATCAACTGTGTGCATCGCGCATTCCTTGTCGGTGTGCTTGCAGGTCGGGAGCGCAACGGGCCTCCACGGTTTCGAAGAAGGCGGTGGGATCGGGCGTGTCGGCGAGTTTGAATTGCAGCAGGCAGGATTTGTCATCGGGTAGCGCCACCCGCAGGGCGCCGGTGGGCGCGCCGTTGAGCAGGAAGATCTGGCCGTCGTCGACCACGGTGGTGACGAACTGGTTGTCGGCATCCAGCACGAAACCGCCCTTGGGCAGCGGCTGCCCGGCCGCATCCCTGGCATTGAGCAGGATGCGCCGCACGCGCAGCACCTCGAAATCGACGCGACTGACCGAGCCCCGCCCCGGATGCACCATCTTCAGGCCGTTGCGCAGGTCCACATTGCGCGGCAGGCTCTTGGTCGCCACTTCCAGCCGCGAGCTGTTATAGGCCGGCAATTGCGGGATCACGGCCTGGCCCTGGCCGTCGGTCCAGACCGGGCCGTAGGGCGTGTTGACCTTGACGCCGGAGATGTCGCCCACATCCAGGATGCCGAAGGTGTCCTGCACCGTATAGGGCGAGAGGGTCAGGCCGCGGTCATGCAGCACCATGCCGCCGCGCAGGCCGGCGTTGTAGGACGTGCTGCCGGCGCCGTAGCGCGCGTAGCCGAGGTTCACCTGCGCCACGCGCGGCAGCATCGAGACCTGGCCCGAGAAGTCGTTGTCACCGCTCTGGCGGTTGCGCTCGACAGCCACGGTGTAGTTGACCGCGTCATTGAGTTGCTCGTTGTAGGACGCCCCCATGCGCTGGAAGCCGCTGCTGTTGTTGACATAGCCGCGCACGCTGCGCCGCCCCAGCGGGATGCTCACGGTCAGGTAGAAGAGGGTCGGGTTGCGCTCGCCGCGGCCGAGGCCGGCGCCGCCTGGATTGGCGCCGAGCTGGCGTTCCAGGTTCAGGTTGACGGTAGCGAAGTCGAAGCTCTTGCCCCACGATGCCATGAGCCGTTGCGTGGAGGTGCCGGAAAACTGCGACGCGCGCGAGTAGGACAGATTGAAGCCGCCGACCCGGGCATGGCTCCAGCTCAGCGATGCCGTGTATTGCGCGCGGTAGCGGGCGTACATGGGATCGATGCTGGCGCCGGGCACCAGTTGGGCGAGGTCGCTGTTGGACGGCATGGGCTGGGCGACGATGGTATCGGTCAGGTCGCGGTAGCCCAGCGTCTGCTGGGTGCCCGACAGGCTCAGCGACAGGCGTTCGGCCAGGACGGTGCTGGCCGCCACCATCAATTGCGTGCCGCGCTCGCCCGGCTCGGTGGCGCGCGCGAGCCGTTGCTGGATGCCCAGGTTGGTGGCGTTCACGCGGGTATCCAGCCCCCAGCTTGCTGCCTGGTAACCGACCGCGCCCAGCACGCCCGCGCTTAGCGCGCTGTCCTTGCTCAGAGGCCAGCCGCTGCTGGCGGTCATGAGCCAGGGCTGGCGGCCGTTGGCGTTGCCC
>Ga0154006_1000438_pt1 | contig 13933 bp, 16 predicted proteins | sample TSFL090MetaG_FD_104747 | JGI IMG/M metagenome (GOLD analysis project Ga0154006, IMG submission 104747) | Attine ant fungus gardens microbial communities from Florida, USA - TSFL090 MetaG | ecosystem: Host-associated > Fungi > Mycelium > Unclassified | place: USA: Florida, Wakulla State Forest...
ATGATAATCTATGGATAAAGATCAGTATCATGTGCAAACATTGAGGACCTTGTATCTCCATGGGATCTTATTGCCTCGGGATCTATTTATACCCGAAAGAAGCGCATTGAAGAGAGCTTCACAATGGTCATTGAAGCAAACGATTACATTAAGCGGTTCCTGAGATATCAGCAATTTAGTGTCTGGTGACTTGGTGATCACTGACTGATCTGCTGATAACTCGGTGAATACTGATTGCTTTGAGATGTTTTTGGTACCGTTCAAAAGGTCTTCTTAAGGGCTTTTGGTGGCCATTTAGATTGTTGAAATCAGTCAAGTATTTCTGGAGTTATGGTCCGAATGAAGTTTGTGATAGTTGTTTACAATTAGGCTTAGTGTTGTTAAGGCCACTCCCTTTGACATTGGGTGCATTATACTTATTACTGACTCTCTAGGTATAGCTAAAAGAGCAGTAGATACTTCTGTTCACTTAGAGCAGGCCTACTTCCTTATAGTTGTATATACTCTTAGAGACTTCTTTACTGGTCACTCAGACCATTCTATTGACTTCTGGAACTGTCTTAGTGTCCATGTAGCCATTGCTAGATAGAAACATGTTAATATATTTTTGCCAACTGTTGTTGGTTTTCTCATGCTCCTTTGACTAATCTATTGCTGTTGGTCAGGGACTTTGTTGAGTTTCTGAAAAAGCACTCCAGTGCATTTGCCTTTGTTCTCCAAGATCACTTGTTTTCTGAGCTTCTATAAATCTTCTTGGTTTCTCTTTTCTGTCTCTGTGGATAATTTCTTAGTCTCATCTCTCTCAGTTTCTCTTGACTTTGTATTCTAGAAATGATAGGTTGTCAGACCTAAATGGATTATTCAAAGATTGGTTATAAGTAACCTATATCTAGTTTTTTCTTCTCTCTGAAGTTAGATTTCTTCTCTGATACTGATAGTATCTTCTGCTAGTGATGGAACACCTATGGTCTCTGAGGTCTATATAGGCTATTTATTGTAGATAGTCTACTATGAACTATAATTGAGCACTGCATTATAAATTTTTGAACAAAAAAAAAAAAACTATAGTATATCCAATATAATATTTGTTCTTCCCAGATTATATATATCTATTCTTATTCTTTTTATATGATTTTTGTAATACATATTTATTTCAACCTAGTATATTATAGCTCCTCTGCTATTATTTGTGCTATTTACATTTCTTACTATTACTGGTTTCTCTAGTTTTTACAGTTTGAATTTATGCTTTGTTACCATCTTTTTATCCATAAACATCTCTATTATACTACTACCCAAGAGTACTTTGACTATTATGCCTTTATGTGTATTTACCTTTTCTACTCCAATATTTAACTATACTTCTCTTAATATTTTAAATATTCTTCTGACGTTTTTTTGGCTAATCTTTTCTTTTGCTGTACTTTTTGGAATTTCTGTCTATGTATTGCTCTATTGCACTTTTCCCTCTATAGGGTACACTGCCACTTCCCAGTTCTACTGCAGTTTCTTCTTTCTTGTTCTACATTCTAGATATAGGATTTTTCTCTTTTCTTGTTCTAATACCCTTTCTTTTATTGTATTTTTTTATACACTGCACCCTTGTTATTTCTTCTCTTTTTGCTTCTTTCTCTCTCTAGTTTCATGCTTTCTAGCATAGATCACATCATATATTTCTCACTTATCTTTCAAAAAGAAATTCTTGTTTTCAGTTTTTATAGGTTTGAACCTCTTTGTCTTTATATTTTCTACAGTTTACATACATTGCTACTACCTCTTCTATCAACCATTTTCTCTCAAGCAGAAGTATGCCCTCTGGAGACATGTTCTCCTTATAATATTCCTGTACTTTTTTCTATGTAGAATATACTGGTTTCCTTTTTTGTTGTGTCTTTTGTAGTCTGGCTACATATGTTGCTTTCTCTTTTCTTCTTCTCTTTTTCTCTGGTACAATGTTTGGACACTTTTATTTATAGTACTTTACCTTCCAATATCTAAAATACTTTATTTTTTCTTTCTCTCTTTTCTGCCTTTATACCTTGACCTTTTTTTTTATTTCATACCTTATCACTTGATTCACCAATACTTCAGACTTGTTTCTAGGGATCAGTTTTCCCTTTTCTTCTTTAATGCTATTTCTATAGTTATGGGCCAGGTGCCTGAACTTCCTACAATTGAAACATTCTTTCCTCTCTCTTCCTTTTAGTTCTGCTCTTAATTTGGCAAGGGTCCACTGCTGATTAAACATATTGCTCATTAAAGAGTTGTATTGTCCAAGAGACATAGTGTTATGTCCCTCAAGGTTAAATAAGGTTTTGATCTTACTAATTACTGCTATGTCTGTTAGAGTACAAGATCTTCATCTAACCAGATATCTACTGCTATACTGACTACTGCCCTAATAAAATAGTAAACAATCACCTCAAGAAAAGGATCTCTACTCTAACAGTACCTTTCTAAGGGGTTAATACTATTTCTCTGTGTATATGACTACTTAAATAGTTTACAATCTATGGGAAATAATAATAAGTGAAGTTACTAGGGTATGCTCTTAGCTAATGGGAGATATGTCTGTAAGTTTCTTGTTGATTAGACAATGTTATTAAGGAAGCAGAAAGCCCTTGGGTTTATTTGTAAGAAGGAGACAATTTTGCTAAGGATGTACCCTACTAGGTTGTGTCTGCTGAATTGTGGGCACTTGTGTAGGATGTAGTGGCGGGTTTCAAGTTGTACTATATTGCAGGGGCACAAACTAGCCTTGTCTGGAAAGAACCTAGCTTTGTATTTACCAATGGGAGTATAGTTGGTGATAAGACAAGTCACTTGGGTATAGATGAAGTTTGAAGTTTCTATAGTGTTAAGTTAGCTTCCCCCTTTGCTGTATGTTGGGATGACAAGGTGGTTGTCATTGTCATAGGTGTTTAGGAAATAATTTCCTTTGTATGGGGTATTTTCAAAGAACATTTGTTATTCTTTGATAAAGTCTTTACACTCTGTTTGGTAGTATAGTTCCCAGAAATCCTTATTGGGGTGCTAGATTGGGATATGGTAAGACTTGGCCTGTTGGTTAGCCCTGAGGTATAGGGGCTACTTGTTGTTACTTGGGCAGTTCCAGAATTGGATAGAGTTTGAGGGATTATTGTTGAAGAATGACCTAAGGCATTTTGAAACAGCAATTGTATATCCTTGTTTTGAGTAATTGGATGTGTCGAGGAGTTGCTGTACATACTGGATAGAGTTGGTGATGACTATAATGCAGTTGACTCTTTCTATGGCAGTGGCCTAGTTGATATTGTCCCTGATAACAGGGGTTTCTGCTTTGGCAGGATGACATTTATGGCAGCATGTTCTAAATTAAAAGTAAGTGTCTGGTTGTGCTATCCATGAGTGATAGAGATAGCTTAGTATCTTTTCTTGACACTAGCATCAGTGACAATGAGAATAGTTTGAGTCTGCCTAGCTGCTGCATGCATAAGGTTATTTACCTTTGAGATTTGGTTTCTTCTGGCAGTGTCATCTGTGTGCTTGACAGGGAAGAAGGAGATGCAATCAGAGAAGAGGTCTATTATATGGAAGCCTGGCCTAAGTTTTAGGTTCAAAGTATCAAAAGCCAAATGAACTTGGTTGAGGCAATGGTTGATGTTCTGAATAGGGCTTTTAAGTCTTGGGTTTTGCTTGGCCATTAGGTAGGCTGTGGCCATAGGATGAGATTCTGTGCCTTTTGAGTGATGCCTATGCAAAAGTGCTCTTAGGGCATGTTGTCTAGGGAGGAACTCTACCCTTAGTTGAGATCATCCAAGTAGCTTCTTGAGGTATAGGGAGGTTGGCATGAGGTCCACTTCTAGATACCTTCAAGTATCCTTTGGGTAGAGAATGGGGCCACTGATGTCTGTGAGGTCTAAGAGAAGGTTCAGATTGATTCTTGTCCTTGAGAAATGAAAGATTTCCAATTTTTTGTATTCCAGTACTAGGCCAACAGCTGTAAATAGATAAGAGATGACATTATAGCTGTATTTAAGTGTACTGAGAGACTTGTTATAGTCTCTTTCTTGTGAGATAAGGAGGCCATCATCAACAAACAAGAGAGTTGAAACATTAAGTAGATTTTCAGAGCATCTGGCTTGTCACTCAAACAAGTACAGGATAGGGGCAAGGTAGAGGGCTGAGAGGACTGGAGAGAAGGTAGACTCTTGTCCTACTCCCATGCTTGCTGGGAAGGGAGGAAAGGAGAAATGGTTCCAGTTGTAGGTAGTGACTCTATTTGTAAGGTAGTTCTTAAAGAATGCAACTACTTTACTATCAAAGCCTGCCAATTTGATAATGTCAGTTATGATTTCCTGGTTTAAAGATGGGAAAAACTGGGCAATGTTGAATGCAACAACACTTGTTTTGAGCTATTTTGTCTATTCTGCTTGGATTGCATAAATGAGAAATGATCTAGCATTGGTTGTTGACCTTTGAATAATTCTACCTAATTGGTTTGGGTGGAAAAAGGCTGACTGAACTGCTTGAAATTGAATACATCAGATCCTAGGGTTGCTTGTTGCTAGATGCAGTTTTGTGGATTTTGTCATTGAAGAAAGTTTATTTTGCTGCCTTGGTAGTTTGCCTAAACTTTGTCCATGCATCTTGGCTATTTGTGGTTCTATACAAGTTCAAATCCTATTGGCAATTGCGATTCCACTACTCTTTGGATCTTTTGTGGATGTACACTTCTTTGGATAGGTCATCCCATTGTTTCTTAAATACTGCAGCAATGGCTGAAGTAGCATCCTTGAGGTCTTGTGTAGAGAGAATATTGCCTATGTTAATCTGGCTGATGTCATCCATGTATTTGCTGATAAAGTTCTTTTTCTCATTGCTATCCTTGGGGATGGTTCTTTGACTGATGCTGATGTCTTCCTTAATAATGCTGATTGTGATGTGGAGGGGGTGCGGTCAGATAGTAATCTTAGTTTAGGAAGGATGTGGTGGTTGTTAAACCCTGAGTTGGAGCTTCAAAGGGATATCAAGTCTATGACTATGTTTGTATTCCCTTTATTATCTGCATATTTGGTGGGTATTGGTTGAGTTGGTGTAGACATGTTCAGGTCCAGACTATCTACTACTTCTCTGATAGTGTTGGCATATACAGAGTAATGGAGGTAGGATGGGGTTGTCTGCTTGGTATTCTCCTTTGCAGTTTATACATTTGAATAAGTGGGAACATGGTTTCCTTTGCTTTGTCTCCAGCCAGGGGGGGGTTTGCTTTGGGGTCTGCCCTGCAGCACCAAGCCATGTCATAGTAATGTTCAAACTTATAAGGCCCACTGTATTTGGGGCATCTCACTCTGTGTGCTCTGTATGCAAAGGTGGTGTGCCCCCATTTCCAGCAGTTTCTGTATTGGGGAACACCTGGGTTCATGTTTGTGCCTCTAATAGTAGTGATGTGTTGACCTACATTGATGCACCTGTTGATAACTGACTTAGTTTTAGTGCTGCTTTGAGAATTCCATATATTTATCCATATGATAGCCATATCAGATCTGGGGGAGGCTCTGATAACTCTTGGGCATGCAGCAAGGGTAATGTCATTGAACATGACATTATGTGACAAGATTTCTTTGACTTGGGTTGCAGAAATGGGGTTAGATGAGTTGTTGCTAAAGTATGGTACACCAAGGATTTTCAAGAATGATTTGGATTGGGAAAGATAGGGGACCAGGTTATTATCACTGTAAATGTTTTCTAGGTTCTTTAGGTATTTCTCTATGACTATGAGATCACTTGCTTTGGCTACTTTGTTAGTGGTAAGGGTAATGTCATCCCAGGAGGGGCAGATACAATCAATAGAGATATCAGACTTAGCATTTAATAGCTGTCTGTTTATTATGTTAATATGTGCATCTGCTGACTGAAGCTGTATTACTATTGTCTTCTGACATCAGAACCATATATGTTTCCTAGAGGGGCCTTTTGTGGTCATGTTCATTTTGGAAGAATAGGGTTTTGGTGCTATTGGTTTGAAGGCTGTACTGTATATCTCTAATATTTTTTGTGTTGGGAGAATAGAAAATGCTTCCCTTATCTTTAGGATGTTCTTGATGCTAGCTTTAGTAGCTTGGGTGAAGGTCTTTTCTGGTTTGGTGTACTTGGACTTTGCTAGGATGGCTGCACTTGGTCAAGGTGGAATAGGAGGAGGAACTTTGGATATTCTTTTCTCTGTTGAGTGGGTAGGTGCTTGGTGAGTTATAGGTTTCTCAAATTGCATTGCTATTTTAGTTCCAAAGGATTTGCCATTGGTACCTGCCTTGAGGTGGTCCCAGCCTGATTCATAAATTGCTGAGATGAGTTCCCATGCTGTAAATCCAATTTCTTTGAGTTGTGGGAAGTCATCATATATATAAGAAGGTTTGTGGTTGAGCATGAAAGTAAATGGTGGTAGGTCTATGGGGTGAGTGGCATGGATACTTGCACTGAGACCCTCCTTGACAATGTTCATTTGTTCTACCCATGTGCTATTTTGTGCTTTCATATAGGTTGCATAGTCTACTGACAATGTCTTACTGCTTTATGAGCAGGTAGATTGAAGTCTGTCATATGCGTTTGTTAGGGTATGGTTTGTATGCTAGTTACTTTGCTCATGACAGTGGTTTTTGTTAACTGAGACAGATATATTTACAAACTCTCTACTAGGCACTACCATCAGTGATGGTAGTATATGAGAAAAGTACAATGGCTATCTATCAGCTACTGGTTTGACTCCAGTCCATGTTTGTTCTGTTTATAGCTTCTTATCATAGTCAAGGCAACTGATAACACAATAGCTGAATATACTCATAACTCAAGATTCCATGGAGGAAGGTTACACACTTGATTTGAACTTATGTTTGAACATTCTACTAAACAATATGTTGACACTCCAGAAACTTTATTTATCACAGCCAACAACAGAATTAACCATATGGAGAATATTTGGACAAATGCCAAACAAGCACATGAAGTCATCAAAAATGTTATTAATCAAAGAATCAAAAAAAACTTCCAAATCTCAAAATAGGAATACAAGTTTGGCTAGACTCTTGGTATATCCAAATAGAAGGACCTTTGAAGAAGCTTGTGCCAAAATGATTAGGACCCTTTGAAATACTTGAAAGAATGGAATCTGTGAACTACAAGCTAAAATTACCACCAATGAACAAGTCAACAACTTCCTTCTGTCTATTGAACAATTCATTTGTGCACAAGGAACTGAGATACCCCTATTCTATTATGCATCTTACCAACAAATTGCTGCTGATAAAAGTTCTCCTATTTAATGATATGCATTATTTAACAATTCCTTGGCCCAGCTGTGGTCTACTTTCATTGGGAATATACTTACATCTTCAACATGTAGTAGACCAATGCTTCTACCAACTTCAAAGCAATCTCAGAAATCTCAGTGAGTTTTCAATTCCTAAAATCCATTGACAACTCTTATGTACCACTATAAGAAGAGTACAGTCCCAACCAAATACAAACAATCAGGACTCTGACTTACCAACTAACACAAGAAATAAAGAGAATGCTAGATGACTGGCAACCCATCAGCAGGAACTAGACAAAATCTGGATAATACTTGTGGAGATCCAGAACTTCAGAATGTTAGGAATGAAACCTCTTTCATTATAAATAATACACAATGCTTTGTCTGTGGTTGATGTGATTATTTCTTTGACCAATATCCTGACTATATTTGCAAAAAGTGTAACAGAAGAAACTTAGGTCACTACAAAAAATTCTGCCTCCTTTAACAATGACAACCTCAACCAAAATTCTTCATGGCAAACCAACAAGCTGAACAAGCCAGAATTGATTTTCCAGAGTTATTCTACAATGAACCATTTTCTATCTTTACCATTGGTCTTTTTCCAATATGACAAAAGTTCCTAGAACATTTTCTCACTGAGACCCCAGAGACTCAACATCAGAGAAGAAATCTGAACACTGAGTGCACTCTGCAGGGAAAAAGCACTGTCTGAACCCCCCAATGGGAGTGTAGTTGAGAATAGCTCAAGTTGCCCTGGCACACAATTTGACTGACTTGCCAATAAATGGAAGCCAGCTACCACCTTTGGTATAGGAGGGCTGGAGGGGCTTATGATTACCACCTTTAAGAGAAAGGAAGTGGCGACCTTGATATAAGGGATGGCTAAAGGAAGTTCTCCAGGTGTCCAGACATGAAGTAGTACTCTTAGAACAAAGAGCATCAAAGGAAGTGGATGGATGTTGACTAGTAGTGATCTGAGTGTTGGTAGCATCTTCATGTACCAAGAAATGAAGAGGCCATTGGGTCTTACTAGAGTATTCCCAGAAGTCAATGGAGTGATCTGAGTGACCAGTGAAGAAGTTCCTAAGGGTATATACAACTATAAGGGAGTGGGCCTGCCCTGAGTGCCCTGAGTGGTCAGAAGCATCTACTGCTCTCCTAGCTGCACCTAGAGAAATGGTCAAGGACCTGAATATGAGCCTTGATAGTGCTCCCTTTGGAGCAATCACAAGGGTGAAAAGAGACTCCTCAATCAGAGAAGTTGTCCAACAACCTGCATCCTGGACAAGCTTTAGAGTGAAATGGATCAAAGCATTCTGTAAGATTAAGTAAAGATGCTTCAGTATCCAAGAGAGGGCTTCTCAACTAAGCACTCTGGGCGTCGGTGAGAAGAGCTAATGACTGTAAGTGAGGGTGAGCACCCTTTGAGTTACAAGCACTAACAAGAGATATTAGTGCATGTTGAGAGGGAAGAATAGCTGCCCTAAGACAAGACTACTTAACCAGCTTCTTGAGATGAAGATGAATGGGAGTAAGGCCTGCCAGAGCCTCAATTCCACCAGTTGGTGAGGTGCAAAATGCACCTAGAATACAAAGGGCAGCCTTGCATTGCATGGTTGCCAAGAGAGAAACCTATGCCTTGGTAGGTGCTCCAGTAAAGTACCAGAGATGAAAACCATAAGTTGCAATTGGCACAACACAGAACCAATAGAGAAGTCATTTCCAAAGAGAAAGCAGACCTCAAGTAGAGTTGCCAAGCATACCCATTGCCTTTACAGTGGATAGTGCCTTAGTAGAGTAGTATCAAACGTACTCCTTGAAAGAAAGTCATTAATCAAAGTAGAAGCCCAAGTATTGCCAGTATGTCTTGGGCCTGAGAATGGGAGTACCAATAGCTGAAAGATCCAACTCTGGGTTGGTGTTATTGTGCACTCTAGAAAAGTAAAAGATCTCTGACTTGTTATACTCCATGACCAAGCCAAAAGAACCCATCAAGTCTGCAATTATACTATAACTATGAGAAAGCTCTGGCAAGGTTTTGTCATACATTTTTCCCTGGGAGGCCAAGAGACCATCATTTACATAAGAGAGAATAGAGCACAGAGAGAATAGGAGAGAGAGCAGAGTCTTGCCCCACACCAATATCCACATCACAGACATCAGAGAGAAAGGAATTCCAGGAGTACTGGGTTGATCTACCTACAAGATAGTCAGAAAAGAAATTGGCTAAGCAGTCTGCAAAGTCAGAGTGTCGAAGAACTGTAGTGAACATACTATGATTCAGAGAAGGAAAAAACTGTGCAATGTCAAAAGCCACCACACCAGTCTTGAGGCCTTTGGCCCAGCTAGAGCAAACCAAGTGGGTGAGAAAGAGTCCAGTGTCCTCAGTAGACCTCTGAGAGATACCACCAAGTTGGTTGGGATAAAGGACACTATGCTTGACAGTATCAAACTGAAGTCATCTAGCAATCATCTTCTCAATGAGCTTGCCCAGCATGTTGAGTAGGACAATAGGCTAAAAGGCCTTAAGAGTATTGTAAGCCAGTTTGCCTGGCTTGGGAATAATGACCAAAGCTGACTTCTTGAAGTGATGAGGCCAGTGTCAGAGATGTTAGAACAGGCCTTAAGGGTTTTGCTTAACTCCAACATAGAGAGATACACCTATGGCCAAGAGGCCAGGCAAGGAACATCACCTAGAATATCTGGTTGAACAGGACAGTTAGCTGTTGCATTATATGATACATGAAGAGTATGCTATAGGTCAGAAAGAAAATTGCAGAAGGCCCTGATACCAAATGGCCTCCACTGCAGGTAACTTACGCTGCTTGACCCAATTTACAAGGTCCCATGGGTGCTTGTTAGTGGATGCAATCTCTGCAATCCTGTTGTCAAAGAAAGATTATCTAGCACTCCTTGTAGCAGAGCAAAATGAGTGCCAGTCCTCTCTGGCTGCTGTACATCTATAAGACTCAAGTGCATTCCTGTACTCATCATTCTACCACTCTTTGGATCAAGTCATAACAGTGATAGACCTAGCATTAGCCTCCCAAGCATTGGTAAATACTCTAGAGACAGCCTTAGAGAATGAGTCCAGGCTAGCAACCAAGCCCAGATCAGAGAAATTAAGAGCATAGAGTCCTATGTTGACTGAAAAGAGAAAAGCACCCTCCTTATCACTGTTGTATTTGAGGACCTTCTTGCTAAAGCAGATATTCTCTGGTGAAATAGGAAGGTTGACCAGTAGAGGAGCATGATCTGAGAGTAGTCTGAGATTAGGCTCAATGTGATGTAAGACCTGAGAAGCACTCATGTCTAAGAAGATAAGGTCTATGACTGAGTTAGCATGACCATCAGTGTCCAAATAGTAAGTAGGGACAAGAAGCACTGGCAGTGAGCACACAAGACCAAGAGAGTCAGCCAGGTCCATCAAGGCCTGACCAGCTATAGGATGAGCAGAAACAGATGGATCCCACTCTACATCTATGATGTTGAAGTTCCCACCCATGTACAACAAGTTGGGGATATCAATGACTTGATCCAGCATAAACTTGACAGCTGATTGGCAGTTGTTCAAGTAGACATTTATGAGAAAGTGACACTTTCTCCCATTAAAGAAAGACAGTAGTAGAATATCACAGTAATCAATCACATCTCTCCTCAAGCTAAACCTAAGTCTAGACAAGCAAGAGTAAATAAAAGCCATGACTCAAGGAACATCCTTAGAGTCCTTGGGAGACTGGACCACCTAGGTCCAGTCTAGGTGAATAGGAGCACCTACTACTCTGTTTCCTTCTAGAAGAGGTAGATGGTGCATAATGGATAAAGTTTCAGGGTAGCTCCTGGATGAAAAGAATATCATAATAGTCCTTTTGAGACTCTAGAAAAGTATTGACCAGCACATAGTTCTTGTGAATATTCTACAAATATATATGTAGTTTGGTTGTACTACACATGATTAGAGATTGCCTGCTCTAGGGTATTGGATGTTGCTGTTGCTGGCACAACTTGTGCACAGCTCAGCAGCCTTGTTGGAGTGCCACTGCCTATCAAAGCAATGGTGCCAGAAGGGACACTTGATGTCATCAGCAGAGTGCTCACCCTTGCAGTTTATACACTTGAAGATGTAAGGGCAAGGAGCACCATCTGTGGTTGCCTCCCTAGGAGAGTTGGCTTTGTAGTACCAAGCTATGGATCTATGGTTTTCTACTCTGTATAGTCCACTACACTTCTGATACTTAGCACCTTAAGCACAACATGTGTGGGTTAGATGTCCCCAGCACCAGCAGTTGCAATACTGGGCAGCTCCAGAATGCATAGCAGTTCCCCAAACTGTAGCTGTGTGACATCCAAAGTTGAATGAATAGTTAATAAGGGTCTTGCTCTTGGTTCTCTTCTGAGAATCCCAAATATCAATCCAAATCACAGACATATCTGAGCTTGGAGATACCTTCATAATACAAGGACAAAAAGCAAGCACTACCCCTTCAAAGATAGGGGTGTTAGCAATAACAGCCTCAACTTGAGCCTGTGTGATGGAAAGAGAAGAGTTGTTGCCCCAATATAGAACACCCAAGATCTTCAAGAACAACTTGAACTGTGGCAGCTAAGGCACCACCACAATACTGGCTGTCAAGCCAGCAACTTTCTTAAGCCACTGCTTGATAATCTCCAGCTCTGCTACTGATGCAACAAAGTTGGTAGACATGGAGATACTATCCCATGCCTTGTGAACTGACTCAACTCTTAACTTAGAGTGAGCCTCAACTAAGCTTCTGTTACAGGACTCAACTGTAGAACCAGTGTTAGCCACAATGACCTCTACAGTAGGAGCATCAAGTGAAATTAACACTTAGCACTTTGTAGGCCCATATGTTGTTATTTTAGGTGCCCTTGAGGTACTAGAGTAAGCAGCACCTCCCCTACTAAGAGAAGCACTTGCACCAAACCCAGACTGATACATAGCTAGAACCTTCTCTATAGGAAGGTTGAAGAACATATCACAGAGATAAAAAAGGCTCTCATACTCTGAATAAGTAGAGGCCAGAGCAAACCTTTGGGTGGACTAGGAGTTCCTACTGCATACCATTTGGGCAAAGGACTTAGGTACCTGTTTGAACATCTGAGGGTGGTGGTCACTTTTGCAGGGGTGGACTTAGCAGTAGCCATCTTGGCTGGCTGAGGAAGGAGAGATGCTCTTGAGACCACTGTTACTGGTGGAGGCATGTTCTGAGAAGGTACAGAAGTATTAGTAGAAGGAGAGAGTCTTTCTTTGCCCTTGTCTTTCTTGCCAGTTACAGTAGTAAAGGAAGTTTCCTCCACTACTGGTAGTTCATTAACTACCATCTCTACATCCAGAGATGGCTCCTGAGGTAAGTTAGGACCATAGAGGGTCCTCATTGTCTCTACAAGAGAGGAAGTATCAGCCTGAGGTGAGATCTTAAAGTGATCCCACTCTGTTGCAGATACAGCCTGGAACAGATACCACATAAGAGAACCTGCTCCTATAATAGGAGGAAACTGTTCAATTGGACAGCTCCTATTAGCATGCTTCTAAATGAAGTGTGCAATATACAAAACAGACCAAGCAAGAACTCTGGCATCAGTTTCTAAATAGCTAGGATGACTAGAGAGTAATGTGATACAGTAGTCACCATTCCAAAAGTCACTATCATGTGTGATCTCAGGTGTGACAATGTCACTTGTCACTGGTTGTGATACCTGAGATAAACTGTCATTGTCACAAATGACTAATGCAATACAGTTATCTATTACACCACAGATGCCTGATCTTATACTGCCACCTTTCAATTAGGATAATAACTCAGCTGTTTTATGGTTTGTACCATGAGTCATCAAACTAGTTGATATAGGGGCCTGGAGAGCAGAGATTACCCTAGAGGCAATATTCTTGCTCTTCTCAAACACAACCTAGTTATTCCAACTTATAGAATATGTTCTTTTTTCAGAAGTAAAGGAAGAGAGGGCAACAGAAAGCTAAAGAAAAGCAACTCTATAAAAGAGTTTGTCTATAGTAACTCTTGAGATAATAGATATTTTAGAACCAAAACTAATCTCTTTCTTATCACTTTCCTCCTTCTCAAAGATAAAAAAGAGCTCAGAAGATACTTTTCTAGAGTCCTCAATAACAGAGACACTCCTAGAGAAGTGTCTGACAGTGCAACAAGTATACAAGCATCCTCTAGGATAAATGTATTTACTAGCTCTAGAACTGGCATGAGAGATCACATTGAGTGAGTCTGAAGACTCACTAGTGCTGAGAGAAATGGCCTGAGAGTCAGGGGGATGAGCATTAGCAACAGATAATTTATTTTAAGTATTTGGTTTAACTATGATAGCAGTTATAGAAAAAGAAGGGATATTACCTTCAACTATTTCTTATACCAAGGTTGCTACTTCCTTTTCCTTAAAAATGGTAATCATAAACCCCTCTAGCCCTTCTATACCAAAGATGGCAGTTAGCTTTCTTTTATTGGCAAATTAGTCATATTGTATACTAGAACAACTTGAGCTATTTTCAACTATACTCCTATTGAAAAGTTTAGATAGTACTTTTTTTCTGTAGAGTGCACTTAGTGTCTATATGACCATTGCTAGATAGAAATACATTGACATATTTTTACC
>Ga0154006_1000440_pt1 | contig 13892 bp, 13 predicted proteins | sample TSFL090MetaG_FD_104747 | JGI IMG/M metagenome (GOLD analysis project Ga0154006, IMG submission 104747) | Attine ant fungus gardens microbial communities from Florida, USA - TSFL090 MetaG | ecosystem: Host-associated > Fungi > Mycelium > Unclassified | place: USA: Florida, Wakulla State Forest...
CAAGAACGCGATCCCGAACGATCCGGAAAAGCCGTTCGTGACGAGCGGCATCCGTCTGGGTTCGCCGGCAATGACGACGCGCGGCTTCGGCCCGGCGGAAGCCGAGAAGGTCGGCAACCTGATCGCCGACGTGCTGGAAGCGCCGGAAGATGCGGCAACGATCGAGCGCGTGCGTGGTCTGGTCGCTGAGTTGACCAAGCGGTTCCCGGTCTACGGCTAAGTCGCGGTAATCGGATCCAGGAAGGTTCAACCGCGGTCGCGGTTGAACCTTGCGAAGTCCGAAGCAATGTAAAAAAATCCGGCTCGCAGCAAGTGTGCGAGCCGGATTTTTTGCGCTGTGTTCGAGTCGGTTTTGCGTCACACCGTCGGATCGACGTTTGCCTCGAGTTCGCGGATACGTTCGTCGTTGCGCGTGTCCTTGAGCACCGGCGGCCCCGCGAACGACTTGCGCACGCCGAAGCCGTACCAGATGACCATCAGCACGACCACGAACGCGACGAGCACGTAGAGCACCTTCTCGTTCGGCGGCTGAATCCCGACGTACGCGAGCACGCACGCGCCGACCAGTCCGAGCAGTGCGCACGGCTTCGACCAGATGCCCAGCTGGAACGGGCCTTTTTCGGTCCACGTGCGCCCTTCGGCGAGCATCCCGGAGCCGATCGGCATCGCATACGAGATGAACAGGAACACGGCGCTGCCCGCGCTCAGCACCGAGAACGCGTCGCCGTACAGCGTGACGACGATCGCGAGCACCGCGCACGTCCAGATCGCGGGGCCGGGCGTGCGGTGATGCGGGTTCACGCTGCGCAGCAGCTTCGACGCAGGCAGCCCGCCGTCGCGTGCGAACGCATACATCATCCGCGACGTCGACATGATCGCGGCGAGCCCGCATACGTAGTTGATGAAGAACATCGCGAGTTCGAGGCTGACGCGCAACGTCTTCGGAATCGGCGCGAGGATCGCTTCGAAGAAGCCGGTGCCCTGCTTCATCGCGGCGGTCAGGTCCGGCATGACCAGCACGAACGCACACACCATCACGTAACCGAACACCGCGGACCAGAACACCGAGCCGATGATGCCGCGCGGCACGTTCTTCGCCGCGTCGTGCGTCTCTTCCGACGTATGCGCGGACGCGTCGAAGCCCGTGATCGTGTAGGTCACCAGCAGCAGGCCGGACAGGAACGCGAGCGGCGTGGACTGCTTCGGCCAGGCGCCGCCGTCGACGCCCGTGAAGTTGGTGAAGATGACGAGCCGGTGCAGGTCGAAGGGGATCGGCGAGTACACCAGCAGCGACACGACCAGCGCGATCGTCACGACGAAGATCAGGTAGCCGGACAGGTCGGTGATCCTGCTCGCGATCTTGATGCCGCGCGCGTTCAGGATCGCCTGCGACAGGGTGACGATCGTGATGAACGCGGTCTGGTGCCACCACGTCAGGCTGTCCGGGCTGACGCCGAACATCGGCGCGATCAGCGTCTTGAAGAACGGATCGTAGGTGCCGAAATTGATCGCCGCGATCACGAAGATCAGGCCGATCAGGTTGAGCCACGCCGTCATCCACCCCCACTTCTTCCCGCCGAGAATGGCGCCCCAGTGATAGAGGCCGCCGGCGGTCGGGAAGGCCGACGCGATCTGCGACATCGACACCGCGACGATCAGCGCGAACAGCGAGCCGAGCGGCCAGCCGAGGCCGATCGATGCGCCGCCGGCCGCGGAAAACGCGAGCTGGAACGCCGTGATGCCGCCCGACAGAATGCAGATCACCGAAAACGACACGGCGAAGTTCGAGAAGCCGCTCATGCGTCTCGACAGCTCCTGCGCGTATCCCATCTTGTGGAGGAGGCTTACGTCACTGTCGATGCCTGAATCAGGCTGGATTTTCGCATCCATATTGGTTTGCTCCGTCACGAATGTCCTGCATGGCAGGACCGTCATCGCTGCCCGGGCCCGGCGAGGCGGCCCGCTCCTGGAATTCGTCGGTGGCACGCGACGTCATGCGGTGACGACGGTCGCTTTCCGGTCCGATACGCGAACGGTATGAAGCCAAATCTCCCGGCGCTATCGGATTTCGGCAATGTCGTGAAACTCCGGGGGGCATGCACCGTTTGGGGGCATCGCGCAAGTCGGTGTGCATTTTGCGTAGCCGCATTGGCGTACCGAAGTATTGAAGGTGGTGCGGCGGCGCCAGCATGTGCCGGGGAGTGACGAGATGGCGATGCCGTATCCGCATCGCGCGCTGAAGGCGCCACGCGTGCAGGAGACCGTCGAGTACCTGCCGGAAGCGTTTGCCGCGGACGAAAGTCTGCACGTGCCGTTGAAAGCGCTGGATGCGTACGGCGCGTGACGACCGGGCGGCCCGCGGCGCCGCGTCGAAGCGTCGGCTTCGTGCGCGACCGCGGGCGGTGTTGCGTGACGTGTGTGCTGCGCTCAGGCCGTCGTCGCCGTCCGGCGAGCCGTCAGCCGATTCCACAGCATCCCGGCGCGGCTGCCGCTGCCACAATACGCGAGCACCGGCTTCGGCAGCGCATCGACCAGCGCGCCGAACGCATCGACTTCCGCATTGCCGATCCGGTCGCGCTCAACCGGCAGGTAGCGCGCGTCGAGGCCCAGTTCGCGCGCCGCGGCCGCGATCTCGTCGAACGCCGGCTGATCGGCGCTTTCGCCGTCCGGCCGGTTGCAGATCACCGCGCGAAAGCCGGCGTTGCGAATCGCCTTCAGGTCCGCCGGAGCGATCTGTCGCGACGCGGTGAACCCGGTCGCGGCCGACGCCCGGCATTGCTCGAGCGCGCGTTCGAAACACGCGATCGCGAAATCGACGTCCTGCTCCGTCGTGAAGCGGCCGAAGCTGATGCGCACCGTGCGGCCCGCGGATTGCGGATCGAGGCCGATCGCGGTCAGCACGTGGGACGGCGCGCCGCTCGTCGAGTTGCACGCGGAGGTCGACGACACGGCGAGCGCATCGCCGAGCATGAACGGGAAAAAGCCCGGCGCGTTCACCGTGAGGCTCAACGTGTGCGGGATGCGGCGCGCCGCTGCCGCGTTGTGCGTGATATCGCCGAGCGCGAGCAGCGCGTCCTTCAGGCGCGCGCCGAGTGCGGCGATCCGCACGGCTTCGCGCTCGAGCTTGTCGGCCGCGAGTTCGCACGCGGTGCCCATCCCGACGATCTGATGCGTCGCGAGCGTGCCCGAGCGCAGGCCGCGCTCGTGTCCGCCGCCGTGAATCTGCGGCGCGATGCGCGCGGCGATGTCGCGGCGGACGAACAGCGCGCCGATGCCCTTCGGCCCATACACCTTGTGCGCGGACATCGACAGCAGGTCGATGCCGAGCGCGCGCACGTCGATCGGCGTCTTGCCGAGCGCCTGCGCGGCATCGACGTGCAGCAGCGCGCCGGCCGCGTGCACGATGCGCGAGATCGCGCCGATGTCGGTCAGCGTGCCGAGTTCGTTGTTGACGAGCATCAGCGAGACGAGGCCCGTATCGGGGCCGATTGCCGCGGCTACGGCGTCGACGGTGATTTCGCCGTCGGCGGTGGGCGTCAGGTAGGTCGCGGTCATGCCGCGCGTCGACAGGTTCGCCATCGTGTCGAGGATCGCCTTGTGTTCGAGGCGGCTCGTGATCAGGTGGCGCTTGTCGGTCGCGGTTTCCGCATAGCCCTTCAGCGCGAGGTTGTTCGATTCGGTGGCGCCCGAGGTCCAGACGATCTCGTCGGCATCCGCGCCGATCAGCGCGGCGACTTGCGCGCGTGCGTGCTCGACCTTGTCCTTCGCGAGCCGGCCGGCGGCGTGCGAGCTCGATGCCGGGTTGCCGAAGATGCCGTCGGCACCGAGGCAGGCCGTCATCGCTTCGATCACGCGGGGATCCGCAGGGGTCGTGGCTGCGTAGTCGAGGTAGTGCAGCGGGGTGGTATCGCTCATGTCCTTCTCTTGATCTTTCTCTTCGGAATGGGAGAAATGATACGAGGGAGGGCGGGGAAAAAGGATCCAAAATTCGCTGGCCGATTGCTTTTAGGTGGAAAAATATTCTGCAGATGTAGACCCGGATGGAATCAAATCCTTTCGTTGCCGGATGCCCGCCGAAACCGCGCCGCCGATGTCTATGAGGGATTCCCCCGGTGACGCGGGCAGCCGCGCCATTTCGCCGCCGCCGCCGCGCGTTCCGCGCTGCCCGCTGACGCTTCCCGCACCGCGCGCCCGATTATTTGCATTTCGCGAATGGCGCGTTCGCCGGTTGTTCCATACCCGATCCGCAGCCGCGCACCTATCGTTCGGGCGTCGGCTGATTGAATTCGACGCCTGCAACCGGAAAGGCGGCCGCCACTTCCTCGCGACTCACATCGCATCGCACATCAAGACAACGGATCTGGCGCATGCACGGACGCTTCGGCGCGCGCAGGCGGACCGATCCACGGAGACAGACATGAAAGCAAACGAGTGGGATACCGCCTACGAGTGGAAGGCGGTCACGCTGCTGGCGCTCGGTTTCGGGCTGGTCGGCCTCGACCGCTGGCTCATCGCGCCGCTGTTCCCTTCGATCATGAAGGACCTGCACCTGACCGCCCAGGACGTCGGCAACTGCATCGGCGTGCTCGGCCTGTCGTGGGGCATCTTCGCCGCGCTGATGGGCGGCATCTCCGACAAGATCGGCCGCCGCAAGGTGCTGATTCCCGCCATCGTCCTGTTCTCGCTGCTGTCGGGCTTCTCGGGCCTCGCGGGCGGGCTGCTCGGCCTGATCGCGATCCGCGGGCTGATGGGCGTCGCCGAAGGCTCGTTCTGCCCGACCAGCTTCGCGGCGACCGCCGACGCATCGCATCCGCGGCGGCGCGGCCTGAACCTCGGGCTGCAGCAAAGCGGTTTCGCGCTGTTCGGGCTGGCGCTGTCGCCGATCATCGCGACGCAGCTGCTCAACTTCGTGTCGTGGCGCTGGGTGTTCGCGCTCGTGGCCGTGCCCGGCCTGATCCTCGGCGCGATCATGTTCGTCGTGATCCGCGAACCGAAGCGTGCGAAGGCGGTCGCGTCGGAACACGCGCCGGCGTCGCTCGGCCATGTGCTCAAGCGCCGCAACATCCTCGTCGCGATGGCCGCGCTGTGTTGCGCGATGACCGGCGTGTTCGTGCTCGGCGCACTGCTGCCGCTGTACCTGACTGACTACCTGTCGCTCGGCACGCAGAAGATGGGCCTCGTGGTGTCGGCGATCGGCTTCGGCGGCTTTCTCGGGCAGTTCGGGTTGCCTGGCCTGTCCGACCTGGTGGGCCGCCGCGTCGCGAGTATCGTCGGCTTCGCCGGCACGGCCGTGATGCTCTACATTTTCCGCGGCCTCGGTCCGCAGCCGGTCACGCTGTTCGTTGTCCTGTTCGTCGCGTCGTTCTTCACGCTCGGGCTGGTGTCGCTGCTGTCCGGGCCGGTGGCGACCGAAGCCGCGCCCGTCGGCCTCGTCTCGACGTCGATCGGCGTGGTGGTCGGCTGCGGCGAGATATTCGGCGGCGGCATCGCGCCGGCGATGGGCGGCTACGTCGCCGCGCACTTCGGGATCCAGAACATTCTGTGGTTGCCGATGGGGGCGGTGATGCTCGGCATCGTGGTCAGCATGCTGCTGCGGGAAACCGCGCCGGCCGTGCTGCAGCGCCGTGTCGGCGTGCAGCCGGAACTGACGGCGGGCAAGCAGCCGTGACGTGCCCGATGCGGCCCGCGAGATTGACACCTGCCGGGTGACAGTGTGACGCGTTCCGCATCACCCAACCGGCCGGCAGGTACGGTTAGACTGCCTGTTTCGCTTTCAGGAAGGGCGCGGCATGGACCGGTTTCTGAGCATCGAGGCATTCGTCAGGGTCGCGGAGACGAGCAGTTTCGCGGAAGCGGCGCGGCAGCTCGGGGTCACCAGTTCGGTCGTGACGAACCGGATCCAGCAGCTGGAGAAGTTCGTCAATGCGCCGCTGTTCCATCGCAGCACGCGCCACGTGCGGCTGTCCGAAGTGGGCGAGACCTTCTACCGCGAGTGCGCCGAGGTGGTCGGGCGCGTCAACGAGCTGACCGACCAGATGCGCGAGCTGCGCGCGACACCCACCGGGCGGCTGCGCATCCAGATGCTGCCCGGCTTCGCGCTCGATCACTTCGGCGTGCCGCTCGCCGAATTCAATCGCCGCTACCCGGGCATCCAGCTCGACATCATCGTCAATGACCGTGTCGTGGACCCGGTCGAAGAAGGGTTCGACATCGCGTTCCAGATCTTCCCGCCGATTTCCGAGTCGCTGATCGAGCGGCGACTGTTCGTGGTCCGACGCCTGTTCTGCGCGTCGCCGGCCTACCTCGAAGCGCATGGTGCGCCACAACATCCGCGCGAATTGCTGCAGCACACCACGGCGCTGTATTCGGGTTATCCATCACGCAATCGCTGGACGCTGACGCGCGACGACGAAGTCGTCGAAATGGAGTTGCCGGGCATGATCCGCTCGAACTCGGTGCACCTGCTGCGCGAGTACGCGCTGACGGGCGGCGGCGTCGTGTGCCTGCCCACGCTGGTCGCGAGCGACGCGCTCGTCGCGGGCCGGCTGGTGCCGATCCTCACCGACTTCCAGATCGCGCCGCTGAGTTTCGCCGCCGTTTATCCCGCAACGCAGCGACAGGCGTTGAAGGTGAAGGCGCTGGTCGAATTCCTCGTCGAATACATCGGCGACGAGTCGCCGTGGGACCGCCCGCTGCTCGAGCGCGGCTGGGTTCGCTGAACGAAGCGATTATTCGCGAAACGCAAATGCCGTAGTCGCGGTCCGTTGCCTTGTTGAGGGGCGCGCTCGCCCCTAAAGTTGAATCCAACAAGCGGTTCAACTCAGGAGACAGCAATGACCGACACGGCATTCCATACCGTCTTTGGCTCGCTCGACGGCTACGCCCGGGGCGAGATCGAAATCACCAGCGGCAGCGCGAAGCACTACGCGTTCTCGAACGTCTTCGACGTGGCATCGAAGTCGGCGCCCTACGAGAAAGTCGTCGCCGGAAAAAACCTCGAATACGTGATCGAAGTGCTGCGCACCGACGGCCAGTCGCCGTGGTTCGCGTGCGCGCATGACGAATTCGCGATCCAGATGGATGGCGAAGTCCGCATCGAATTCATCAAGCTCGACAACCCGCCCACCACCGGCCGCGGCACCGTGAACGCCGGCATGCAGCCGGTCGGCCGCGAGATGGGTTACGTCGTGCTGCGCAAGGGGCACCAGGCACTGCTGCCGGCCGGCTGCGCGTATCGGTTCGCCGCGAGCAAGCCGGGCGTCGCGCTCGTGCAGACCGTGCTCGGCGAGCTGTCCGTCGAGAAGTGGGCCGATATCTGCCTGCACTGACCCAGCCGACCGCCCCCATTCGAATATTCAGGAGACACGTTATGGCCACCCTCGAGACCCTCGATCTTTCCGCAGGCTTCGCCGCCGATCTGGTGCGGGCCACGGAGGCCGATGCGGTCACCGGTTACCGCCGCTTCCACCTCGGTGAATTCTCGTTCCAGCGCGACGAGTACTTCGTGAAAATCTGCTGGCCCGCCAAAGGCCAGACCCGCACGCATGCGATGCCCGCGGACGCCTTCCTGCGCGCGATGATGCGCGACGTCGCATGGGGCTTCTTCTACGGCTGGGTGAATTTCGATCACGTGTTCGGCACGCGCAATCACTACGGCAAGGTCGACATGTATGCGGGCACCTTCAACGGGATCCTGAAGGAAGCCGGCGTCGACTACACCGAGACATTCGACACGCCGACCATCATGGCGACCTTCAAGGCCATGCTGCACGACTGGACCAACGAAGGCTTCGATCCGTTCGCGGCGCCCGAGGAAACCGGCACCGCATTCGGCCGCAAGCACGGCGAGAACGGGGCGGCGATCGAGCGCACGCGCATCGCGACGCGTCGCATGCCGGGCCTCGAAGGCGATTCGCCGTTGCGCGACGAGTTGCCGGTCAACCGCGCGTTCCTCGACGTCGCGCAGGACGAGCCGGAAGTGCACGTGAAGCCGGGCTTCGAAGGCGAGCTGCACGCGTTCAACCTGTTCAAGTACCTGTCGCGTTCGGACGTGACGTGGAATCCGTCGGTCACCTCCGTGTGCGGGCGCAGCCTGTTCTGTCCGACCACCGAGGAATTCATCCTGCCGGTGTTCCACGGCAACGACCGCGTCGAATGGTTCCTGCAACTGTCGGACGAAATCGTGTGGGACATCGGCGACAAGAACACCGGTGCGCCGCGCGCGCGCATCACGATGCGGGCCGGCGACATCTGCGCGATGCCCGCCGACATCCGGCATCAGGGCTACTCGACGAAGCGTTCGATGCTGCTGGTCTGGGAAAACGCGACGCCCGACCTGCCGCAACGCTACGAGAGCGGCGAGCTTGCGCCGTATCCGATCGCGTTCTAAGCGCACACACGCACACCATCGAGGACGATTCATGCAAACCCAACTCTTCATCGACGGGCGCTTCGTCGACGCCGTCGAGCGCGGCACCATCGACGTGCTCAATCCGCACGACGGCTCGCTGATCGCGAAGATCGCCGCCGCGACCGCCGCGGACGTGGACCTGGCCGTCGAAGCCGCGACCCGAGCGTTCCCGAAGTGGGCGGCGATGCCGGCGGCCGAGCGTGGCCGGCTGCTGCTGCGCCTGGCCGATGCCATCGAGGCCAATGCCGAAGAACTCGCGCAGCTCGAATCGCTGGACACCGGCCACCCGATCCGCGATTCGCGCGCGCTCGACGTGCCGCGCACGGCCGGCTGCTTCCGCTATTTCGGCGGCATGGCCGACAAGCTGCAAGGCTCGGTGATTCCGGTCGAAACCGGCTTCCTGAATTATGTGCAGCGCGCGCCGATCGGCGTCGTCGGCCAGATCGTGCCGTGGAATTTCCCGCTGATGTTCACGAGCTGGAAGATGGGCCCGGCGCTGGCCGCGGGCAACACGGTCGTGCTCAAGCCGTCGGAAATCACGCCGCTGTCGACGTTGCGTATCGTCGAACTGATGGCCGAGGTCGGGTTCCCCGCCGGTGTCGTCAATATCGTCCCCGGCTACGGCCATACGGCCGGCCAGCGTCTTGCCGAACACCCCGGTGTCGGGAAGATCGCGTTCACCGGTTCAACCGCGACCGGCCGCCGGATCGTCGAGGCGTCGCAGGGCAACCTGAAGCGCGTGCAGCTGGAGTTGGGCGGCAAGGGCGCGAACATCGTGTTCGACGATGCGAACCTCGACGCGGCCATCAACGGCGCCGCATGGGCCATCTTCCACAACCAGGGGCAGGCGTGCATCGCGGGCTCGCGTCTGGTGCTGCACGAGCGCATCGCCGATGCGTTCCTCGAGCGCTTCGTGTCGCTGGCGGCGTCAATCCGCGTCGGCAACCCGCTCGATCCCGACACCGAGATGGGCCCGCTGACGTCGAAGCAGCACCTCGATCGCGTGCTGTCGTTCGTCGACGTCGCGCGCGAGCAGGGTGGCCGCGTGCTCGCCGGCGGCAGCGCGCCGCAGGATGCCGCGCTCGCCAACGGCTACTACGTGCGTCCGACGATCATCGAAGCGAAGAGCGCGGCCGATCGCGTCGCGCAGGAGGAGGTGTTCGGGCCGTTCGTCACCGTGCTGCGCTTCGGCAGCGACGAGGAAGCGTTGACGATCGCCAACGCGACCGAATACGGGCTCGGCAGCGGCCTGTGGACCAACGATCTTTCGCGCGCGCACAAGCTGGCGTCGCAGATCGACGCGGGCATGTGCTGGATCAACTGCTACAAGCGCGTCAATCCGGGCAGCCCGTTCGGCGGTATCGGCAAGTCGGGCTATGGCCGCGAGATGGGTTTCGAGGCGATGCACGATTACACGGAAGCGCGCTCGGTGTGGGTCAACGTCGACGGCAAGGTGCCGCCGCACTTCAAGCGCTGAGGCTGCGATGGAGCGCTTCGTCTATCAGGGGACGCCGTCGCGCGTCGTGTTCGAATGGGGCGCGCTCGCGCGCTTGCCGGACGAGTTGAGCGCGCTCGGCGCGCAGCGGGCGCTGATTCTGTCGACGCCCGAGCAGCAGCCGATCGCCGAACGGGTCAGGGACGTGCTCGGCGCGCGCGCGGCCGGCGTATGCGCGCAGGCCGTGATGCACGTGCCGGTCGAAGTGGCGCGTGCCGCACGCGAGATGGCCGCGGAGCTGGGTGCGGATTGCTGCATCGCGATCGGCGGCGGCTCGACGATCGGGCTCGGCAAGGCGATCGCGCTCGAATCGTCGCTGCCGATCCTCGCCGTGCCGACGACCTATGCAGGCTCGGAGATGACGCCGATCTATGGGCTCACCGAAGGCCGGCTGAAGCGGACCGGGCGCGATGCGCGCGTGCTGCCGCGCACGGTGCTCTACGACCCGTCCCTGACGTTGTCGCTGCCGCCGGCGATTTCGGCGGCGTCCGGCGTCAATGCGATGGCGCACGCGGTCGAAGCGCTCTATGCGGACGATGCCAACCCGGTGATCAGCCTGATGGCGGAGGAGTCGATTCGGGCGCTGGGCGACGCGCTGCCCCGTGTAGTGCGCGAGCCCGCTGACCGGGAAGCGCGCAGCCGCGCGTTGTATGGCGCCTGGCTTGCCGGCACGTGCCTGGGTGCGGTCGGGATGGCGTTGCACCACAAGCTCTGTCATACGCTCGGCGGGACCTTCAACCTGCCGCACGCGCAGACGCATGCCGCGATGTTGCCGCATACCGCGCACTACAACCATGCCGCGGCGCCCGAGGCGCTGCGCCGTGTCGCACGGGCACTGGGCGGGTCCGACGCGGCCGACGCCGGCCCGCTGCTGTTCGCGTTGAACCGGCAGCTTGGCTTGTCGGCGGCGCTGGCCGACATCGGGATGCCGGAAGCGGGCCTCGACGAAGCCGCCGACCTCGCGTGCCGGAACCCGTATGCGAATCCGCGGCCGATCGAACGTGCGCCGATTCGCGAATTGCTTCAGCATGCGTGGGAAGGGCGCGAGCCGCATCGAGCGGCCGGCTGAAACACAGGAGACGAACGTGACGAATGATCACCATGACGGCGATACCCGGCTGACCGAGCAGGTCGTCGCCAGCTTCGGCGGGACGCCGAACCCGCGCTTGCGCGTGTTGATGCAGAGCCTCGTGCGGCATCTGCATGCGTTCGTCCGCGAAACGGAGTTGACCGAGGCCGAGTGGATGGCCGCGATTCGCTTCCTGACCGAAACCGGGCAGATGTGCGACGACGTCGTGCGCCAGGAGTTCATCCTGCTGTCGGACACGCTGGGCGTGTCGATGCTGGTCGATGCGATCAACCATCGCTTTGCGACCGGCGCGACGGAAACGACCGTCTTCGGGCCGTTCTACATCGAGGGCATGCCGGATCGCGCGTATGGCGAGAACATGGCGTTCACGCCGGGCACGCCGGCGGTCGTGCACGGTCGCGTGTTCGCCACCGACGGTGCGCCGGTGCCGGACGCCGTGCTCGACGTCTGGCAGACCGCGGACAACGGCATGTATTCCGGGCAGGACAAGGCGCAGCCGCACGGCAACCTGCGCGGCCGCTACCGGACCGACGCCGAAGGTCGTTATGCGATCAGGACGATTCTGCCGGTCAGTTATCCGATTCCGACCGATGGGCCGGTCGGGCAGATGCTCGACGCCACCGGGCGTCTTCCGTGGCGGCCCGCGCATCTGCACTTCATGATCGACGCGCCGGGTTATCGCAAGCTCGTCACGCATCTGTTCGACGAGGACGACGAATATCTGAAGTCGGATGCCGTGTTCGGCGTGAAGCCGTCGCTGATGGTCGCGTATCGCCCGCGTGCGGCGGATGACGAACTCGCGCGCCGGCTCGGGTTGAGCGGCGCGTACCGCGAAGCGACGTACGACTTCGTGCTCGACCGGAGCTGACCGACATGGCGCGATTCTTTGCGGTGTTCGCGACGGACCAGCCCGGGATGCGCGACGTGCGCGACCGCGTGCGGCCCACGCATCGGAACTACCTGCGCTCCGCCGCGCAGCACGGCGTGGTTGTGCGGCTCGGCGGGCCGACGCTCGATCCGCTGGGGGATGCGATGAACGGCACGCTGCTCGTCATCGAGGCCGACGACATCGACGCGGTGATGCAGTTCGTCGGCAACGATCCGTATGTGAAGGAAGGACTGTTCTCGCGGGTGGAGGTGCGTCCGTGGGACTGGAGCCTCGGCAATCCCGAGCGGAGAGTGTGAGTCATGGGGGCCACGCAACTGTGTCGCTTCTCGGATGTGCCTGACGGTGGGGCGCGGGTCGTCGATGAAGTGTGCATCGGGCGACCCGTCATCGTCGTGCGGCGCGGGGAGCAGGTGTGGGCTTATGTGAATCGTTGCCCGCATTTCTCGGTGCCGCTCGATTTCGTGCCGGGTAACGTTTCCTGTTATCGGTCCCAGGTGCTGATGTGTGCGCATCACAGCGCGCTGTTCCGGTTCGACGACGGCGTGTGTATCGACGGGCCGTGTGCGGGCGCCGGGCTGGAAGCCGTGGCCGTCGAGGTGGATTCGTCGGCGTGGGTGATTTGTCGAGGCGCGTGAACCGGTAGACGGACCGATCGTCTTGGGCTGGATGAGAGCGTGAATGGGCGGAATGTCATCCGTTCCATCGATTCAGTACAACGAAATAAATCGGGAGGTACCGGCCCGGATGAAGCCTGACTCGGGCGGGGGAAGGTGTGGTTTCACGAAGCATCGGCCGAGTGCCCGCGACGTAACGGGCCGCTGGCCAACATTTCAAAAAAGACGGAGACACCATGAAACTCAGGTTTGGAGCAGTCGCGATGCTTGCCATCGCGCAGGGTGCGTACGCCCAAAGCAGCGTGACCCTGTTCGGTCTGATCGACAGCGGCATTTCGTATGTCAGCAACGAGGGCGGCGGGAAGAACGTCAAGTTCGACGACGGCATCTTCACGCCGAACCTGTTCGGCTTGCGCGGCACGGAAGACCTTGGCGGCGGTTATCGCGCGACGTTCGCGCTCGTGAATCAGTTCTCGATGGCGAACGGCAGCATCATCGGGACCGGGATCTTCGGGCGTAATGCGTACGTGGGCATCGAAAGCGACCGGTTCGGCAGTATCAGGCTCGGGAATCAGTACGACTTCATGGTCGATTCCCTGTTCGCGCAGGGGAATGCGATCTCGATGGATCTGACGGGGCTGTACGGGTTCCGGAACGGACCGTTTCAGCGTCTTGCGCTGCCGGGGAATCCGACCGGCGCATTCGACTGGGACCGCACGGCCGGCAGCAAGCCTGTTGCGAATTCGGTCAAATACAGTTCGCCGACGATTGCGGGGTTGTCCGGCGGCGTGATGTATGCGTTCGGCGGCGTGGCCGGTTCCGTCGGCGCGGACAATGCCGTGAGCGCCGGGTTGAACTACGACGTCGGGTCGTTCGGGATCGGCGCGGCCTATACGAACGAGAAATATGGCCCGGCACCCGGTACGCCGTCGACCAGCGTGCGTAACTGGGGCGTCGGGATGCACTATGACTTCGGCGCGGTGACCGCGAAGGCGCTGCTGACCACCGTACACAATTCGTTCAACGACGCGGGCGTGTGGATGGCCGAAGCCGGTGGCATCTGGCGAATCCGGCCGGACGTGTTTCTCGGCGCGAAGTACATGTACATGAAGGGCAACGAAGCCGTGAACGACAACCATGCGCATCAGGTCAGCGTCGCGCTGCAATATCTGTTCACGAAGCGGACGATGATTTACGTGTCCGCGGATTATCAACGCGCGAACAGCGACGCGAATGCGCAGATCAACGGGGTGCTCGATCCGAACGGGGCGTCGAGTTCAGCGACCCAGGCGGTGGCCCGGATCGGATTGCATACGATGTTTTGACGGGGCGGCGGTCCTTGCGTCGAGGCCCGCCGTGCACCGGACTATTTCGCGGCGGCGGCTGCCGCCTTG
>Ga0154006_1000441_pt1 | contig 13885 bp, 8 predicted proteins | sample TSFL090MetaG_FD_104747 | JGI IMG/M metagenome (GOLD analysis project Ga0154006, IMG submission 104747) | Attine ant fungus gardens microbial communities from Florida, USA - TSFL090 MetaG | ecosystem: Host-associated > Fungi > Mycelium > Unclassified | place: USA: Florida, Wakulla State Forest...
CAACAACCGCGACCTGCGCGTGGCCGCGCTGAATGTCCAGGCCGCCGAAGCGCAGTACGGCATCCAGCGTTCCGCGCGCCTGCCGTCGATCGGCGCCGGCGCGAGCTTCACGCGTCAGCGCACGCCGGCCAACGCCGACATGAACCCGCCGGTGCCCGAGTCGATGCAGACACAGTACGGCGTCAACGTCGGCATCAGCGCGTTCGAGATCGACCTGTTCGGCCGCGTGAAGTCGCTGTCCGACGCGGGGTTCGCACGCTATCTCGCGACCGATCACGGCCGTCGCGCGGTGCAGATCTCGCTCGTCGGCGCGGTCGCCAACGCGTACTTCGCCGAGCGGCTCGCGCAGGAACAGCGCGCGCTGTCGGAGCGTACGCTGAGCGACTGGCACCAGTCGCTGGATCTCGCGCGCCGGCTCAAGCTCGCGGACCAGGCGAGCGGCGTGGACATCGCGCAGGCCGAAGGCCAGGTCGCGAGCGCCACCGCCGATCTGGAGGCGCGCTCGCGCGCCGTCGAGCAGGCGCGCAACGCGTTGCGGCTGCTGATCGGCACCGAACTGCCGAAGGATCTGCCCGAGCCGCTGTCGCTGGAGCGCCAGCCGGTGCTGACGCAACTGCCGGCCGGCCTGCCGTCCGAATTGCTGTACCGCCGGCCGGACATCCAGCAGGCCGAACAGAATCTCGTCGCCGCCAACGCCGACATCGGCGCGGCGCGCGCCGCGTTCTTCCCGCGCCTGTCGCTGACCTCGACGATCGGCTTCCTCAGCCCGGGGCTCGGCAACCTGTTCGCCGGCGATCATCGGACCTGGGCCTTCGCGCCGCAAGTCACCGTGCCGATCTTCGAGGGCGGGCGGCTGCGCGCCGAACTGCGCCTCGCCGAGGTGCGCAAGTCGAGTGCCGTCGCCGAGTACGAGCGCGCGATCCAGGCCGCGTTCCGCGAAGTGGCCGACGGTCTCGCCGGGCGCGAAACCTTCAGCCGCCAGATCGACGCGCAGGCGAAGGTCGTCAGGAGCGCGGAGCGCCGCACCGACCTGGTGAACCTGCGCTATCGCGCCGGCATCGAGGATCGGCTGGAACTGCTCGACTCGCAGCGCCAGCTGTATGCGTCGCGCCAGGCGTTGCTGGATCTGCGCAACGCCGAACTGGGCAACGCGGTCGCGCTCTACAAGGCGCTCGGCGGCGGGCTGGTCGACACCGACGTGGTACCCGCCGACAGCGTGGCGAACCGCTGAGCCGTGCGCCGTCGCGGGGAGCCGCTCGCGACGCCCGAACCGCGCGGCGCATGCCGGCGGCGCACGTGCCGCGCCGCCGGCCCTCCGACAGGTCACGCTCACTTCTCGTGAAACCGATGAACCCCTTGATACTCATTGCCGAAGACGACCCGGAGATCGCCGAGATACTCGACGCCTATCTCGCTCACGACGGCCTTCGCACCTACCGGGTCGGGCACGGTCAGGCCGTGCTCGACGTGCAGCCGGTGCTGAAGCCCGACCTGATCCTGCTCGACATCAGGATGCCGCGGAAGGACGGCTGGGAAGTGCTGGTCGAACTGCGACGCCGCAGCGACACGCCCGTCGTCATCATCACGGCGCTCGACCGCGAAATCGATCGCCTGCAGGGGCTGCGTTTCGGCGCGGACGACTACATCACGAAGCCGTTCAATCCGGCCGAGGTGGTCGCGCGCATCCGGGCGATCCTGCGTCGCTTCGAAACGGCCGCGTCGGGGCGCTTCATCAAGGTCGGCAACCTTGAAATCGACACGCAAAGCTATCTGACCACGGTCCGCACGGAGACCGGAGAAACCAGCGTCTCGCTGACGCCGACCGAGTTCCGGCTGCTCGCCCACCTGGCCGGCTCGCCGAATCGCGTGTTCACGCGCAGCGAACTGATCGACGCCTGCCTCGCCGACATCGATGCGCTGGAGCGTACCGTCGACAGCCATATCAGCCGGCTGCGCAAGAAGCTCGAATGCGCGGGCGCCGACTGCGTGCCGGACGTGATGCGCGGCGTCGGCTACCGGCTCCGGGGCGTCCAGTGACGTGGCGGCATCGGCCGCGCGCACCCGTTCGCGGATGCCGGCGAACTAGACCGTTAGTTGCGCGATAGACGCCGAAGCCGATCACGCGCCGCGCCTCCAACGCCGCGATGTCGAACGCCCCGAAAAGTGTGCAGACAAATCGACCGAACAGTTCGCGACTGATTGCACCGTACTGTCCATGGCCATCGGCAGCGGCCCGGCCGAATAATCGGAGCAATCGACGGCGCGAGACGGCCACACCCCTGCACCACGAACCGCGCAACCGCCGCGCGATCGCCGCACATTTTTGCGCAAGGTTACGCAATTCGCCGAGGCGGGCGCACCCGCGTTCGGATATATTCATACCAATTGCGTGTCGTCAGACGAAAGCGCCCGCTCGCCCGGGCATGGCCCGGCGACATGCAAGCCGAACCCGTCACGGGTCATGGAGACTCGTCCGGTAACCGGCCGCCTCACAAGGGCGCGCGGCCCACCGGACGGCAATAGAACTATCAATCAACGGAGATGGCAGATGGAACGAAGCACTGTCGGCATGCGCTGCAAACCCCTGATCACCGTCGCACTGGCCGCCGCCGCCTTCGCGGCCGCGTCGGGCGCGATGGCCGACCAGGTCGTGAAGATCGGCAGCGTCGAACCGACGACGGGCGGCATTTCGCACCTGGGCAAGGACAACGAGAACGGTGCGCGCCTCGCGGTCGAGGAAATCAATGCGACGGGCCTGACGATCGGCGGCAAGAAGATCACGCTGCAGCTCGACGCGCAGGATGACGCGGCCGACCCGCGCCAGGCCACGCAGGTCGCACAGAAGCTGGTCGACGACAAGGTCGTCGCCGTCATCGGCCACCTGAACTCGGGCACGTCGATTCCGGCCTCGAAGATCTACAGCGACGCCGGCATCGTGCAGATCTCGCCGTCGGCCACGAACCCGACCTATACGCAGCAGGGCTTCAAGACCACCTACCGCGTGGTCGCGACCGACGCGCAGCAAGGCCCGGCACTCGCGAGCTACGCGCAGTCGAAGGGCGTGAAGAGCGTCGCGGTGATCGACGATTCGACCGCGTACGGCCAGGGCCTCGCGAACGAGTTCGAGAAGAAGGCGAAGGCGCTCGGTCTGAAGGTGCTGTCGCACGACGCGACCAACGACAAGGCGGTCGACTTCCGCGCGATTCTCACGAAGGTCAAGGGCGAGAACCCGGACGCGATCATGTACGGCGGCATGGATGCCACCGGCGGCCCGCTCGCGAAGCAGGCGAAGCAGCTCGGCCTGCGCGCGCGGATCCTGTCCGGCGACGGCGTGTGCACCGACTCGCTGGCCGAGCTGGCCGGCCCGGCGGCCGACAACGTGCTGTGCTCGCAGGCCGGCGCGGCGCTCGAGAAGATGCCGGGCGGCGCGGCGTTCCTCGCCAAGTACCAGAAGCGCTTCAACCAGGGCATCAAGTTCGATGCGCCGTTCGCGTACGACGCGGTCTACATCGCGGTCGACGCGATGAAGCGCGCGAACTCGACGGACCCGGCGAAGATCCTCGCCGCGATGCCGTCGACGAAGTATGAAGGCGTGATCGGCACGACGACGTTCGATGCGAAGGGTGACCTGACGCACGGGATCATCTCGATCTACGGCTACAAGAGCGGCAAGAAGACCTTCCTCGACCAGGTGAAGATGTAACGCCCCGCGACGCCGGCCCGACGGGAACGCCACCCGTCGGCGCCGGCGCCGCGCGGGTCGATTCAAGTTTTGCGGAGATGAAGCGACATGTGTGCAATGGCGTATGCGGAATTTCAACAGGAGTTGAAGAAAGCGCAGTTGACGGCGCGGGAATTCGCCCGGCTGATCCGGATGAACGAAAGCTCCATCACGAACTATTCGAGCAAGGGCACCGTCCCTTCCCACCTCGCGGTCATCGCGACCCTGATCGGCGCGCTCGCCGCGCACGAGATCGATTTCCGGCACGTGATCGGCAATACGGCGATCGAGCCGAAACGGCCGCGCGGCGTCGGCGCATTTCCGGCGGCGGCCAAGCCGCGGCCGCGTGCCCCGAAGCGCCGCAACGGCGATTCATGACCTGCCGCGGCTGCTCGGCCGCTCGGCCGCTCCGCGATCCCGCACCGCGCGTCGCGCCCATCCGTCCGCATTGCCACTGACGGCGAGCCCGGCCTGAAACGAAGCCGCGCTCGCCGCCCCGCACGTCACGCGACGGCGGCCGATCGCGTCGGCGTCCGGTACGTTTGCAGCAACCGCGCCCGTTTCTGCTCCGCTGCCGCCATGTTGCGCGCCTTCACGTGGCCGAAGCCGCGAATATCGTCGGGCAGACCGGCGAGTTGCAGCGCGACCGGCAGACGTTCCGCATCGAGCGTCGCGCAGAACTCGCCGACGAGCGCGATGTAGTCGGCAATCAGCCGGCGTTCGTCGCGACGTTCGGCCGTGTGCCCGAATACGTCGAACGGCGTGCCGCGCACCCCCTTCAGTTTCGCGAGCACACGGAAGGCCGGCAGGATCCACGGGCCGAAGCGCTTCTTCTGCAGGTGCCCGTGTTCATCGCGCTTCGCCAGCAGCGGCGGCGCAAGATAGAAGTTCAGCGTGTAGTCGCGCCCCGGCACGCCGTCGAACTGCTGACGCAACTTCTCCAGGTAAGCCGGATCGGCATACAGGCGTGCGACTTCGTATTCGTCCTTGTACGCCATGAGCTTCGACAGGTTGGCGGCAACCGCGCGCGTGAGCGGGAACGCCGCATCGCCCGTGATCGCGGCCTCCTTCGCCCGGATGCGCTCGATCACGTCGCGATAGCACCGCGCATACGCGTCGTTCTGGTACGTGGTCAGCAACGCTTGCCGCGCGCCGATCAGCGTGTCGAGCGATTCGGGCATCCGCACCACGGTGTGCGACGGCGCGGCGCCGGCCGCGATCGCCGGCTGGACCGCGGCCGCGCCGTGATGCGCGATATAGCGCCCCAGTGTGAACGCCTGCCGATTCTTCTCGACCGACACGCCATTGAGTTCGATCGCGCGCAGCAGGCTCGTCAGTTCGAGCGGCAGCCAGCCCTTCTGCCACGCGAAGCCGAGCAGCAGCGGATTGCTGTAGATCGAGTCGCCCAGCAGCGCGAGCGCGAGCTGGTTCGCGTCGATGAACGCGCACCCGTCGCCGATGCTGTCGCGCAGTTCGTTCTCGGTCTGCGTGCCCGGGAACGTCCATTTCGGATTCTTGACGAATTCCGCGGTCGGCGTCGCGCCGCTGTTGATCGCGGCAACCGTCACGCCATGCCGTGTGCGCGACAGCACGTCGTTCGACGCCGACACGATCGCATCGCACCCGATCACGAGCCGCGCTTCGCCGGTCGCAATGCGCGTCGCGTGCAGCGCATCGGGCGTCGCCGCGATCTGCACATGGCTCAGGACCGCGCCGCCCTTCTGCGCGAGACCGGCCATGTCGAGCACCGTGACGCCCTTGCGTTCGAGATGCGCGGCCATGCCGATCAGGCCGCCGATCGTCACGACGCCCGTGCCGCCGACACCCGTCACGAGTATCCCGTACGCACCCGCGAGCGCCGGCAACGACGGCATCGGCAACGCATCGAAGTCGAACGCGGCCGCACTGCCGCCGCGCGCCGCCGCGGGCTTGCGCAGTTGCGCCCCCTCGGCCATCACGAAGCTGGGGCAAAAGCCCTTCACGCACGAAAAATCCTTGTTGCACGACGACTGGTTGATCTTGCGCTTCGTGCCGAGCGGCGTATCGAGCGGTTCGACCGACAGGCAGTTCGACTGCACCGAACAGTCGCCGCAGCCTTCGCACACGGCGTCGTTGATGAACGCGCGGCGGGCCGGATCGGGGTACGCGCCGCGCTTGCGGCGGCGGCGCTTTTCGGTCGCGCAGGTCTGGTCGTAGATCAGCACCGTCGTGCCCGCGACGTCGCGCAGCATGCGCTGAACCGAATCCAGCTTGTCGCGATGATGCACGTCGACGCCCGCGGGCAGGGCGACGCCCGCGTCATACTTCTCCGGCTCGTCCGTCACGATCACGATGCGCTTCGCGCCTTCCGCGCTGACCTGGTGCGCGATCTGCGGCACGGTCAGCACGCCGTCGACCGGCTGGCCGCCCGTCATCGCGACCGCATCGTTGTAGAGGATCTTGTACGTGATGTTCGCGTTCGACGCGATCGCCGCGCGGATCGCGAGCAGGCCCGAATGGAAGTAGGTGCCGTCGCCGAGATTCACGAACACATGCCTGTCGCCGGAAAAATGCATCTGGCCAAGCCAGGCGACGCCTTCGCCGCCCATCTGGCTGAACGTTTCAGTCTTGCGGTCCATCCACATCGACATGTAGTGGCAACCGATCCCGGCCAGCGCGCGCGAGCCTTCCGGCACGTTCGTCGACGTATTGTGCGGACAGCCCGAGCAGAACCACGGCTTGCGCTCGACGGACACGCGCGGCTTCGCCGCGTCGCGCTCCTTCGCATCGATGATCGCGACGCGCGCGAGCATGCGCGCGCGCACGTCGTCGGGCAGGTCCGCACGCGCGACGCGACGCGCGATCGCCTTCGCGATCAGCGCCGGCGACAGTTCGTAGTGCGCGGGCAGCAGCCAGTCGCCGCGCGGCACCGACCATTCGCCGCCTTCGTTGTCGCGTTCGTCGAATTTGCCGTAGATCTTCGGACGCACGTCCTCGCGCCAGTTGTACAGCTCTTCCTTCAGCGCGTATTCGAGAATCTGGCGCTTTTCCTCGACGACGAGGATTTCCTCCAGGCCCGTCGCGAACGCCCGCGCGTCCTGCGCGTCGAGCGGCCACACGCAGCCGACCTTGAGCACGCGCAGGCCGATCTTCGCGCAGGTTTCGTCGTCGAGGCCGAGGTCGCTCAGTGCCTGGCGCACGTCGAGATACGCCTTGCCCGCCGTGATGATGCCGATGCGCGGCGTCGGCGAATCGATCACGATGCGGTTCAGCCGGTTCGCGCGCACATAGGCGAGCGCCGCGTACCACTTCTCGTCGAGCAGCCGCGCCTCCTGCGCGAGCGGCGCATCCGGCCAGCGGATATTGAGGCCGCCCGCCGGCACCGTGTAATCGGTCGGCGTGACGATCTCCACGCGATCCGGATCGAGGTCGATCGACGCCGTCGATTCGATCACGTCGGTCACGCACTTCATCGCAACCCACAGCCCCGAGTAGCGGCTCATCGCCCAGCCGTGCAGCCCGTAGTCCAGGTATTCCTGCACGTTGGACGGATAGAGCACCGGAATGCCCGCCGCGATGAACGCGTGCTCCGACTGGTGCGCGACCGACGACGACTTCGCTGCGTGATCGTCGCCCGCGAGCACGAGCACGCCGCCGCGCGCATCGCTGCCGGCGGAGTTCGCGTGCTTGAACACGTCGCCGGTGCGGTCGACGCCCGGGCCCTTGCCGTACCACATGCCGAACACGCCGTCGCGCGTCGCGCCCGGCCACAGGTTGATCTGCTGCGTGCCCCAGACGGCCGTCGCGGCGAGATCCTCGTTCACGCCGGGCTGGAACACGATGTCGTTCGCCTGCAGGTGTCGTTTCGCTTTCCATAGCGACTGATCGAGCGCGCCGAGCGGCGAGCCGCGATAGCCGGACACGAAGCCGGCCGTGTTCAACCCGGCCTTCCGGTCGCGCGCCTTCTGCAGCATCGGCAAACGCACCAGGGCCTGCGTGCCGCTGATGTAGACGCGGCCCTTTTCGAGCGTGTACTTGTCGTCGAGCGACACGGAATCGGCGGACGGGGCGGCCGTGCCGGCCGGGGATAGGGACGCAACAGCGGGTTCTGGCGCGTTCATGGCAGGACGTGTCTCCGGGGAAATCGTGATTTTTCAGCGCAGTATAGGAAGCCGATTTGCTATCGTAAAATCACAAATAGACAATCCTGGTATCCGAAAATCAGATGGCATTCGATCTCACGCTCAGGCAGTTGCGCTACTTCGCCGCGGCCGCCCGGACCGGCCAGTTTTCGATGGCGGCGGCGAACGAACACGTGTCCCAATCGGCGATCACCAACGCGGTGCTGGCGCTCGAAAACGGGCTCGCCACACGGCTCTTCGAGCGCTTGCCGCAGGGCGTCGCGCTCACGCCCGACGGCCAGGATTTCTACAACCATGCGCGCCGCGTGCTCGACGCCGCGCGCGATGCCGTGCACAAGCCGCCGTTCCGCTCGCACGACATGCGCGGCACCGTGCGCATCGCCGCGTCGTACACGGTGCTCGGCTATTTCCTGCCGGAGCTGCTCGCGCGCTTTCGTGCGACCTATCCGTTCATCGAGTTCGACCTGCGCGACATGGAGCGGGCCGAGAGCGAACGCGCGGTGCTCGACGGCGACGTGGACATCGGCGTGGTGCTGCTGTCGAACGTCGACAAGCTGAGCCGGTTCGGCAGCCAGGTGCTGATCCGCTCGCGGCGCCAGCTGTGGGTCGCGCCAACGCATCCGCTCGCGCAGCTCGACGCGCCGTCGCTGAAGGACATCGCCGCGCATCCGTACATCCTGATCACGGTGGACGAGGGCGAGCAGTCGACGCTGCGTTACTGGAAAAAGAAGGGGATCGCGCCGAACATCGCGTTTCGCACCAGTTCGATGGAAGCGCTGCGCGGGCTGGTCGCGCATGGGTTCGGCGTGACCGTGCTGTCCGACATGGTGTTCCGGCCGTGGTCGCTCGAAGGCAAGCGGATCGAAGCGCGGCCGATCCTGGACACCGTGCCGCAAATGGACGCCGGCATGATCTGGGCGAAGGGCGCGCAGTTGAGCGCGCCGGCCGCCGCGCTGCAGCAGTTTTTGATTCACGCGTGCGGGACGTGAATCGCGATGCGCGCAGCGGCCGGCGACCTCGGCCGCTGCGGATACGGTTTGCGGTTCAGTGAGAAATACGCTCGAGCGACTGGCCGAGCGTCTTCGGGCCCATCAGCCCGATCGCGAGCATGACGAGTGCCATCGCGCCGGCAATGAACACGAATACGCCCGTGACGCCGAATTCCTTCAGCATGAACGCGATGACGAACGAGCTGAACACCGCCGACAGGCGGCTCCACGAATAGACGAAGCCGACGGCGCGCGCGCGAATGGCGGTTGGATAAAGCTCCTGCTGGTACGCGTGATACGTGAACGAGATGATGTTGCCGGCGAGCGTCAGCAGCACGCCCAGCGTCACGATCGCCACCGCCGCCGATGCCTGGCTGAACAGCAGCCCGCTCACGATGTTGAGCGCGGCCATGCACACGATCACATGCTTGCGCTCGAAGCGATCCGCGATCCAGTAGCCGAGCAATGGCCCGAGCGGCGCGGCAAGCCCGATGATCGTCGTGTACAGCAGGCTCGACGTCACGGTGATCCCCTGCTTGACGAGCAGCGTCGGCACCCAGTTCGCGAAACCGTAGAAACCGACGGTCTGGAAGATGTGGAAGATGACGAGCATCAGCGTGCGCTTGCGGTACGGCGGCCGCAGCATGTCGGCGAATCCGGCGTCGCGCGGGACGGGGTCGGCCGGGCCGGGCTCGGGCAGCGGCCGCCCGTACTGACGTGCGACTTGTGCTTCCAGGCGCGAGAGCACTTCGTCGGCTTCCCGGATGCGGCCCTTGCCCGCGAGCCAGCGCGGGCTTTCCGGCAGATTGCGTCGGAAGTACCAGACGAACAGCGCACTGATCCCGCCGAGCAGCGCGACCCATCTCCAGCCGTCGATGCCGAACGGCGCGGCGGGCACCAGTAGATACGACAGGAACGCGACGACGGGCACGGCCGAGAAGCCGATCGTCTGGCAGATCGCGAACGCGCGGCCGCGCAGGTGCTTCGGCGCGAGCTCCGACATGTACGTGCCGATGGTGATCAGCTCGACGCCGATGCCCACGCCAGACACGAAGCGCCAGAAGTTCAGGCCGCTCGCGGTGTCCTGGAACGCCATCACCGTATTGGCCGCGACGTACCAGAGCAACGACCACGTGAAAATCGATCGCCGGCCGAAGCGGTCGGCGAGGAACCCGCATGCGGCCGTGCCGAGAAACAGCCCGCTGAACAGCGCGGCGATGAAGCTCGCGACGCCCGACGTGCCGAACAGGCCGGCCGTCGTCGGCGTGAGAATGTGGTTCTTCACGAGACCGGGCGCGATATAGCCGGTAAAGAGCAGATCGTAGAGCTCGAAAAAGAAGCCGAGACTGAGCAGCAGGATGAGTTTCCAGACCGCGCGCGTCGCGGGAAGCCTGTCGAGGCGGGCCGAAATCGCCGCCACGCCGGGCACCGATGGCGCCGCTGCGGCTCGTGTTTGCTCGGCGCCGCGCAGGGTCGATGCGCGCTCCAGAGTGGCCATGTCTGTCTCCTGTCTCGTCGTTGGAATAGGTGAGCGCCGCGCCTGGCGACGCCGGACCGCCTACGGGTACTGCGCCTGCAACTCGGCAAAGGACGCGATGCGGCCCGCCAGCGCGCTCGCGACGACGGTCGGCGGGCTCGCGAGCCATACCTGGCCCGGGCCGGACCGGCCGGGGAAATTCCGGTTGATCGCGCTGATCGTCACTTGCGCTGCCTGCGTCGACGAACCCGGCCCGCAGTTCGCGCACGCGCCGCACGACGGTTGCAGCAGCACCGCGCCGACGCGCTCGAAGGTGTCGAGATAACCGCGCCGCGCGCAGTAGTCGCGGACGTCCGACGTGCCGAACTGCAGATAGAGGCTCACGTCGGCCGGAACGCGCAGCCCGCGCGCCGCCGCCCATGCCAGCACTTCGTGATAGTGGTCGAAGTCCGCGCGCTTGCCGGCCGTGCACGACCCGCCGTACGCGATATCGATACGCGGTCGTTCCGTTAGGTCGCGCAGCGCGACGCCGTTGCCCGGGTCGCCGGGCGCCGCCAGCATCGGCGTGATGCGCGCGCAATCGATCTCGATCACGTCCGCATAGGGCGCCCCGGCGTCGCTGCGCATCCACGGCTCGATCACGAAGTCGATGCCGCGCCGTGCCTTCAGGAAGCGCACCGTTTCCGCATCGGGCGCGACGATGCCCGTGAAACCGCCGAGCTCGGCCGTCATGTTCGTGAGTGTCGTGCGCTCGTCGGTGGTCAGTTGCGCGATGGCGGTGCCGGCAAACTCGAACACCTTGCCGACTCCGGCGCCCGCGCGGATCTTCGGATCGGCGAGCAGATGCAGCACGAGATCCTTCGCCGTCACGCCGGGCGACAGCGAACCGTTGTACTCGATCCGCAGCGATGGCGGCACGGTCATCCGCACCGCGCCCGTGACGAACGCGTTCGCCATGTCCGTGGTGCCGACGCCGAACGCGATGCAGCCGAGCGCGCCGCTGTGCGGCGTGTGAGAATCGGTGCCGACGACGATCTGGCCCGGCAACGCATAGCGCTCGGCCATCATCGCGTGCGAAATGCCCTCGGAGCCCTCGCTGCCGCCGTTCTCGACTTCGGCGAGGTAACCATGATTCATCAGTCCGTAGTCCTTCGCGAATCGCCGGTGCGCGTCCGACAGTTCGCGCACATCTGGAAGCAGCCCGTTGCGCACGTGCAGCGCGCTGCGATGCGCATACGACAGGTGATCCTCGAACGCGAGAATCGTCTCCGGTCGATGCAGCGACAACGGCTTGCCGAACGCCGCATGCAGCATGTGTGCGGCCATTCCCGTGTAGTACTCGTGGATGAAGCGCCAGTCGGCGCGCACGAACACGCCCGCGCCGGGCAAGAACGCGGTGCCGGTTCCCGCCGTGAGCAGCGCGTGGCGCTCGAGAATTTTCCGGGCGAGCGTGCGCGGCACGGCATCCGTCGTATCGGCCGTATCGCCAGCCGGCTCGATCTTGTGCATATGTTGCGCACCGTAGCGCAGCAGGCCGCCGCTGCGCAGGATCGACGCGGCCAGATCGTCGCGCGTCGCGACGAGTTCCTCGATGTCGATGGGCTCGCCACGCCGGATGCGTTCGATCAAGCCGAAATCCGTCGACGTGAACAGCCCGAGGTTGTCCGCGTTCTGCCGGTAGATCCGCTCGAAGCTCTTCGCGATCACGAGCCGGATGCCCGCGCGATATTCCGCGAGCGGACTGTGCTCCCGCGACGACCCCTTTCCGTAGCGATTGCCCGCAACCGTCACACGAAAACCGCCGGAGAGCACGGCATTGGGCCCTACCGGATTGCGGCCGCCAGTTCGAAAGCCGAGATACGGGAAGCGGCCGAGACGCTCGTCGAAGCGCGTCAGCACGCTCATCGGCGTGATCTCATCGGTCGAAATGTCGTCCCGCAGCGGCCCCGCCTCTGCCTGCGTCAGGTCGGCGCCGCCGAGTTGCCGCTCTACCCGCTCCGGATCGTCGCAAAGAAACAATATCCGCCCCGCCAGATCCACTGTCGCCATCTGATTTCTCCTTGAACGGAAATCTAGACGACTGCGCGGCCCGAAACGAAGTGCTCGATCGGCAAGCGGGGCATCGCAAATCGCGATGCCCGCGTATACCCGCGCCGTCAGGCGGCCGCGAGCGCGTCGATCAACGCCTGGACGGCCTTCAGGCGCGACGACTTCCTGAGCGCATGAACATGCAGCGCGCGTTCGCGCGCCCACGGCTCGTCGAGCGGCCGGCGCACGAAGCCCTTCGATCCGGCGAACGCCGACGCCGCGCTGGTCGGCACGATGCCGATGCCGAGCCCCGCTTCGACCATCCGGCATTGCGCATCGAAGCTGTTGACCGTCACCGACAGATTCAGCGGCATGCGCGCGGCATCGGCGCGTTCCTTGAGCGTCCGGTCGAGCGAGCCGCCGGCCTGCAATGCCACGAGCGGAAAGCGCAGCACGTCGCCGAACGTCGGCGCGGGAAGTGCGGCAAGCTCATGATCGAGCGGCAGCACGACCATCAGCGGATCGTCGGCGAAGTGCCACGAGTCCAGTCCACCCGGAATCTTGCCGCACGCCGAGATGCCGACGTCGGCGCGGTCGTCCACGCATGCGCGGACCACCTCGTCGCTGATCTCCTCCGTCAGCGCGATCCGCACGAGCGGGTAACGCGCCTGGAACGCCTTCAGCCGCTCCGGCAGGAAGCCGACGATCGCCGACGCGTTCGCATGCAGACGCACGATGCCGGCAACCTGGCCGCTCAACGACTGGACCTCGCGCGCAAGCGACTGCAACTGGTCGTGAACCGATACGGCGCGGGAAAACGCGTGACGACCGGCTTCGGTCGGCTCGACGCCGGACGGCGAGCGGATCAGCAACGGGACGCCCATCGCCGCTTCGAGATCGGCGATGCGCCGGCTGAGCGCCGACGGCGCGATATGGTTGCGGCTGGCGGCCCGGGCGATTGAACCTTCCTGAACGACGGAAATGAACAGCTCCAGGCTGTATGGATCGATACGCATGCGGCGGGATCCTTGGAGACTTGTGTGACGTGTGGTGTCGTGTCGTATGGACGCGTGCGGACCGGCGATGCGGCCCGTCTCCCGGAATATTAGCAGCGGCGCTGCGTGGCACGCGCCGGTCCGCCCGACGCCGCCCTTGCAGTGCCGGGGTGATCGGCGGGCGGCATCATCGCGGCAGGCCAGGGCCGTGCCGGACCAATCGGCCTCGTCATCCCGCACGCACGTGATCGAGCAGCGCCTGCAACGGATGACGCACCTGCCGCGCGGACATGCGCTTCACCTGGCTGCGGCACGAATACCCGGTCGCCAACGCTTCGCCTTGCGCATCCGGCGCATCGACGTACGCGGCCCACGACTGCGCGTAGATCGTCCGCGACGTGTCCAGATTACGGGCCTCGTGCCCGTACGTCCCCGACATCCCGCAGCACCCGGTCGCCTGAACCGCGAGGCGCAAGCCGCGACGCGCGAATACCTGTCCCCACTGCTTGCCGCTGTCCGGCGCGTTGGTCTTCTCGGTGCAGTGCGGCAGCAAC
>Ga0154006_1000442_pt1 | contig 13878 bp, 16 predicted proteins | sample TSFL090MetaG_FD_104747 | JGI IMG/M metagenome (GOLD analysis project Ga0154006, IMG submission 104747) | Attine ant fungus gardens microbial communities from Florida, USA - TSFL090 MetaG | ecosystem: Host-associated > Fungi > Mycelium > Unclassified | place: USA: Florida, Wakulla State Forest...
ACCAGTGCTCCTTTATCCACAAGAAGATGAATATATCTTTGAAGGGAAGTGCATCTCTTTGGAGTAAGGGAGAACGATAGTCCCGCACCCGAACTACAACAGGGGATAGAGAAAAATCACAGGAATTTGGATAGGTAGGGACTAGAAAAATTTGGGCCTATGTGCTGATTGTTGATATTGATGTCTGGAGGGTCCAGGCTATTGCTTTCCAGGCTACGAAGGCTGTGAGAGACTTATCGCTTATCCCGGTGAATATTACTTGTCCAATGGAGTAAATAATAAGCGTCACAAGGAACGATTGTATTATGTCATCCAGATTCAGCGGAACCGATATAGATGTCAGATTGCCACTTGGAAGATGAACCTAAAAGTAGGAAAGGCAAGCAACAGTCCAGAGAAGATGGAGAGGCATTCTTTCCTTGTCGCGTCGTCGTAGAGCGAAAAATTGCAAAGGAAAAACACATACAGGATTGGTATTGCATGAATTAATACTTTTGCTACAGAGGATCTAGTTACATGTGCAACCTCATACTGGACACTGGTATGTTTATGTTGATTGACAGGTTGTCTTCTTCGTTGATTGATGCAGAGGCACTTCTCAGAGTGAAGACATCTCATTGAAAGCGCCTCTCCATCAACTAACGAAGAGAAAAAACAATTGCCCATCTGTTATGACAAATGTGTAGTGTGAGACTGTTTGACCTCAGCGAGCAAGAGAAATACAAATAATATATACAAATAATACCTTTATATATACCCAAATAGATCTGAAACATTGACTTTGAGAAATACCACGTGCATCGCATAGCTCAGATTTCAACCTTCTTCATGAGCAAGAAAAGCTTTGATGCAACAAAGCCTAACACGCCCACCCAAGTTGCTTACACGACTCTTGACAACGTTCTTCCTCTTCCTGCTGCACAACAAAACCGTCGTGTAAAGACCAAAACCCTCTTCCTCAACTTTGGTACACTTTGGCTTCGTCTGAAGAAGCAGCTGGGATTGGGAGTAGCGCCTTCGACCAGTTCTATAATCGGGGATAGTGTACAAGACGACCACAATATTCACCTTGATACATTCACAAATGATGAGGGTGAAGTCAATCTGACTGTGGTTGATCGCATATGGTTCGAAGAGCTCAAGTCTTACGCGTCGATGTCCGACAATGGAAACAATTCACCACCACACGAGAAATCTACGATGGGACCCATTGAAGCTCAACCCGCCTCAGTTCAGACGAAAAATGTTGACAGTGTGGCGAACGAGAATTCCTATCGAACATGGAAGCCTTTTAGCACTATTCGTTCTAAATTTTATCCAACCCTCTGCGAGTTCTTCTTCACTCGTTTTGAGGAAGAAAAGTCAGAGAATCAGTACACAAAGGTTAGCCAAGGTTTTCAAATTTGAGATATTCACTCTCTCACGTGACTGCCAGGAGGACTGGATACTCAAAAAGTCTCTTGCCATCTGGGCGGCCCTTTGGCTGGTCGTGAACTGGGTTCTTGGAGTTGCTTTTCTGGATAGGATTGGGGATCCTGTCAAAGGAGACATCGCCTTCTACCTTGTGGTATGCATTACATTGGCTGATATCTCTGTGCTCCTCACGCCAAAGTTTCCACGAAGGTTGGACCACTCCTTGCCTTCCTTGTATTGTACGTGTATCTTCACGATACTATAATTGACTAAAATGGACTCAACGCACTAGATGGATGGTTATTCATGATTGGCCGCGAAATCGGCCTATATTATATCAACTATTTTTGACCGTCGCAATCTGGGCATGGTCAGTCCTAAGTTTTTCCTCCTGTAGCGAGACTGATTACATCTCGATCAGGGGATTTTATTTCGTGATTTATTTGTATGTTATGCAACTCATTCTGCTCTTGACTTACTCATATTTGAACTCTTTGTAGAAAGACATGTGGTTTTTACAGCGTGCCCCCGGGAGCATGCTCGAGGCGTGATTTCCTTGGTCTTTTCTTTTATACCACGGTTGGCCAATCTTCCCGGAGTCTGGGTTGCCTATCTGATCTCAATGGCAGGCATTACAAACCATGGGTCTTTTTGGTTTGAAGCTGAACCGGCTAATGGCTGCACTTGGCGCTTTCAGCTTTTTTGTTATGTAGGCAACCACAAATGGCAATCAAAATGGAATCCACCCTGATTGCTCACTCACGCCACAGGACTTCAGTTCTAATGATACCTGCTAATGGCAAATGGATCAGGAGTGGGTTTCAGATTCCTTCTGCTTCCTCACACTCTGACGTCGAAACAGATATGATCAATTTTTTTGTCTTTCATTTCTGTGAGTACTTGCAACTACTGACACCCCTTCTAGTGAAATTCAACTCCACAGTTCTTATTTACGTCCACTACTTGCAGGAGAATGTGAGTGCTCACCTTGAGTATGGATGACATCCTTCTGATGAAGATTCCAGTCTGAACGACGGTTGCATATTCTCCGATATCAACTCAAAAACCAGTACAGGGTGATTATCTGGTGCTTTAGGTCTATCGGGAATTTTTTTACCTTACGTTTCCTCATAACAGGCTACTCAGAAGGCTCAAATCAACGAGCGAAAGGCAGCTGATTCGAAGCGAAGACTCACATCGTAAGCCTCCTACTGTAAAATCATTCAGAGTATTAATTACAGTCATACAGCTACGTCTTTCATGATAAGTATAAAATCTCAATGCCATAAATAACCCCAACTCAATCAACTTGGCACTAATACAGGTCCGAGTGCCGTTGAATACTGCTCGTAAGTTGTGTTCGAGTTTTATCCTTCGTCCAGTTCACTGATGGGAAGATTGAGTAGTCCTGGCTGTTCAGAATATGGAGGCATCCGGAAATATAATGGAGGACCAGCAAATTGAATTCACTGCTCTGTCTGGGAGTTTGAGCATAATGACAAAGGGTGAACTTCAATTCCTTGATCTTCTACCTTCATCCTCACGATTTTTCAGTTCTCAATGATGTGCTAGATTTGTGCGTAATCTCTCAACTTCCAGGACAGTCAGATTGATCTCTGTTTAAGCGATAAAATGGATAGTGGCAAATTTGAATTTGTGTCGAAAGTATGCCAACTGCTTTATTTTCCAATATTTCACTCTAATCTTCCCTTCGTATAGCCCTTTGTATTCCATCAAGTTATGCGCTCTCTTCTGATACCGCTTGGTCTAACGACCAATGCCAGAGGTTTGACCCTGGAAACGTATCTGGATCCAGCTATTGATACCGTACGTCAGAAGCATCGTGAACAAGTTTTGAGAGGAAAACGTCAGGTTAATTTTCCTTATCCTTTACTATAGGCTGCTAGAAAAGCTTCCTATGAAGCTCTTGGTGAAAAGGACCCGGAGATCATTCGCAAATATATTGAAACGCACCCTGCTACCTTCGGGGTTGTTATTGGAGACGAAACTCGACTGAGACAGATCGTCACAAATCTCACCAGGTAGATGTCGTCCTGACTCAACAAACATGACATTGATCAGAGATTGAAGCAACGCATGCAAATTCACGCCGTCTGGAGGCAAGCTTACAATACGAACGAAGCTTGTGCTCCCTCTTGTACAGCCAGGAGAAGATTCATTGAAACGGCCGCAATCTTGTCATGAACGATCACCAAAAGAAAATACAGAAGACATGAAAACACACAACAATGGTTTGGCAAAGTCTTCGCAGCTACTGACTCAACAAATCGTAGTGAGGATAGAAGTTGAAGATACTGGACATGGGATCAGACGTGACGATATGTACAAACTCTTCAGTAAGTTAACAGTTGGTTTCTTGAAGTCAATCAGACCTAGTTACTCCGAATAGTCGCCTTTAACCAGACAGAGCAGGGTAGACAACAAGGTAAGCACTAATGTCCACGTTTCACCATGGATCCCTAAACTCTGGGACTGCAGGCGGAAAGGGCACCGGTTTGGGACTGGCGCTTGTGCGACAAATTGTCAAGTTGAGTGGAGGGAGGCTAGGGGTGCGATCTAGAGTCAATCGAGGTTCAGTCTTTTGGGTGGAGCTGCCTCTTGGAATTGGTTATCAAGTTATAGCCAGTCAACAGTCCGCACCGGACCTTCTGAAGTCGCAAGAAATCAACCAAATTGATTGTGTACGCGATCAAACGCTCTCGCACGTCCCGGTTCTGGAACGAGAATCCCATGCGAGTTTGATGGATCAAGGTCAGTGGGACTTTTTGAGATTGATATTTGAACCAGTGCTCAAAGATCGTAATCAAGAAAATATTATTTCAGCTATGGCAATGAGTGATCCGCCAGCCTCTACAGAGTATGATTTCCCGCAAGGTTCATGTCAGGTAGAAAACGACTCAACAGTTCAAGATGGGAGTACGGTGCCAACCATGCCGTGTACAGTTATGACCGCACCGAACGAGACGAGTCCGACAGCGAAACCGATGATTGAGGAGAACAAGGATGCAGTTGCCACAATAACAACATTCAAGCCTCTGGTCCTAGATTTGGAGGAGTCGTCAAATGTCAATGTGAAGAGAGTTTCTTCAGCAGCCGCTCGAACCCCACAAGTCGAACCGACTCCTGACCCACAGTATAATGAAGAAAGGATCGAGGAGGTACCAGCAATTCCACCTATCACTGCAACGAAGGAAATCATCCAGCGCCCAACCTTCGTTCAATTGCCTTCTCCAATGCAATTCTCCGATGATACAACATTCCCAACACCATCTATACTACACACATCCCCTATCTCCTCTAACTCAGAATCATCAGCATCGATGCTGGCATTGTTTGATGCTACTCACGCACGAGGGAGCCCTTCCTCGTTGAATTCCGGAATGAACCTTGAACTAACAGCTAAGATGTCAGTGCTGGTAGTGGATGACGATATTTTGACGCGGGCATTGATGAAGCGAATACTGATAAGATTAAGATGCCGTGTATCTGTCGCTGAGAATGGCGAAATAGCAATGGCCATGATTTTGAGGCAACATACTCAGGCGTCGGCACCATCGAGCGACGGCCGGAAGGCAGATACGAAATTGATGTTAGAGCAGGATGCAGGGTCTTCACCTGTCTCAAGTCCGAATAAATTGTTTGACGAATACAAGTACGCTGTCATATTTTTGGATAATCAGATGCCGGTCATGTCAGGGTTGGAAGTGGTAGCAAAGTTGAGAGAGATGGGAAGGAGGGATTTTGTTGTGGGTGTTACCGGTAAGCTCGCTCAGCTTTGACAACTGCTATGAACATTAATTGGAGCACAGGCAACGCACTGTTAAGCGGTATGTAGACTGGCTAAACTGACGAAACAAAAGCCTAATGTATCACAGACCAACGGGAGTTTCTGGAGGCTGGTGCTGACAAGTAAGATTCATTTTCTTGCTCAGCATGTTCAGACACTGACAGATGCAGGGTTTTAACGAAACCGGTTTTCGAGAGGAGTCTACGTGATGTACTGCGAGATGCAGCCGAGAGGGCGAAAGACACTAGCCGTGAGGCACAGGATACCGTCGACATCAATTCTGGTGGTCGGACCTCGTCCTTGCAACATGATTAACATTCCTTCACAACGAAAGAGATCCTGTCTGGGAAGATATCCTTAATCCTTGCACGCTATCTACCGCATCTTTAGTTATTGTTATGTTTTCGCTTTGAGATGCTTTCGTTCACGTGCGCTATTGTATACTATACAGACAATACATTACATTGTTTTTGACGAAATGGAGAGAAGAATAAAGAATAAAAGAAGTTTGTGATGCCAGTGGCATCATCAAATGCTGGTATCGGATATAACCGAGCTGAAGGCACTTGAACGAGACCATCAACTGACCATCAACTTTGCCACTCCCAATGTCCAACGAAACTTCGTCTCCTCAGCCAGAACTCTTAGAGACCCATACTAATTTTCTGCCCCTCATGCACCCAGACACTGGGCCCAACGGCACTGGTCAGTTCCACTTATCACAAAGTTTTGCTTGCCTTTCTCATGACGTTTAGATCTTCAAGACCACAGACAATCCAAGAAACGCGAACGAGAGGTCTCTCTAGAGCCCGTTAATATGCCTAAGACATTGGTACGTGCGCTAGTATCCTACTACTCTGCCTGCTTCCCATCGGAGTTTTGGCTCACGGAAAACGTGAAATATCACAGCACGCTGATGAAGCCGGCGCGACTCAATCTCGGGAAACACGCACACCAGCGAAACGCAACAAACGGATGCTGGAATCAACAAAAGAAGAAATTGAAGATGGAACAAGCAAGGCCGCCTCCCAATCCCGATCACGATCACGATCTCATTCGATGTCCCCTCTGCTGGTTTCACCTCACCAAAACAATGCAATGCAGAGCGTCGAGGACCCTAATCGGAAAAACCCAAAGACTCTCAATGAGAAGGCTCAAGGGAGAATGGCTTCTTCGACGTTAGCGCCACCTAAAGAAGTAGACGGGAAGACTTCCCTAGTGGAGGATGGTGTAATAACCGAAGTGAAGGATAACGACTCACAATTGCCTATACACCAGGCTGAAGACAAAGATACAGCCAGACACGCAGAAGGTTCAGACGACAAGGTGACACCGGTCAATACGGGATCGAGTGAACATGAGCATGTCAAAAGTCACTTGAAAAACCCAGACAAAGACCCCCAATGTCGATACGAAGATAGAGATATTGGTCAAGGACCAGATGAAGGTCAGGGCGCGCACAAGGCTTCCCCGAAAACTGCCAAACATCCGAGGGACGATGAAGATGAAGACCCCAACCCGCGAGAGTCGAAGAGACCCACCCCACCTCCTGCCCCCGAAACCAAGAAATCTTCACCCAAACCTTCGCCTCCTTCGCCCAAGGCTGCACCTAAGCTGGTAAGTGGGAGATTATCATTGCCACTGCGGTAACCCTAATTCTAATATTTTAGACTGGGTTCGAGGCTTATGCCTCACTTTCTCCTTTCGCAGCGGCAGCAAAAGGCCCTAATATATTTTCTTCTGGGAAAAATACGCCTGTTCCTGTCACTGCCAGTCTGGTACTTTCAAATCCACTATCGAGCTTCACTAGTGCTCCTGATGAAGTTTTTTCGCCTTCAAAGAGTCTCAAGCGCTCAGGATTCGAAGCATTTGCTTCGACTTCATCTCCGTTCTCAACTGTAACTCGCTCTAAGTCTCCTGCACTTGGACAACCGCCGAAATTTGCAAGTCAAGCTAAATCCTCTCTCGGGAGAACCAATTCCGTCAGCTCCAACCCTTTCGAACAATACACTGATTCAAGTCAAGGTTTCCGAGGCTTTGGTGTGCCCGTATCCAAACGCCCTAAGGCAGAATCGCCACCCGAATCGCTGCCAAGCTCCTTGGAGAAAACTTCGACAATTAATGCTTTGAACCGGAATCTGTACCAGAATTACGAGGATGACTATGATGATGACGATGAGAAGGAGACGAGTTTTGGGGAAAAGCTAAGAGCGGCCGAGGATGAAGGTGAAGAGGATAGCAGAAGTGATGAAGAGTTGAAGGCTAAATATACAGAACAGGAAGGTAAAAAAAAACACAATTTCTGTCCTCTGGAAAGACACTTACAGTGTCCGCAGTAATCACAGGGGAGGAAGATGATTACACGATACATCAAGTTCGCTCAAAGCTCTTCTCTCTCGAAGATGGACAATGGAAGGAGCGAGGGACCGGTCTGTTAAAGTTAAACGTCAAAGATTCAGATGGAACTGGAGCTCGCCTAGGTATGCACATCTGCTTTATCTGCTGGAGCGTTTCCGATCCTCAGCCGCCTCAGTCATGCGCAGGGATGCCGTTTGCACTATTCTTTTGAATATCGTTTTATTCTGCGGCATGGCATGTACACTGGCCCCGCAAGACCCTCGTTACCTCAGGTTCAGCGCGATCGAAAATGGCTCGACGACTCATTATAACCTCCGAGTAAGTTGTTCATCTCATATTCCCTTGTACAGTACCCTAACTCTTCTTGAAGCTGGTAAGCAACGAAGCAGCTCAACTCTTGCTCCAAAAAATTTTATCCAATATTCCTCCGGCTTGAACCTTCATTGTATTGCCACCACGCTATCTGTTTGAGCTCAAATAAAGTCTGTTACAAATTATGATTACAGTCTCGCTAGTTGCATTTGCTTTTTTTATTCCCTGATATTTTAAGAAATCATTCTACTACACATACAGTAACATCGGGCTCGAGGCATATCGACGCCTGGGTTTTTCACTTTGTAAACTTACTCTTACCTTTCATATCCCCGAAGAATTTGCTTGATTTTCCACCTCATCAGCTGGAGTCTATAGATAGTCATTGCGCTGTACCCGGGGGACTATAAACATCGTTTGCCTATCAGTCTACCATTAGTTTGCTATAAATGCATCATACCCGAGGTGGATCAAAAATGTCTCACGCACTTCCTGAATGTTGCCGGAATTCACGAATTAACCTTCACTCACTCCTTGTGCACGATCATCGTTCAGGGCTTTGAGCTTCGTGAATGTCGCTGGTATGCTACTCTGGGCTTAGCTGACCGTATATCACCTGTTCCTGATTGCTTGATTCAGAAGCGACACGTCAACGACATATACGAATGGACCAATCGTCTCTCGTTTACGGTTCTATCATAGCTTTCGCAGGCGCTTTTACTGCAGTAAGTATCAGTGTGATTCGCACAAATGATGAATTCTCTTTCATCCTTGTTCTTTGAGCGACGGGTCAGTGCGTTCGCGTACTGCACGCCGTGTCAATGACGACATATTGTAGGGTCAGGATATCGATATTGTGTCCTGCTCTGAAACACTTCTTATATGCTCTCATAAATGGCTATTGATGACTTTTCTCTGTAGATATATCTTTCCGTCAAGTATTGGTCTCCGCCAGACATTATTACCCATGACTCGGAAAAGTTTTACCTTTCTCACAAGTTCTCAGAGCCCCAGCCACTACCTTCGTTGTCCGACCCCAACACAGTAGACCTCAGTGTGGTTGTCCCGGCCTTTAATGAGAAGGACAGACTACCAATTATGATGAAAGAGGCAATAGCTCATCTTGAGTCGCTCTCTCCGAGACGGACATATGAGATTATCGTCGTTGACGACGGGTCCTCCGACAATACGTCAAAAATCGCATTGAATCTTGGAATTCGATATCCAAAGAGCGATATTCGCGTCGTCATTTTAGAGCACAACGTCGGCAAGGGCGGTGCCGTTAGACATGGAATGTTGTATAGTGGAGGAGAGCGCTTATTAATGGTGGACGCTGATGGTGCATCCAAATTCTCGGATCTGGAAGACCTATGGAAAGCAATGGATGGGATCGCTCCCGATAAAAAAGCTGGTGTTGTTGTTGGTAGTCGTGCTCACCTCGTTAAATCAGAAGCTGTTGTTAAGGTAGCGTGCTCTTCCCTCCTGCCTGAATTGACTCATTTTTCATATAGCGATCTCTGCTGCGCAATGTCTTGATGTATGGCCTCCACACCATCCTACGTATCGTTGGTGTTGGACATATCCGTGATACCCAGTGTGGATTCAAGTTGTTCTCCCGTTCGGCTGCCCGGCAAATATTCCCTGCTCAACATCTTCCGACATGGATATTTGATGTTGAACTCTTGCTGCTAGCTAAACAGTTGCGAATACCCGTTTCAGAAGTTTCAATCGACTGGCACGAAGTCGCCGGTAGCAAATTGAACGTTGCAACCGCCTCTCTCCAGATGCTTCGAGATCTGCTAATTGTTCGGGCTAATCATTTGCTTGGGCGATGGAAGGCTGCACCGATGAAGCCGAAGCTGGATTAACGTTGCCGTCTGTTCTTTACGTACAGTTTGTATCTCTGCGTGTACCAACAATAACCTGATCTGCCATTTAACAAAAAAATGCTGTCGTGCTTCGCGTATAACTCATGTCGTGTTACATTACATTTCAGAATCGAAAGAAGTGTACAGAGCAACAGAGCAGGTTAATTAGACTTTGTCTCCTTGCTTTTGTCTTGAAGATGTGGACATGTCTCTGAAAGTATGGTGGAAGACACATCTGGAGAAGTAGCCGTGACTATATCTGTCGTATGTATGGCATCAACATCAAGACTCGTCGAAAGTTCCCTTTCGGTAGATAGCTTCTCCGGATTCTTCGTATCGGATTCTTTACTGATCTCACCTTTCTCTTCATCCTTGTACTTTTTACCTCTTGCTTCCTGTTTGAATTTTTCGTCGTCCTCTCTTGTCAAGTTTTTATGCTTGATTAACAAGATACTTGTCACAGTTGCCAAAGCTGACAGGCTTGCATTGAGGATAAATACAAGCCGGAAGCCTTTCGTATATCCGTTATCAAGGATAAGAAAACCTTGCTCTGCCGAGAGATTGAGAAGTGTAGGATGCGATAACTTAGCTGGATCGTCGATTATTGTTTTGATGAGGTTCTCTGGAAGAGCCAGTTTTTGCATGGAGGAATGGAGGGTGTTGTTGCTGAAATGAGGAACATATGAGCGAAATATTTCAATATACAGATATAAGAAATGACAAACATTATAGTTGACCCTATTGCAAGAGCTAGGGTACCGCCAAGCATTCGGACAAACTACGGTCAAAGATAGTGAGGAGTAATCCGCGCTGATAGTAAATCACCTACATTTCGGAAAGCCGTCACGACTGACATGTCTTGTCGGGAAACACTAGCCTGTACAGCTACAGTCGTCGTTTGAAGTGTCTACAGGCAAAAGATGTGATTGGAATGCGGAAATGCAGGGCAATTCACTTGGCGAACCTGACCGGACCCGATACTGGACAGAAACATGAATATAACCATGACACTTTGATGCGTGTGTCGGGTCATGGTCGAGATCAGGCCACATGCGAGTGACCATGCGGCAAACCCAGAATATACAATAGCCTTCAAATGATGAGTTTATCAGTTCAGGGTAGGTAAGCATCCTCACCTGATACTTGCCAGTTTTACTGACAGTTACTCCCTTCAGCCCAGATGATTGATTTCATTTCTGTCAAATCCACGAAAGACATCAGAGCACTCACTGCTACCCAGCTAACAATCATCTGGCCTCCCAAAACTGGTATTAGGAATATACCGGCATGGATAGGACTGTAACTCAATGCAACTTGGAAGAATTGGGGAAGATAGAACATCGAAGAAAAAGTGATTAAGCCACTGAACGTCATTGCCCCAAATTAATGTAGTACTGACGAGGTAAAAATAAGCACTACTGACTTGATGAACATCACAATGTATACGCCACAAACAGTTGAATGTTTGAATATCCGCACTAGAGGACTCAGCATTAACATGGGTCAAACACTGGGACCGCTCACTTGGGACGATGGGCAAGACTGCTCCTTTCCATTCCCACAAGACAAAGATAGCCCAAGCCGCGAAGCTGCTGATGAGTGGTCCAAGAATAATCGCCGAACTCCAAGGAAATGTGACTCCTCCCTGTATCGGGAATCAGAACCAAAAGTAGGTTTACGAAAGCAATAAGGGAAACTAACCCATATGAGTGGAAGTATAATCAAAGTGCAAGCAATGAGTGTCAAAGTGCTCCCAACATAATCGATAATAAAAAGTTTCCTGGATATCAGAGTCGGCAATCAACCACCACGAAAGCAAGATAGCTATACATACTTCTTTATATCTCCTGCGACTGATTTCAAAGGAAGAACAAAGTTCACAACAAGAATGGCACATAGAGCAATTGGAATATTAAGCCAGAAGACCCACTTGACCCAAAAAATCAGTCAGTACCCCGGATGTCAAAGATCTATTAGGACCTCTACATACACGCCAGTCTGCTTGTGCTAAAACACCACCGACGATAGGTCCTATACCATACCCAATTGTCACGAACACTCCAATTATACCTTGGTATTTTCCTCTTCCCGTTAATTAGAAATTTTAGAGCTTGGACTTGTTTGCAGGGAAGCAAAATGGACGTACCTCTCACGAAGACTGACTATGTCTGACATGATGATCTGAGATATGCTGAGAATAGCTCCTATGCCGTTTGGTCAGTTTCTTCTCACACATTTACAGGGCACAAAGCGGTAGGACACACCTCCCCCAGCGCCTGCAAACCCTCGCAATACGATAAGTTGGACAATAGTCTTGGAGAATCCAGCAGCCAGATTTCCAATCATGAAGATAGCCATGGCCGCCGTCAACATTGCTTTCCTCCCGAATATATCACTGAATCTTCCATATAACGGTTGAAAACTCGTCGAAGTGAGTAAATAGGCGGATGGTACCCATGAAGAAACAGATCCAGCATTGAATATAGTGGAGATGGTGGGAAGAGCGGTGGCAACAGTCACAGAATCAAGTGAGGATACTGTGATAGAGAGGCTTAGACCCAGGAAACAAATGAGAACTTTCTTGAACGGGAGGAGGTTCGTCTGGTCCGTTAGCTGTATCTCTTCACGGTGCGATTTGAGGCCAGAGGTCGCATCGGTCGCAGTAGCTGGTATCAGTTCTGGTTTGTTATGATTCGGCATGTTGACTTGCACTTATGTCGACTCATGGAATGTGGTGTGCTTATATTGGGCGACCGTGATTAAATTAGAATTTTTTCGGAGAGTGAGCCGAATCCTCTCACGGCGGTTCAAGAATCTATATTTAGTGACAATGTTACTTGTATTTCTGGGAGTCTGTATAGATTTTGTCTTCACCTAGTAGATCTGAGTACCTAAGTTATTCATTATTGTATCTCTTACTATGAGGAGGGATCAGGTTTAATCCCAAGAAAAATAGGTGATTACCATAAATATATTCGGAGGATGTAGTCCGTAACTACAGCATGACTGATTGTTCTATAATTAACACTAACATAACATTTTGTCATTGTCCCCCAAAGATTTTCTCTTCGTCAAAGAATTGGGGATGGTCTTCAGACCACATCAGAGTTACTATAGGATAGAAACTTTTTCACCTGCTGTTGTTGGTAAATGAGGTACGATCTTTAAGCGTGACATTGATTGTTTCAATGATAATGGCAATGACAGTTCGATGACCCGACGATGATGACGTCGCCGAAGACCTGCTATTTCAGCCAGAGAATAGAGCCCAGATATTGACATCAGGGGCATTCATTGATTTGAACAAGTACCAGGGCCTTAGCCTTCAGTAAATGCAAGAGCAAATCATGATAGGCAGCCCTGCTCCCTGTTCAGAATGCCATCACTTCCAATGGTCATTTGGTGCACAAGTACATGAGCATATTTAATATATATTTAATATTCCAATCAAGAGAGATAACATTAATCGATGGATAACTTTGGAAAAAAAAATAGCAAATCCTACAAAACTCAAACGGAACAAAAAAAGGCAGTGGTGACAAACACCTACTCAAGAAAAAAAAACCCACGCCGCAAACTATACTCGCACAATCTTTCTCGTAGCCCATTTCCAATTCTTCACCTGCACCAACCATTCCGTTGCCATCCCTTCTCCATCTGCAATACTGATACCCTCCTCCATAAACTTGAACATACTCTCTCCAACTCTTTGTTGCAAAACTTGTGCGACTGGGTGTTTGAATTTTTTGTCGGGCTTCGTGAGAGGGCCAGATTTCCCTGTTGATGGCTTTGAAGCGGAAGCGTCACCGATAGAAGTGTTCTCTCCGGCTTTTGACAAATTAGTAGTTGGAGGTTGAGGACCAGATATTGCCCTCGAAGACGATATACCATTTTGCACCTTTTTTTGGCTAGAAGATTTGACCATGGCATTCGAATTTTCCTCCTTAACCTCACCCGGTTCCTCTTCCTCTTCATCCGTTGTCGGAGAACATGGTGGCGTTTCCACAGTTCTCACAACATTCTTATCAGCAACAAACAACACGATAGCATCCTCACGGTCCTCTTCTATTTCTCCTTCCAAAACTAGCGAGATATCGTATTTCCTTCCGTGAGGACTAA
>Ga0154006_1000443_pt1 | contig 13861 bp, 15 predicted proteins | sample TSFL090MetaG_FD_104747 | JGI IMG/M metagenome (GOLD analysis project Ga0154006, IMG submission 104747) | Attine ant fungus gardens microbial communities from Florida, USA - TSFL090 MetaG | ecosystem: Host-associated > Fungi > Mycelium > Unclassified | place: USA: Florida, Wakulla State Forest...
GCGTGGTTGTGCTGCACTTTCACCATGCCGGAATAAGGTCGCAGAGCAGCTGCTGGAGATCGGGGCTAAAGCAGGGATTACAGGGCTTGCCGGACTGGCCATTAAAGATGTAGCTGATAAAATGACCTCCGACGAACTGGAGCATTTTGTCACCCTGCAAATGATGGGTAACGACGAGATCACCGGGAGGTATCTGAGTTCGTTGCAGGATAAGTACGGTTCTGACAGTGACCCAGCGCCAAATGTGGGAGCAAATCTGACCGATGTGGAGAAGGCTGAGCTGGGCGGTGCGGGCTCGGGAACGCCGGGCGGCTGGGAACCTCAGGATGAAGAGAATGCACGGAATAATGCATCTTCGGTTACTCCTTCCAGGACTCAGTTAAATCAGGCAGCATCGTCACCAAATCGAAATGGATTAACAGATGCTGGACGAGCATTGCAAAAGCATGGAGGTAGAGAAGGTTCCGCCTATACTTATTCAAGCCAGAAAGCCTCTGTTTTGAATCAGGAAGCACAAACAATAGTCAATGAAATTTTAAGTAATCCCAATACTAAAATTGAGAATAGAATTATTTTTGAGAATAAGCAGAGAATTACAGTTGTTGAAGCTACTGCATCTGATGGTCGCGCGCTCAGATTCACCTCTGATGGTTCTAAGCTGATAGGGTTCCGTGAACCGCCAACTAAATAATGAGGGTTAGCCTAATGCTGGAATACAGTATAGGAAGTTCAATGGATAGAGATGATCTTTATGCTGAACTGTCATTTAATAGAGTTCAATGGGGGGAAATCTCGCTATCAGAGGACAAAAAGTCTGTTAGCATTATTATTTATCCAAATGAAAGTAATATAATGGAGTTTAGATATGATGATTTTTTAGCTTTTATTGAAAAGGCAAAAAATCATCTTCTTAAGCTTGAACCATTGGTCAAGTAATCAAATCCCAGTCGTTAAGGCTGGGATTTTATCTTATAACCGTTAAATTATATTCAATCTACCACAAATTTACAGTTCCGGCAGGATAGTGAGAACTTGCAAAGAGCTAAGGCCTGTGCTGGTTCCCGTTCCGGGATTACCATTGAGCTCGAGAGATAAGGTTGTTGAGGATGCGAATAACGAAATTACATCGGAGCTAGATAAGTTGCTGAAAGGGTCAGAAACTGAAGCAGATACGCCGTCGATGAATGATGGTCGTGCAATCTTTGAAGCGCGTGATGAGGCTGCAAAATCCAACGATCCGAATGTGCCGAAGGATCTGACAGATGATGAGAAAGCGGAACTGGTTTGGCTGGTTCAGGAACACCGGGGGGATGGGAACCGCAGGATGAGGAAAATGCGCGGAATAATGAACAAAAGACGACTGTTGATGATCTGATATTTTCATCATTAAAAACTCAGGAAATAACAGGTCAATCAAAACTTTTTGAAAGAACAGGTGGGAGTAAAGCTGCTAATAAAGAATTAGATCTGTTAAGACCTACTGAAATCAAAGATATTCCTGGTGGCCGATTTGGTAAACTTCCTGATGGAATAACTGTAGTTGTCAGAGAGTGTAGCACAGATGGTAGGCCCACTTTGGAAATACAGTCTGGTAAAAATAGAGTTAAGTTTAGATATGATGAATGATGTTACATGACTGAGAAAGTTTCAAGTGTTGATATCGCTGTTTATACCTTTAAAAATAGTAATTTAAAGGATGTTAAGTATTTTTCTGGCTCACTTGAGCTAACTTTAATTCACATGGGCAACCTGTATACTTTGACGGTAAAACGTATATCACGCCTGATATTGATAGCCATAATGTTACCAATGGTTGGAAAATGTTTGACCGCAAAGGAAAGCGTATGGGTACTTATGATAGTGATCTAAACAGGATAAAGGACTGATATATGTTTGGGATTTTTCCTGAAAATAAACCAGTAGAAGTTGAGGGCGAATGCGTCCTACCAGCATCAATAATCATTGATGAATTTTCAGAAATGATAAATATACCTCTATCTTACTGGAGTATAAATGATTACAAAGCTAACTGGATAAGTTCTCTTGAAGATGGGCTGAAGAATAAAAAACATGCTGCTTTAGCTGTTTCTATGTATGAGCCTAAGTATACAAATTTTATATTTACTTGGGTGTTATATTTTTCGGGAGATAATGTGTTCGTTCAAAATAGCATTTTGTTTTTAGATGAATGCTCCGGGTTTACTCCTGAAACTATAAATAATTTTACTGAGCCGCGAACAACGCATAATGAAGATGGTATGAAAATATCGGAATGGATGACTGATTTAAAAAGCGTTCTAGATTTTTTTCATAGCCTTAAAGGCTAAAATAAATCCCGGCCAGTCTGGCCGGGATTTTTGCTTTTAAGCCCTGAATCCTTCCGCTTACCGCCGCTGCAACCGAATCACACCGGGCGCAGAGGTGATCTCTAGCTGTCCGCCCGTGATAGTCAGCGCCGGGACAGGTTCCTTAACAAAGGTGATGCTCATATGTTCTCCTCCGTGAGGTGAGTAGTGCGGATAATCAGCTGGCCCTGTTCGGTGATGATGTTTACAGGCTAACCTTTGATAAATCCCCACTGTTCCAGCCAACGTCCTTTGATAGTCAGTTGGGGAAGTGGGTTCGGTCTGCCGTCATTGGGGCGGTAACCGACGATGCTTTACGTGCTTGGGGTACAGCGGGTTCTGACGTAGAATCACTTCCAGCCATAATTAACTCCTACCTGGTTAGTTGTGGTCAGCGGCTGTTGCGGGGCCAATCCGCTTCAGCCGCGCTATAAATATTCCGATACGCTCTTCCTTTCCTGTTTTCTCCTGTTCAAATATACACCGTCTGCTTTGTAAACCCGCTGAAAGCTAAGTAATAATTTGAGAGGCGGCTCGGAAAAACAGATCGTTTTTTTCTGATATTTCTGCCGCATAACGTATCTTCCCGATCCCGCTTTCGGTGCCTGTAGATGATCGGATCGCATCAGCGAACAAACCGAACAATCATCAAGGAATGTCTGTTGCTGCTAGGGCATGGGAAAAACATGCTGGTAGACCAGGCGGAACATTCGAGCCCTTGAAAGGCAATCAGGCACAGAAAAATGCAGCAGCGGAAAACTTTATTCGGGATCTTCTAAATGATCCAGGCACGGTACGAAATGAACTATCTCGTGGTGGTGTTGAATATCGTGCATCTAATGGTCAGGGGGTTAGATTTAATCCTGATGGTTCGTTCAATACTCTATTAAATCCGCCGGTGAAGAAATGACTCAGAAAAAATTAGAACTGTTTTTTTCCAGTCCAATGGAATACGAAGAACTGACTCTTGAAGTTCAATTAGATCGAGAAAGAGTTATTGAGATCAACCAAGAAAAAGGAACTGATGACCTTGAAGTTGAGTTATTTGGAACCGATAAAGAGCATGGATTTATCGCAAAAATGCCTCTTGATGATCTGATTAAGATTTTGATTGAAGCAAAAGAAACGCTTCAGAATAAGTAAGGCTCTAAAATCCCAGCCATCAGACCGGGATTTTACCATATATGCCAATCAGCTACCTTCACTGGTAAAGATAATCAGCCGTCCCGGCTCCATTGTCATCTAACCTGTTAACCGGTCACAAATCCTGCCTCTTCCAGTCAGTTATCGGCGCAGGATCCGGCGGCGCTGGCGGCGGCGAGGGAAGAGCTGGCCGGAAAAGGGAAGCTGAACCCGACGGCAGATGAGATAGCGAAGCAGGCTTACGACACGGCGATGAGTCCGTTCGGCACGGACAGCGCGCTGCAGCAGGGCATCCTGGCAGCGACGGCATCGGCACAGGATCTAAGGGCGGCAACATTGGTCAGGCAATAAACAGCGCGGCCAGCCCGTATCTTACTAAGCAGATATATAAATCACAGAAGACAATCTGGAAGCAAAAGCCTTCTGTATAATTACGGCTACGCAGCCGGCGGTGCGGTGCGCGCAAAGCTCTCGCGCTGAAACAGCGTTTCCGCCAGCTTCACCAGCGCTGGCCGCTCTACGCACCAGTTTGGTACCACCCGGCGAAAATTAAGGTAGCCGATCATGCAGCCGGTGGCGATATCCGCCAGATTCAGCTGGCCGCTGTTCAGCCATTTCCCCTCAGCGGCCTTCGCCTCCAGCATGTCGAGACTGCGCAGAATTTTTTCGCGATGCCGCGTCAGCACCTCTTCAGACTGCTGCTCCGGCGCGCGCATCTTCTCGCGCACAATCACCAACGCGGCGTCGCTAGCACCATCCGCCAGCTTCTCCAGCTGACGAATGGTAAGCGACGCAAGCGCGTCGTCCGGCAGCAGCGCGGGCGCGTCGCCGCGCAGTTCCAGATACTGCGCGATAATCGAGGAGTCGAACCAGGCCTGCTCCTCATCGTCAATCAGCGTTGGCACTTTGCCCAGCGGATTGTGGAGCGAAACCTGGCTGTCGGGGCTGTAGGGCGCATCGTTAACAAATTCGAACAGGATGCCTTTTTCCAGCAGAATGACAGATATTTTCCGTACAAAAGGGCTGGTATAGCTGCCGATCAGTTTCATCGTACTCCTCCGCCGTTAAGGGATTGCGTCAGCTCTCATCCGGGAAAAGAAAAGGGTTCAGGCTGCTGCGGGAAAACCCTTCCTGCTCCATGCGCGCGTCCAGCACCAGCGAGGCGAGATCGTCCGCTACCGGCTCTACCGCCGGATCCTTTTCCTGATAAAGCATCTTCAGATAGGTGCCGCAGTCGCCGCAGCTCTCTGCTTTTACCGCCGCCTGCTCGCTGTCCAGCGACCAGTAGTGCAGGTCGCGCGTCTGTTCGCAGTTGCTGCACTTGCTGCGCGCGACATACCATTCACTCTCGCACAGGTTACAGTGTAGATAGCGCAGGCCCTGCTGCGTGCCAAGATGCACCACGCTCGCCACCGGCATGCTGGCGCACACCGGACAGAACTGACGCTGCTCGCCATATTCGGCGCGCGCTTTGCCGGGGATCAGCGCCGCCATCTGCGCCCAGTAAACTGACAGCGCCGCCCAGATAAAGGGCGCTTTGTCGCTGCTGACCAGCGCGAACTCGCCCGCTAGCAGCGCGCTGGCGAGGGTTTCCAGTTCGCCTGCGGCGGTTTTTTCCAGGTTTTCCAGCACCGCCAGCGCCTGACCGGTCATTTCCGGCTTCAGCTCGGCGATCAGCGAGTGCAGCAGACGCTGCCAGTGCGCGTCGCGCGGCAGGCTGTGAATATCAAGCGGCGGTTTGCCCTCGGCGGCGCTCTGCACCAGGCGATCGTAGAGATCGCGGTGCAGCGGATGGTCGTACAGAACGATCTCCTGCGCCTGCGCGATTTTGGCGGCGAAACGTAAGTAGTCGCCCAGCGGATTTTTAGCCGCCAGCTCGCGCAGCCGCGCGGCGCGGCGGCTATAGAGGTTCTTCAGCCGTGGAAAAAGTAACGGCGGAATGGTATCCGCCGTGTTTTTTTCGCTCTTCTCCAGCTGGTCTTGCGGGATGATGCGAATACTCATCAGGGGCGTTTTTCCTGTTGTGTTGAGCGGTTACGCTGCTCGCGATACCAGCGAGGATGGTGCTTTTCCGCCCATGCGGGGCTTACCCAGCCTTCGACCATCGCCGTAATGGTGCCTTTGACCCACAACGCCGCATAGATGTGCACCATAATCACTACGATCAGGCCCACGGCGGAGAGAGAATGCACCAGCAGCGCCGCGCGAATCAGCGGGATGCTGAAGGCACCGGCGAACCAGGGACGCCAGATCGCCACGCCGCTGAGCAGAAGCAGCACTAAGCTGATGATAGCAGCCCAGAACACACACTTCTGGCCAAAATTATAGCGGCCAGTATCGCCGACCTCTTCATTGAGGGCAATTTTGTGGATATTGCGTGCCCATAGCAGGTCCTCTTTATTCACCAGATTGTGATGCCAGTAGCGGAAAAACATCAGCATAAAGGCGACAAACATCGTCACGCCGATAAAGGGATGCAGGATGCGCGCCAGCTGCGGCGTGCCCAGCACATTCATCAGCCAGTTAAACGAGGGGAAAAGAAATCCCAGTCCGCTCAGCGCCAGCAGCACGAAACAGATGGCGACGATCCAGTGATTGATACGCTCCGCTGCGCGGTAGCGTATGATGCGCTCGCTTTTTTTCATTCTTCCTCCTCCTTGTGCTGCTCCTCGTCGACCCGGTTCGGGCCTACGCCGACATAGTGGAACACCGATGCGGCGAAGGTGGCGGCGAAGCCTATCGCCGCCAGCGGTTTCCAGACGCCTTTCCAGAACGTTACGGTCGGGCTGATGCTGGGGTTTTCCGGCAGCCCGTGGTAAAGCTGCGGCTTGTTGGCGTGGTGCAGCACATACATCACATGGGTGCCGCCCACGCCGGCCGGATCGTACAGGCCAGCGTGTTCAAAGCCGCGCGATTTAAGCTCGGCGACGCGTTCCGCCGCCAGCTGCTGCATCTCTTCTTTGCTGCCGAAGTGGATCGCGCCGGTCGGGCAGGTTTTAACGCAGGCGGGTTCCTGTCCGACATTGACCCGATCGACGCAGAGCGTGCACTTATAGGCGCGGTTATCCTCCTGACTAATGCGCGGCACGTTAAATGGGCATCCCGCGATGCAGTAGCCGCAGCCGATGCAGTGCTCGGACTGAAAGTCGACGATGCCGTTAGCGTACTGCACGATGGCGCCCGCCGAGGGGCAGGCTTTCAAACAGCCGGGCTCGGCGCAGTGCATACAGCCATCCTTGCGGATTAGCCATTCCAGACGGCCATTCTCCTCAACCTCCGAGAAGCGCATCACCGTCCAGGCTTTGGCATCAAGGTCGGTCGGGTTGTCGTAAACGCCGATATTGTGTCCAACCTCGGCGCGGATATCGTTCCACTCCGAGCAGGCGACCTGACAGCCTTTACAGCCGATGCAGGTGGTAACGTCGATCAGCTTAGCGACCTGCTGTCGATGATCGCGCGCCTGCGGCGCGGGCGTGAGCGAGCTGGTCGCGGAGCGACGAATAATGTCCTGTGTGGGGTAAGCCATGTTCGTTCTCCGTTACGCCTTTTCCACTTTCACTAAAAACCCTTTGTATTCCGGCGTTTGCGAGTTGGCATCGCCTACTGACGGCGTCAGCGTGTTGGCGAGGAAGCCTTTGCGCGTCGCGCCTTCGAAACCCCAGTGGCAGGGTATGCCAACGGTATCGACCGGCCTGCCGTCGATGTGCAGGCGCTGCAGGCGTCGCGTCACTACCGCTTTGGCTTTGATATAGCCGCGGCGGGAAGAGACCCTCACGCTGTCGCCCGCCTTGATGCCTTTCTCTGCCGCCAGCTCCGCGCCGATCTCCACGAACTGCTCGGGCTGGGCGATGGCGTTCAGCAGAGCGTGTTTTGTCCAGTGACGAAACAGCTCGGTAATGGAGTAGGTAGTGGCGACACAGGGATACTCGGCCGCCTCGCCCAGCAGGGCGGCGTCGCGCGCAAACAGGCGCGCCACCGGGCTGTGGCTCTGCTGCGGATGCAGCGGATTGGCCTCCAGCGGGCTCTCCATCGGCTCGTAGTGCTCGGGGAACGGACCGTCGGCCATTTTGTCGAGCGCAAAGAGATGGCCCAGGCCGTCCGGCTGCATGATAAAGGGACCCGCCTGCTGCTGCGGCGCCAGCGTCAGGGGATAGTCCGGCACGTCGATGCCCTGCCAGCGCTGGCCGTCCCACTCGATGAGACGACGCTTCGGATCCCAGGCTTTGCCCTGTTCGTCGGCGGAGGCGCGGTTGTAGAGAATGCGGCGGTTTGCCGGCCAGGCCCAGGCCCAGCCCGACACAGCACCCAGCCCGGAAGGATCGGCATTGTCGCGTCGCGCCATCTGGTTGCCCTGCGGCGTCCAGCTGCCCGCATAAATCCAGCAGCCGCTGGCGGTGCTGCCGTCGTTGCGCAGTTCGGCGAAGGAGTTAAGCTGCTGACCCTTTTTCAGCAGCAGCTTGCCGCTGGCGTCGTAAACGTCCTGCAGCGCGCGGCCGTTGCTCTCCTGCGCCACCTCTTCCGGCGACGGATCGGCGGGATTGCTGTAGTCCCAGCGCATCGCCATCAGCGGCTCCGGCGCGACGCCGCCTTCCTGGCGGTAGAGTTCGCGCAGACGCAAAAAGAGATTGCCGAGAATTTTTCCGTCGTGCAGCGCTTCGCCCGGCGGCTCGGCGGCGGCCCAGTGCCACTGCAGCCAGCGCGACGAGTTGGCGACCGAGCCGTCCTCTTCGGCGAAGCAGGAAGAGGGCAGACGGAATACCTCGGTCGCGATCTGCGCGGGATCGACGTCGTTGAATTCGCCGTGGGGCTGCCAGAAGCTGGCGGTTTCGGTGCTGAGCGGATCGATCACCACCATATACTTCAGGCGCGAAAGGGCGCGGCAGGCTTTGTTCTTGTCGGGGAAGGCGGCGAGCAGGTTAAAGCCCTGTATAAGCGCGCCGTTTATTTCTCCCTGCTCCATCATTTCCGCCTGCGCCATACAGTCGTAGCTTTTGTCCCACTTGGGCAGCCAGTCGTAGCCCCACTGGTTGTTCGCTGTGGCAGCGTCGCCGTAAAAGCTCTTCATCAGGCTGATAAAGAACTTATCGGTGTTCTGCCAGTAGTTCACCTGGCCCGGCAGCGACGCGGCGGGCGTCGCTTTTTGCAAATAGTCCGCCAGCGTCGTCATCTTCTCCGACGGCAGCGGCAAATAGCCCGGCAAACTCTGCGACAGCAGGCCCAGATCGGTATAGCCCTGCACGTTGGAGTGGCCGCGCAGCGCGTTAATGCCGCCGCCCGGCATGCCGATATTGCCCAGCAGCAGCTGGATCATCGCCGCGGTGCGGATAATCTGCGAGCCGTTGGTGTGGTGCGTCCAGCCCAGCGCGTAGAGGATGGTGGCGGTGCGGTCAGGCGCGCTGGTGGTGGCAAGCTGCCGGCAGATAGCAAGAAAGGTCTCGTGCGGCGTGCCGCACAGGCGCGCCACCATCTCCGGGGTATAGCGGCTGGCGTGCGCCTTGAGCAGATTCAGCACGCAGCGCGGATGGCTAAAGCTGTCGTCGCGGCGCGCGTGGCCGTTTTCATCCAGCTCATAGCGCCAGCTGGCGCGGTCGTACTGGCGCGTCTCCGCGTCGTAGCCGCTGAATAGCCCCTCTTCGAAGCTATAGCCCTCGCTGACGATTAGCGCGGCGTTGGTAAAGGCGCGTACATACGGCTGTTGAATCTGATTGTGCTGCAGCAGATAGTTGATGACGCCCATCAGAAATACCACGTCGCTGCCCGCCCGCACCGGCGCATAGAGATCCGCCACCGACGCCGAACGGTTGAAGCGCGGATCCACCACGATAACCTGCGCCTTGTTGCGCGTCTTCGCTTCAATCACCCACTTAAAGCCGACCGGATGCGCTTCCGCCGGGTTGCCGCCCATGATCAGCACCACGTTGGCGTTTTTGATGTCGTTCCAGTTATTGGTCATCGCGCCGCGGCCGAAGCTGGGCGCCAGCGCGGCGACCGTCGGGCCGTGGCAGAGTCGAGCCTGGTTTTCCAGCGCAACGATGCCGAGCGCGCGTGCGAATTTATGGTCGAGCAGGCCGGTTTCATTGCTGGCGGCCGATGAGCAGAACATGGCGGTGGTGGGCCAGCGGTTGACCGTGACGCCGGCGGCGTTGGTTTGCTGGAAGTGGGCGTCGCGATCCTGCTTCATCAGCCGGGCGATGCGCTCAAAGGCCTCCTGCCAGCTGATGCGCTGCCACCGATCGCTGCCCGGCGCGCGATATTCCGGATATTTCAGCCGCTGGTCGCTGTGAATGTAGTCGAGCACGCCTGCGCCTTTCGGGCAAAGCGAGCCGCGGCTCACCGGATGATCGGGATCGCCTTCAATATGGTAGATCGCGGCGCTGGCGTTTTTGGCACCGTCGCCGAGGCTGTAGATCAGCATGCCGCAGCCGACAGAACAGTAGGTGCAGTTATTGCGCGTCTCTCTGGCGCGTACGAGCTTATATTCCCTGACGCCGGCTAGCGCGGATTCCGGTGCGAAGCCCAGCAGCGCCGCGCTGGTTCCCGCCATTCCGCCAGCGCAGATTTTGAAAAAACTCCGTCTGGTAATTTGCATTTATCTTTCTTCTTTATTAGCTCCATTGCGAAGCTATGCAAAATAACAAGCCTGTCTGCATCTTATTTGATAAAGGTCAAGAAGTTAGTCTTTAGTAATATTTTTTTTAAATTCTGTTTAAATTTGTTTAGAGAAAGGTCCGCGCAGCGCGCTTTTTTCCAGGGGGAGAAAAAATAATATTTCTTTATTAAAACCGATGTTAATGCGTAACGGAAAATCATTCTCATCTGGCTCGCCAGCGCGCGCCGCAGCGCCACTGACCAACTTTTCGCCGCATAATTTGTATAGTGGTTTTTTTGCGCTGCCGGTGACAACAGGGCAAACTTAACCCCGCGGTCATCCGCCTTCGCGGCCGCGCAAAATTTAATTTCTTGTTAATAACAGGTCGTACTCCTTGAACGTTATTCCGCAAACTCCCGGCGAAAATTTAACAAGTCAGAGCGGTGCCAGCGAAATGCCGGTATGGCAGCGCGCCGATTTGACCGTAGCGCAGCCCGACTGGCTGGCGGACGAAGTGCCGGTCGCCCTGGTCTATAACGGCATCTCCCACGTGGTGATGATGACTACGCCGAAAGATCTGGAGGCGTTCGCCATCGGCTTTTCCCTGTCGGAAGGCATTATCGACGCGCCGGGCGATATTTTTGGTCTGGACGTGGTGCCGGGCTGTAACGGTATTGAGGTGCAGATCGAACTTTCCAGCCGACGTTTTATGGCGCTGAAAGAGCAGCGTCGCGCGCTGGCGGGACGCACGGGCTGCGGCGTATGCGGCGTCGAGCAGCTGGATCAGATTGGCAAGCCGGTGCAGCCGCTGCCTTTTACGCAGACTTTCGATCTGGCGCAGCTGGATCGCGGCCTGAGCCAGCTGAAGAGCGTTCAGCCGGTCGGCCAGCAAACCGGCTGCACCCATGCGGCGGCCTGGCTGCGTCCAGATGGCGAGCTGGCGGGCGGCTGCGAGGATGTGGGACGCCACGTCGCGCTGGATAAGCTGCTCGGCTACCGCAGCCGCGCGGCGTGGGGCGACGGCGCGGTGCTGGTTTCCAGCCGCGCCAGCTATGAGATGGTGCAGAAATCCGCGATGTGCGGCGTCGAGATTCTGTTCGCCATTTCGGCGGCGACGCGTCTGGCGGTCGAAGTGGCGGAGCGCTGCAACCTGACGCTGGTCGGCTTCAGCAAGCCGGGACGCGCCACGGTCTATACGCATCCGCAGCGCCTGCGCTAAGAGGCGCTCAGCGGCCGCAGGCTGTAAAAACAACAGTTTGTTTATATCAGATTTGTAAATTCCTTATGTTTAATGGGGCATTGATTACCCTTTTCCGGATCATGAATTTAACTATAATGGTTCGACTGCTTACGCGGCACGCCATCAGGCGGCGCCGCTCAAATATGAAATGGAGAGGAAGAACATGAGTTATTCACTGCCATCCCTGCCTTACGCATACGACGCACTGGAACCGCACTTCGACAAGCAGACGATGGAAATCCATCACACTAAACACCACCAGACCTACGTTAACAACGCTAACGCAGCGCTGGAAGGAACCGAATTCGCTGACCTGCCGGTTGACGAGCTAATCACTAAACTGGATCAGGTTCCGGCAGACAAAAAAACCGTGCTGCGCAACAACGCTGGCGGCCATGCTAACCACAGCCTGTTCTGGAAAGGCCTGAAAACCGGCACTACGCTGCAGGGCGACCTGAAAGCGGCTATCGAAAAAGATTTCGGCAGCGTTGAGAAATTCCAGGAAGAGTTTGAGAAAGCCGCCGCTACCCGCTTTGGTTCAGGCTGGGCATGGCTGGTGAAAAAAGGCGACAAGCTGGCCGTGGTTTCTACTGCTAACCAGGACAACCCGCTGATGGGCGAAGCGATTTCCGGCGCGTCAGGCTACCCGATTCTGGGTCTGGACGTCTGGGAGCACGCCTACTACCTGAAGTATCAGAACAAACGTCCTGACTACATCAAGGCGTTCTGGAACGTGGTGAACTGGGACGAAGCCGCAGCGCGTTTCGCCTCTGCAAAATAAGCTCGTTCTACAAAAAATCAAAAACCGGCGAAGCGATTCGCCGGTTTTTTTATGCCCAAAACAGCGGTAATTAAACCGCAGCTAAACATGCGCGCAGTAGGCTTTTAACCTTTCGGGACATTAACCTTTCGTTGAATTTCAGGCGAGTAGGCTAAATAACATTCCACCAGAGAATGTAACATCATGTCCATTATAACTACGCCTGCGCCGACCACTGAGTCGACGGCTTCGCTGTTTTTTCAGTTAATCAGCGGAAAATATATCCCGAATAAACTGTGGTTGAGTAAACAATTTCGCCTGAAGTTCGCGCTGCGAACGGCGGCGTTTCCCGTGACGACGCTGCGCTACTTACACCAGCTGTCGCACCTGCCCGATTTGCATCAGGTAATGAGCGTGCAGGGATTATTGCCCGCGAAGCCGCATCGCCCCTATTTGCGTGCCGGTTTGAGCGTGGCGGCGCGCGCCCAGGCAATTCTTGACCACTATCAGCTGGTTGCCGCGCTGCACAACGGCAGGCTGCGTCAGCTGCTGCAAAGCCCCGGCGATAATTTACTGGCGACGCTGAGCGGGAAAAACGGCGAGACCTTCGAGCTCTTCTCCTGTCCAGGACGTTTCGATCGCGAAGGCGAGATTACGCTGGTGCTGCGCTATCAGAATGAGGTTATCGCGTCGCTCTCTTTTTCGCTCATCAAAGAGGCGGGCCTGCGAACCTTACTGATCGGCGGCCTGCAGGGACCGCGTAAGCATATCTCTAACGAGGTGATCCGCGAAGCGACGAAAGCGGCGCACGGGCTGTTTCCCAAACGCATCGTGATGGAGGTGGTCTGTCTACTGGCGCAGTGCTGTGCGGTAGAGAAGATTATCGCCGTGGGCGATACCACGCACGTGTTCCGCAGCCTGCGCTATCGCCACAGCAAAAGCGACTACTTTTTCGCCAGCTATAGCGAGTTCTGGACGTCGCTGGGCGGCGAAGTGCGCAAAGACGGAGTTTATCAGCTGCCGCTTAGCCTGCAGCGTAAAGCGCTGGAAGAGATCGCCAGTAAGAAACGCGCAGAGTATCGGCGACGTTATGAACTGATGGATGCGCTGGCGCAGCAGGTGTTAGCCGCCGTCGGCCAGCGCGGAGAGGATCAGGCGGCCGCCTGATCCCACACTCAGAACGGCTTCTTCGCGAAGCCGGTCATGACCTTCAGGCCCATTTCGCGGCCCAGCGCGGTCATCGGGTGCACAACCACCAGGCCGCGGACGCTCTTCTTCAGCGTGCCCATATCGGCCTGTTCTTTTTTGGTAATCTCACGGCTGAACGGCAGATCCATCAGCTTCTGCGCCTCTTTGCTCAGCTTGTCGTCGCGCTTGTCGCGCAGTCGTTCGATCTCGGTAACCAGCTTCTCTTTTTCTTTCAGCAGCGCGCCCAGCTTTTCGGCGTCGCCCGCCTCCAGCAGCTGCGGCTCTTTACGATTCAGGGCGTCCAGCTGATCGCTCAGACGTTTAATCTCGGCTTTTTCTTGCTCTTTCATGGCGAAAACTCGTTGTGGAAAACAGGCAAAGGATACACGAAAAACGGCGCACATTCGCGCACGGCACGAGGGTGGGGCGCCTGAACCTCAGGCGCCGGGACGTTTGAACGCCTGTTTCAGGCTGATACGCGAGATGAGCTCGGTCAGCGAAAGCACCATGGTCGAGCGTACCATCTGTAGATAGCGCTGTTGCTGCATGGCGCGCAGCTCGGCGTCGTCGGGATGAAAGTCCGGTTTCGGCGGCCA
>Ga0154006_1000444_pt1 | contig 13837 bp, 25 predicted proteins | sample TSFL090MetaG_FD_104747 | JGI IMG/M metagenome (GOLD analysis project Ga0154006, IMG submission 104747) | Attine ant fungus gardens microbial communities from Florida, USA - TSFL090 MetaG | ecosystem: Host-associated > Fungi > Mycelium > Unclassified | place: USA: Florida, Wakulla State Forest...
ATTCATTCAAAACTTGGGCCAGTATTGTACACACATGTGCAACCAAGCAAGTGCCCACACTCAGACACAGAAATTCAGCGACTTCGGTCTTCCTTCTTACCACGACTGGATCCACGGCCTCGTTCAGCTCTGGAAGCACCCTCGGGAGACAGCAAAACAACGTTGCCTGCTCCTCCAGATGGCACATCAATCTCCATCCCAGTCCCATTGGACGCACCAACTCGATGATGTCCTTTCCCCCTTCTCCCTCCCCGTTCTTTCCCACCTGCTTGTCTTGTATCAGTAGCCGAACCAACTGTGCTCATGTTTCCGGCATCACTCGGGGGATTCCAACCTCTGCCTCGTCCTCTTGTTCCCAATCCTCCACCTCGACTGCCACGACCAAATCGAATCGAGCTTGGTATGAGCGCAAGGGAAGACATCCCTTCAGCAAGCACATCAACATCTGCACTCACATTCGATCTGGTCTCCCCGGACCTCGAGAGACTGTCGTCGGGATGCAAAGGCCGCACACCTGGCTTGGGTGTTTTCTCCAATTCTTCCATGTCGACTTCTTCACTCGAGCCTTTGTCATCCTCATCTGTGTTCTGTAGTATCATCCTATCACCCTCCTCCTCCTTCTTCTCCAAGTCCCTCGGTTTCCAATTCCCTCTGATCATACTTGCACCTTCACCCCATTTCCTCAACAAACCGCCGATGCCTTTATTTGTCACAGCGAAGAAGAATTCTTTTGGGTATTTATGTACTTCGATCAAGTGTAGACGACGTGCTCTTGGTGATACAAAAGTCCGGGTACATGTCGTCACCATACATCCAAACTATCAATCGAATATTATCAACTGCGGAAGGGGGTAAGAGATGGAACATACGATCTTCTCCCCGCGTTCTTTGCGTACAGCTGCCAAGGGGTCATGACATTCTGTTTGATGCTACATAAAAGTCACGTAGATAAGCCTTTTTCTTTTTTTTTTGAAAATACACTTACCAATTCCAAGAATCTGGCTTCTGGAAACACACATCCACACTCGACCTGTTCGCATACGTGTGCATGATATTTGGCATAATGTCTCTCCAACTCTTTCTTTGTCAACGTGATGGGACGTCGATTACACGTTGGTGGAAGAGTACATATAATCGGTCTGTCGCCACCGTCGTTTGAGAATGAAGTATCTGGTGATCTTGAAGATCGAGCAATCTTCGTTTCAGGTGATGTCGTCGACGGGGACAGAGAGCCAGAGGCGACAGATGAAGTCGATGAACGACGAGGAGTGAGTGGCCGTGTACGCTTGCCGGACGTTGTTGGTGGTGGGTAGGACGTTGTCATGATGATTGAGAACACAAGGAATCTCTGTACAACGTTGAGCAAATTTCCCACGGGCTACAAATGTCCCATGGCTGAATTAGCGCGCAACTTTGAAAATCACTTGCTATTTATCATTTCAAGTCTACCAATAAACAGCCTGGGGCTTGTATCCAACAAGTGAAATCATGATGGAATCAATTGATTATTGATGAGTTTTGGCCCGAGTCCCCCAATTAGCGCGTCCGAGTCCAACCAAGTAAAATAGTCAAAAAAACCTGTTGATGTTCCTCGTCTTGTCGTATCTTTTCCTTGAACACGCTGGGCTAAATATATTTAAAAAAAGTGGCAATATACATCACCCAATCCGACTCCCGTTTGATATCGACGCGTCTTGCCCTCAAACCACCATCATCCTCAATGTCCTCCAAGAGCAAGTGGGACCAACCTGCCTCCACAAACGACGATAAATCCACTCCACCTAGCACCACAAAGGATGTCAAAAGCGCATCAGATGCTGCAGCAGCAGCGGCCGCCATTGCTGCCAAAATTGCAGCCCAGTTCGCATCTGGAGTTCTCAAAGACGAGGCTGCATTCCAGAGGGACATTGATATCAATGATGTCAGAAACAGGTATATGCTGACCAAAGGGTCTACGCAGGAAGAGGTGTGTTCTGTTCTCCGCAACATTGTTTCTCGTTTTTGACTATATTATAAGATCCATGAAGAAACGGGTGCGTCGGTCAGCACGAAAGGCGTGTGGTATCCTGACCGGAGCAAGGCAACCGAGAAGGATCCTCCTCTCTATCTCCATATCACCGCCGCGACGCAAGAAGCATTGCAGAGAGCAGTAGATAAGATAGATGGACTCGTGAATTTAGACCTCGGTCCGTTGGTCGAGGATAAAAAGGACCGTCTGAGAGAAAAAGTAGGATCTTTTTCACATGTTTTCGACGACAAACTTGACCTAATTTCTCATTAGCGCAAATGGCCCGAAGGAAAACTAGCAGTTGGGCTTGAGAGTATCAGAAATTTCAATGTTCGCGCAAAAGTAGTCGGACCAAGTGTACGCCCTCTTGTTTTTTCCCACTTTTTCCTCTTGGCCTGTATGATCTCAGAAACTTTTGTTCACAGGGCACCTTTGTCAAATACATCCAACAAGAAACAGGAACCCGTGTTCAGATCAAAGGAATCGGCTCTGGCTTTATCGAACAAGAGACGGGTCAAGAAAGCAACGAACCGCTATACATCCATATCACGTATGTCCCTGCCGTCGTCTCGCGTCTTTGCGGTTGTGTTTCTGACTCCCTTCTCGAGTGGACCTGATGAGTCACAAATACAGCGTGCCAAAGTGCTGGCGGAAGATCTTCTCCTCGTCGTGAGACAAGAACATGCCAAAATGCAGTTGGCGCTTCAACAGCAACAAATGGAGCTACATCAAGCCCAAGCACAGTATGCTGCGTATAGTGCCATGGCAGCGGTACGTTATTCTTGCCTTGCATTTTTTTTTGACCCGAACAGGAAGAGAGATATCTTCCCTTCCTTTTAAACCGTGTCTTGAACCCTCTCTTTACCGCGTCGAACTCAATGCTAATTGGATCTTCGAAAAAACTAACGTGTCCAATTTGCCATTGGTGTATATAGGGCTATGCTCCTCCTCAACCGACCAATGCACCACCTCCGCCCCCCGGTGAACAACCACCCCCGCCTGCAGATGGTGTTCCTGCGCCTTCAAATGATTACAGCGCTGTCGGTGCTGATCCCTCTAATCAAGAAGCTTTTGCTACCTATTGGTATGCTTTTCCAGTATACTCCCCTTTCTTCGACTGATTGGGCGGTCTTATATAGGGCTGCATACGGATACGACGTTAATTCCAGCGAATTCAAAGATTGGGCAGCTGGACTACAAAATCAGTATGCACAATACTATGCTGGCCAAGGCCAACCTGGTGAAGCAGCATCAGGGTATACTCCCTCCGCCCCTGGTAGCGCTCCACCACCTCCACCGCCCAACTCTGAAGTTCCTCCACCTCCGCCTGCATAAATGGCGCTCGAGTGGCCATTCAGTGCTGTGTCTCAGACCCCTTGACTCTAACATTGCGATCTTTGTATCAATTCTTATCTATTCCTCCACTGCCGTCCCATGTAGAACGGTCTTTTTAGTTAAGTAGGGGAAGACTGCTGAATGTAAAAAAAAAACAAAGAAATTCCGCTATTCAACCCAACCTCTCTGATCGATTCTCATATCCAGCCCATTTCGGCAAACCATCATGCACATCGAGCAATTTCGATTCATAAAACATATGAACCGTAGGCCTAAGATCGTCCCAATACTTGATCTTGCCCTCTTGGTCTTTCTCCAGCTGTGCTCCCCATACACTCCATCGCTCGTGTTTCTCGTGCCAAGAGGCGACACACGCACCGCAGGTTTTGCATCGCCATCGTTTTTTCCAGGGCTTGTCGAAGGGTGTGTAGGCGTCGAGGAGAGCATAGTGTGGTTGGGAGTGTGTCCATTGGAATGCGGATGAGGGGAAGTGGATGGTGTGGATGAAAGGGCATGCTAATGGAACGACCGAGGAAACGAAACGAAACGAAACGAAAAGAAAGAAAAGAAACAAAAAACTTGGATTAGATGTCCTGTGTTTATTTTATCTTTTTTGAGAAGTGGATAAATTGGGACTTTCCATTCAAACGTTGACAGAGAGTGCAATGACAGTACGCGCTGAGTATGGGTTTACCCGCCGCCTGCCAAGCAGTGGCACCACAATAACAACCTCCTTTGTAGACCGTTGCCATACTGGGAGAGAGTGTGTGTTTGCGTATGTAGCATGCGCGTGTGTATTGGAGAGCGTGGTTTATGTCAGCTTTCTCACATCTCTCTTCACATAGGACAAAGGCACAGACAAAGTACAGGGATGACGTTACATGACATCTATGTCACGGCTTTCCGGTTTTGTCCATCAAGGAACAGTCACTAGATCAAAAGTTACATAGTTACAATGTTCAAACTCAAGTATCCCCATGACCCATATATTTCGATTGTTCTTAGACATTCTCTGTGATGTGATATGTCGATCACACCAGTAAGAAAGACAACTTGATCATTCAAAAGGAAAAATCATATATCCAAAAGAAGCTCATATCTACCACGCCAAACCGATTATTTATACACATCAAGTGCCAACAGGAAAAAAAAAAGACGATTAGTATCATACGTTCCAGAATGAGAAATTTGTAAAAAGCCATCAAATCATAAGAAAGAAAATCTTTCATTATGACCTCCTCGAGTTGGATGAAGAGACGTAGTGCGAAGGATGGCCGCCCACAGGTGCAGGGGGTAAACTGCCATTCGTATTGACTGGTACAGGTGGATATAAAGGAACAGTGGGGACCAGCTCAAAGACACATTGTGCGATAGCCTTGGTTCGGGGACCGCTGATGGGACCTTGGTCAGGATTGGTCATGACAGCATGCACTTGGTTCTCCTGTCCCATATCCTGGCCGGCATTGGCAGATGTAAGCCGATTGCTGCTCACCCCTCTTCCATCCCAAATGCAACGAACATCATTCCCAGGAATGATCTGCGCTAGTCGCCCAGTCTCAATTTGTCGCACTTCAATAAACCGCGGATCAAAGAGCAGGATATATGGATGATGAAGAGCCACGCGTTCTGCCGTGCCTTCCCACTCAATCGTTCCAGTTGAACGGCTGGGGTCACCATGTTTGTCAACGTAAACGCCAAATTCTGCAGGTATGTCAATATAATAATTAAAAGTCACGCTAGTGGTGCTCACCATCATAGCACAAAAGGAACTCATCATCTGCTGAACGGAACATACCCATGGGACGACACGACTCACAACGTTTAGCGAGATGACTGAACCGAGGGTCTTCCCGCTGAGGAATGGTGATACTATTAAAACTAGACAAAATTTCAGCATCAACAAAAAGAAAACAGAAATACTCGATTTACTCATTGAGGTCCATGATTTCAAAGCCTTTAGCGCACAGAATGGCAATCCTAGCCTTCAGGAAGATGAGATCATAAGACTCAGATGGCAGGAAAAAGTCGCGATAGACTCGGAACCACTCAGATTTAGTAGATCGGAATCCAAGACGAGATCCCAGTCCAACAGGAGCCTTCACTCGTTCATTGATCTTATCCCCGACAGGTTCCAGTACGCGGAAAATGCTGTCCAACTGGAAGAAAAGTCGGAACAATATAACAATACACAGAATGAAACAAAGCTTACATTCTTTTTTTTCATATACACTATTAAGGTCCTACCATGGAGTGTTCCGACACTGAAGAAATGAACGTCCTTGGTACCATTCAATTTCTGAGGAACATTTTGATGCGCTAGATGAGGCGATGACGGAACCAGCGCTTCGATATGATATGCGAACAGCGACTGAGCAATAAATCAATAGTTGCCTTTTGACAAAATGAGCCAACTACCTTATCAGCAAGAACTAGGAAAATCCCGAAGTCCTCTAACATAGCGCATTGTGTGACTTGTCGGAGATGAAGAACGCGGCGTAATGCTGTTCTCCGTCAGTGGGTAGGAAAAGCCAATTGAAAGAGCACAAACATCTGGGATCATGACGGAACCCAATCCACACACCCTCAGCACAACCCACAGCAACAAGTCGTCGACCGTCAGAGGTATCTAGTACCTATTAGATATCAGCAGCAGCCGAATGAAGTAATCACTTACTGAACGGCACTGAACAAGTAACCTTTCCGGTAAATGCATTGTCCTGGTTCCAAGCTGGACCGGAAGCAGCAGTCGCTATCGAAGGAACCAAGAATGTATCTGCACTCAACGTCTCAATCTCAAAAACCTTGTTGTTCTCTTGGACGACTTTGTGCATTGCAAGAGCATGTGCGAGCTTGTTCTGCCATTCTGATCGGGACTGAGAGGTTTCGGCATACATCATATAAGGTCCTCCTGCACGTCCATTGTAATGCAGTGTCATCGGATAAACAAACCTAGAATCTGTCGCAGTATCTGGTGATGCATTGGAGCCAAATGATTCGTTCCTGTCAACCCTTTCACCCCCTCGAAGGCCACGAAGCAGACCTGCACCCCGTTGAGTCGGAGGATCAGTGAAATTCACTGGTGTGAGGAGATCTAAGGGTATGGGCCGTTTGTAGACGTTGTACTTGGTTACTCCGTCTTTTTCCTTCGGTTTCGTCATCACCACTGATGAAGCATCAAACAAGGCCCAGGACGAGTTGAGTTAGCAGCATCGACCCACAATAGTTATCGAACAATAGCACAAACAATTCACTCCAACCATTCCATTCGAGTCCACCATCAGGCTGACGTAGCAACTTCCCTGAATGTACTAACTGCCGCCTTTGATCAAGTAGATCCATGTCCTGAATTGAAAGGTGTAAGTACTTCCGTATACAGATACAATGAGGATCAAAGTCACATACAAAGGTCTCTCCATGCTTGAAGACCAGGTACGAATTGTACTTCCAAAGCTCGACCTTTGTCTTGGCATCCTGAACTCCGGGTTCCGTCTCTTTCCCAAGTGACTTGATAGCCTCAATCACATTGGGAATATCCATATGATCCTCATGGCCTTCAGCAGAGTTGTGCATGATGTCCTTGAGTAGCAACTCATAACGCAGAAGACGAGGAATTGGCCGGTTGATGAAGTTCTTCATATCAAGACGATGAGCATCTGGATGTCGCGTTTGTTGCTGTTCAGAAAAGGCTTGAGCACATCGATCCAAGATCATAGTTTACAGAAAAAGAATACCTCAACAAAGGCCTTGAATGCCGGGTTATTTTCCATTTCATTATCAATCCTATATGCTGCAATCGGATAGTTCGGAACGTACTCCAGGTAAGCATCACGGAAATTCAAAGCGGCATCAAACATTGCTGCCGTAATGCTGGTCACACACGGATGGTCCTCTCGTTGAATCTCATGAAACTTTTCCATGAGTCGACGATGGTGCTCATAGATGTCGAAGTAATTGTGGAAAACATCGTCAATGAATTGTTCCAGACGTTCTCGAGGAACGATTGGTGGTGTTGCGGACCGCAAAGGATCAACATACATCTAAGTTACAGTGATGTGTCAATCAGAAGCTAACCAGGAAAAGGGAGAAAAAGCATACAATTTTTATGTTTTCAAGGTCCTTCACATAGGCCATCTCTCCCTTGATCAATTCAAAAATGACACTATCACCGATACGAAAAGCATCAGCTCACAGAGATCCCAGAGACTCTACATGGAGAAAAGTCAACTCACGCTTGCCGTTTCACCTCCTTCTTTGGTAAAGTTCTCATGAACTCGCCGGATACGAGATCATGCCATTCCCATTTTCCAGGTGTACCCTTACCCATAGCTATTTGAAATGTTCTCAATTGCGCATAGCTATATAGGATTTTGATGGACTGAATGGCCTCCTTCAAGAAATCAACATCAGGATTCTCCTCTTCTGTCTTTTCAAGAACAGCACTCAGAAGCACAGGATACTTCTGAAGATGATCAGAAGGGCGGTTCAAGAGATATTTCAGGTCCGAGCGAACTGACTCTCTCTGATGCCCTATTTTTGAGGTGCGCTCCTGGAACCATGAACATCAAGATAACAGTTCAGTTGAACAGTTGTGGATCTCACCTCAAGGAAGAATCGGAAATTGCCATTTTTCTCTTTTTCTTCGTTGAGCCTCTTTTCCGCAGTCATATGATGACCAATGCATGCTGGATACGCCAACCGGAACTCAACAGCAGCATCTAAAAAGATATCACCAATTCTTTGGATGATTGGTCCTTGCTCTCGTTGGCGAACATATAACACCTCCAACAATCGACGATTGCACTCCCGCAGATCCAAAATATTTCCAAAAACATCGTCAACGAATTCTTCCAATTCGCCTTCAGGAAAAATGGGAGGCTTCGCAGTACGAAGAGGTTTGACGAACAAAGATTCAATAGTATCAAGATCCTGGATATACTGCTTCTCTTTAGTGATGAGCTGGTGGATAATTCTGATGAACAGATGCGTCAGAATTTTGTCGATGGGAATGAATGGGGACAAAGAAGACTGACGATTGACGTTCAATTTCAGTTTGTGGTAGAGTCGCCAGAACATTCTCATCAATGCCTTTCGTCCATGAATCTTTTTTATCCTCCATGGGTACTTCGCTTAAAGCTGACAAAGTAGTGAATCCCGGAAGATCCTTCTGCTAGAACAAGGCCAGAGCATGGTAGTTACACTCAATGCGAAGGGTAAAAGAACTCACGCGTTTTGGACATGAAAACGAATAACACGGGGGTCCCTCGGCTCCACTGTCTGCACAACTAGGAGAGTAACAACGTGTAAGCATTGTTACAACGCCTGTCGGCAGCTCCTCTCTTTCAAAAATAACGTCCGATCCACCGTCCTGCTCATCGTAGAACATGAATACGTCTTCCACTCCATCTTGAAGAATACGACCGCCCCATTCGACTTCAAAGAAAAAAAGTTGATTCTGTAGACTTCGAGCGACTTGTAGTGCAACGCGCCTGTCATTGGTGGACATGTTGTAATTGATGGCTAGATCTCGCTGGATGAGGGTTTGGATGGTGGACTGGAAACAATATCCATCAAGAGAGCGAAATCAAAGGTAAGGAATACTTACCACGATGTCCTTGCCCGTGAATGCACGAGAATACGGAATACTTCCTTTAACGTGAGTTCCCCTTGAAATTTTATCACGAAGCTGCATAGCGATGTGTGAAAGAAGAAAGTAGTTGATAAACCGACTCCCATCATCGTCCTCGTCACCTTCCCAGAATTCTTCCCCTTCATCCTGATAATTGGCAGCTTCTGGGTTGGCAAGGTCCGCCAGAGTGTGCAGTTCGTCAGTTGGATGACCCATCATACTAGTATCGGCCTGCTCCTGTTCTTGGGGAGCAACAACGAAGCTTTCCTCCTTGGGGAAGCCAGAAACTTGGGTGCTCGAAGCTGCATATGTTGAAGACCTACCGGGGCTAAGATCTCGATTACTAGCACTAGCCACGGGAATCGAGCTATAGTACGCTAGCTGGGATGAACTTGAGACACTTCGAGCCAACCGGGGGTCACCACCTGAGACCTTACTCAACCATTAACAGACCAGAATTGGAAAGATACTCACATGGATTCAGAGAGTCGATTTGGGTGGGCGATAGCACCGCCTGTGGCATGATGTACTCTGGGATCTGAGTTCTGCACAATGGTTGAGAAATCCCAAGCGACCGAGAGGAATCACGATCGTAAGGTGAATACTCTTGCAACACTGGGGGCTGAGATTGTTTGTGATGGTAGCCATTATCAACTGCTCGCTTTTCATTAATATCATAAACACTCGCTCTCGGTGATATGGGCTCACTTTCCAGATCATAAGAAGTCCGGGAAGTGGAAGGGGAATGACCCGACGAACGACTCCCGTCTTCACGATATGCAGTCTTTTCAGGAGGATTAGCATGTGATGCACTGGAAGGAATACGGTGAAGTCCTGAGATATCGGATGGCAGAGGCGAACGGGTGTAAGCAATTCCATGAGTCTGTCCAGGAGTAATCGGAAGACGGCGACCTCCTATGCTCGCGGAAGATGTAAGTTGTTTGCGCAAACTGCTGGAACTGGAGGACTGTGCAGAGTGGTATGACTCTGCGCTGTATTGACTTGCTCGTGTCAAGGGATCAAAATATGGTTCGGGTTCCGGCATAGTGAACGTAGCGGTCGAAGCGGTAGTAGTTGTCGAAGAAACTGCAGGTGTAGGGGGGAGTTTTCGCACACTACTTTGGCGAGTAGACGAGTCTGGCGACGATATAAGCCAAGAAGGGAACCCGCAGAAATTAACAACATACAGTTGTGAGAACTTGTCGGCGATGTCGGCGTGTACCATACAGATGGATAAGAAGTGCCGTTGGAACCTCCATCCATATTTCCATTCCCATTGCCATGCGCATCGTCATATACACGATATATCTGGTCGATGTCAGAGGCGTCCTTTAATGACAGTGATGGGCCTTCCGTATCAAAACCGGCAAGGACGTCGTTGTAAAGCTGCTGTAATTCTTGGTCTACCGGTGAACGGGAGCGCGCAGCCAAAGGCACTTGGGGCATGACTGACTAAGATCAGCCTAGTCCTGCAGGGTTATATCAGTCCAACAATCCCCAAAAGAAACTGTCGGGAATAGCAGAGAGGGAAGGTGAAGTGAATGTGATAGTCAGGAGGAGAGAATCATATATATGCAACATTCGCCATTTTCCAAAATAGTCAGCACCCGAGCGCTCATGAACCCTTATTCTGAAAAGAACTTGGCTCTCGTCGAAGAAATCCTCCGATGTCTAGACACCCTGCACCTGTTGTCTGCGACGCGGATACCAGAAATATTTATATTTCCTGTAGCGATAATCTTCTGTCGGCGGAGGTTTGCCATCACAGCGGTCTCGAGTTCGGCGACTGATTTCTACCGACATCGTCATAGCTGGGCAGACCCGTGATATAGTAGTTCATTGTATCACAATATTCATCCCTTGACTACACAAACACGATGGGGCTTACTTACATTCCTAATCATTCCCAATCAATTGCGATAACGTGATGTTTTACTTGGACGTTGCAACTTTTCCCAAAGTCCTATCAACACCAAGGCACATCGGCACGCCCGTCCAGCTAAGTTACCAAACAACCTATGCCGTCAGACAAAGATACACTACTCGGGATGGGTTTCGACCCAGCGAGAGTTGAATGTTCGCTTCATGCCCCCAATTCTTGAGGATACAGCAATTGACTTGGAATTTACAGGGGCCATCAAAGCTTCAGGCGGCAGTGGACTACAGCCTGCAATGGATCATATATTCGAGAACGAAGGCAGACCAGTTCCAGATCTCAATGCTGCAAGCGAAACGAGTGAACCATTACCATCACAGACTCTGGACGAAGAGGATCTCGCAGCTCTCCAGAATCTAGGAGCGGAAGGCACCGCGACCGCGACCATGAATGCTACGCAAGCAGAGGCAAAGGTACGCATCCCGCACACCACGCATGATTTCTCTAACGGGACAATTCTAGAGTATCAAGTGTTCGGAGTGCGGCAAGACCTTCAAAAACGCAGCCCTTGCAAATTACCATGCTGAAAAAAGTGGTCACGATCAGTTTGAAGAATCAACTGAGGAGGTAAGCATACGCCCCGATAATCAGCACGAACTTGCGGTAGCTAGCGGGACTACACGCAGATCAAACCTCTGACGGAAGAAGAGAAGAAGCAGAAGCTCGAAGAACTCAAGGAAAAAATGGCTGCAAAACGGGCACAAAAAGCAATAGAAGAGGCGAAAGAGGCGAAAGCCAATGAAGCTATCCGTCGAAAGGCTGGAAAGGCAAATTGCTATCTAACAAATATCTCTATGATCTCTCATAAGCCTGGACTGCCCAGGACATGCACAAAATCAAGGAAGAACTGGCGTTAAAAGAAGCACAAAAGCAGGCAGAGGCCAAGAAACGCGGTACGTACCCCATTTATAAGACTCTCCGTATGTTCCCTGACCTTGATCAAAATACAGAAAAAATTGATGATGCACGTGCTAGAGCAGCGGTCAAGGCTCAAATAGAAGCCGACAAAAAAGCCCGGGCAGAAAAGGCTGCACTTGAAAAAGCTCTTCGCGAAGGTCGAGCAGACACAGGAGCAACGATGCCAGTCGATGTACCGAAGCCTGCAACTGTTGCATCCAATACAGCAGGACGGGATTTCAAAGATACCCGGCTACAGATTCGCATGTCGACTGGCGGTGCACCATTGACGACGACCTTGACAAGCGATGCTCGTAAGACACCTATGAGCCCAATTCATTGATGTTCATTGCAAACCCTCCTCCGCAGGCCTCCGGGAAGTTGCAGAGTTCCTTGCATCCCAGAACCCCGCCGTCAATGTGGATACCGTCACATTGTCACAACATTTTCCTCGGTATGTTTATCCTTATGTGGATCTTGAACACCTATGAATGTTTGTATTGGCAGAAAAACCTTCACACGTTCAGATTTCTCCAAGTCACTTCGAGATCTAGGTCTGACTCCATCAGCCGTAAGTTTGTCATACTTGTGCAATGTTCATCTATTGTACAACCATGAAATATATATAGGTGCTCCTTGCAACGCCGTGATACGTAAACACAGAAGAACGAGCGAACTAGAAGATCAAGCCTGTGTACCAGTAGTCATTATAAGACCCACTCAAATCAAACAACCTAAGCATAGTCGAAAACCATTATTCGACCATCCACATATCCAATCGCGATCGTCCCCTCCTCTTCCTGCAAAGCAATCTTTGTCCACCCGTCTTGTTCGATGGAGTGATACTCTGAAGATTCTCGTGTGTGTAGTACCAGTCCTTCATTTATAGTTGCCTCATCGATACGGTTGCCTGCTAATCGTTGGCCTTGACCTTGATAGTTCTGAGTATGATTGTCGACGTAGATGATGGTACCATGAGAGCCAATCGTCATGTGAATCACCGCCCCAAGCCGAACGGGCGAGGCAATTACCTGGGTATCATCGGGAGGGAGAACATAAGGAAAATCACATTTGCTCGCGGGGTGACTCGAATCAAAGGCGTCGTTGGCATTGAAGATGAAACAATGAATAAAGTTTTCAGGCTAAGCTTTTCAATGAGTCACTTACGAGACTGCCAAATTCTGAACTCACGTAGGGTTCACGCCCAAATCGTATTGCTGCACGGATAGGCACAACTTGATCTCGTACTCCTTTCATCCGGAAGAAAATTATGGAGTCTACTTTCCACCGCCATCTATGTATCCCAATGGGCTCAATTTGAGTGCTTTGATCAATTTTCGAAGGAAGTGCATAAATCTCCAAAGTTGTGATTCTAGCGATGATGATGCAATGGTTGTCTACCAGGACATCTAAGACTGTTTCCTGCTCCGGAATTCAAGCCATTAGCAACTCCATCCAATGGACAGAATGAAGCAAGGTACGATGCACAAGGGCTAGAAGACATATGATCCAACTGCTTACCTGTACTGTATCTCTTCTAGGACCAATCAATTCCACCCGATTCTGCGGTGTTCTGAAATGATACCAAAACGCTCGCCCGAAGTCATCTTGAGCCAGTATGAAGTCTCCAACTAGCGTTATACCCTTAGGTGCCTTCTCATTTAACACGGCAACATCGACAAAGGCTTGGGCAGGATCTAGCATATGTGGGTGGACACCAACATTGCCACTGCCACCGCTGGTAAATTTTCGCGTTCTGGGATCGATATTGATCAAACGGATTCTGAGCTTGGGATGTCAGATCAGTGATTAGACATAATGGATCTGACATACTCTGGTGTCATCACCGCAACGACAGCTTCTCCTGTGGACAGTTTATTACTTGCCAGACCAAAAAAGCTACGAAATGTGCGCCATCCAATACGCAGAGGAGGATTGGCTTTTAAGTCCCAACACTGGAGGACATAAGGATGAGAACCACCACCTCGTACAAAGGACAAGGAGAGTAGCCAATGTTCGCCTCCCCGAGAGCAGA
>Ga0154006_1000447_pt1 | contig 13816 bp, 10 predicted proteins | sample TSFL090MetaG_FD_104747 | JGI IMG/M metagenome (GOLD analysis project Ga0154006, IMG submission 104747) | Attine ant fungus gardens microbial communities from Florida, USA - TSFL090 MetaG | ecosystem: Host-associated > Fungi > Mycelium > Unclassified | place: USA: Florida, Wakulla State Forest...
CATCCTGGAGCCCGAACTCGACCAGAACTGACCCGAAACCCTACAATCGACACCGCGCAACGCCCATCCCGCCGAATCGGTCACGTTCCCGAAATCGGCGGTCACGTTCGCCGAAATACGCAGCGACGGTATCGGAAGCATGGTCCGCCTATCTGGACGCGCACCGCAGCAAATGGAGTGATCGACACTACTACGATCACGAGAAGCTCGCACAAGCGGGCGGACTACCTTGGAAGCGTGGACGTGGGACGACGATTCCTGGGCCGCTGGCGTCACTGATGCCGCTGAAGCTGACAGATCTCAACGCCGAGCGAGTGGCTACTTGGCTTGAAGCCGAAGCAGAAAAGCGACCAACGAACGCTGAGCAGAGTTACCGCAAACTGCGGGCATTCGTTCGCTGGTGCGACGACACGCCGGAATACTCAGGATCTATTGCTCCAAATGCGTATGCCGCTCGAGCCGTGCGCGCAGCAGTACCACGCACCAAGGCAAAAAGCGATTGCCTCCAGAGAGAACAGCTGCTTGCGTGGTTCAGCGCCGTACGTCAAATAGACAATCCGGTTATCAGCGCATACTTGCAGGGGCTCCTGCTTACTGGGGCTCGCCGCGAAGAACTCGCCGCATTGCGTTGGAAGGACGTCGACTTCCGCTGGCGCAGTCTGACCATGAACGACAAGATCGAGGGGACCGGCGGCCGCACTATCCCACTTACGCCATATCTTGCGAGCCTCTTGATGCATCTCAAGCAGATCAACGAGATGCCGCCGAACAGACGGCAGTTGGCCAGCCTCACCGAAAAGGGAAAATCTTGGTCACCCTCTGAATGGGTGTTCACCAGCAACAGATCGGAGGACGGAAAGATCGCCGAGCCCAGAAAAGCCCACAACGGCGCACTCGAGGCCGCCGATCTGCCTCACCTTACATTGCACGGACTGCGGCGGTCATTCGGTACGCTTTCTGAATGGGTTGAAGTCCCTGTTGGCGTCGTCGCGCAGATCCAAGGACACAAACCGTCCGCGTTGGCCGAGAAACACTATCGACGTCGGCCGCTAGATCTTCTGCGGATGTGGCACGATAAAATTGAGTCGTGGATGCTGCTGCAAGCAGGTCTCGACCATCTCGTTACTTCCGCGACGAACGCGTAAACTGGTGGTGAAGCGGAAAAAACGGCGCCCGGACGCCAATGGCCACACCTAAAACCACTCATAGCTGAGCAGGTTGCACAAAGCCCGATGATGCAGCAGTACCTGCGTCTTATCTGACAAGGCTTCAGATCAAAAGCTACGCCAAGACCTACGCCGATGCATTTGTCGATCGGCCGTTAGACTTCGAAGCAAAATCGATGGTGAACGTTCGCCATCGCCTCTGCACCGGCAACAACTGACCGGCCTCGTCCTTACAAAGAAGGTTCGAGGCAATCACTTCGACGGATCAAGACTCGCACCGCGCGCAAGAGGTGACGGTTTATTGTCGGAATCAGTATCGCAGGAATCTCATATGGCCCAGCGGTTCGAAAATTGGCTGCATGCAGGATGTGAGCCCGCCCACCGTTGAACTGAACGAACGCTTCGATCGCCGGGTCATCCCGCATCGCAGCTTTCATATCATCGTCCCGAGCCAGTGCGATGAATAAAGGGGTAACGTCGGTCCGTCAAACGGCGGAAGCGCTCGGAAACCCGCGTGAACGAGCCAGTCGAATTGCGACCGATTCACTTTAACTGTAGAAGTTCAGACTTGATCTGACAGTAAGGCCTTGCCAAGAGGCGGGGGTTAACTGTCAGATCGGGTCGCGACTTCTACACTTTAACGATACTAGACGCGCCGTAAAGACCGTTACCGCTGCGCGCGAGATGCTCGATCCACCAGTCGTTTTGCCATGGTTCGTAACCGAGCCATCAGACACGTCTTCATGGCGACCATTCTCACTTAAATCAGTGTCCGGATTCATCAGACCACTACAATATACCTACATCGCAAGGTCAACGCCGCCGCTCATGTTTTGAACACTATCCTTAACATAATCTAGCGTTCAGATTGACGAAAGGCCACCGTCAACCCGCAAATCAATCCCGGTGATAAAGCTGGACTCGTCCGACGCAAGAAAACATGCTGCTGCTGCGACATCCTCTGGCGCACCCAACCGGTTCATCGGCACCTTGGCGATCATCGCCCTCTTGAATGATGCGACCTTGTCTGGCTGATCCGAAAGAAAATCTCCTAACGCCGGAGTGTCGATAGGGCCAGGGCTTATCGCGTTGACCCGAACGTTTCTTTTCTGGAGATCTGTCGTCCATCCACGGGCAAACGAGCGAATCGCCGCCTTCGTGGCCGCATAGATGCTCATGGCTGCGCCGCCTCGACGTCCTGCAACAGAAGACATCAGCACGATTGAGCCGCCTTCGCGTATGAGCGGCGTTAGGGTTTTAACGGTAAACACAGTCCCTTTCACATTGATACCGAACAGGCGGTCAAAGTGCGCTTCGTCAATCGAACCAAGGTCGACCTGCTCACCAATTCCGGCATTTGCGACAAGAATATCAAACGCCCCGAAATTTTCGCTTACCGTAGTGTAAAGGCGATGCAAGTCATCAGCGTTTCGGACATCGCCACGCACGCAAAGTGCCCCGACTGGTACCCCATCATCATTGAGATCGAACACACATACCTTCGCTCCCTCCTGGAGAAAACGAGCTGCCACTGCGCGTCCCAAACCGTTGCTACCACCGGTAACCACTGCGACCTTGTTTTCAAGTTGTCCCATGATCAATGATCCATTGCAAAAAAATCTCTGATACGCAGATTGTTGCCAAGCCAGGAAGAAATTCCCAGGAGCATCGAGCGCCCAGCCTGGAGCTGATACTTTTATAACGCACGTCCAGCACCGTGGAAAATGGTTGTGCTTGCAGTCAGCTCAATATCGAATAATGCGCATCGGGAGTCCCGGTGGCTGACTTGTGACACGATTTCCGACGCCGAATTGAAACGCACCTAGGCATTTTGTGCGCCGGCGGCAATACCGCCCTTTAGTTTGTTCACGGCTATTGGAATGTCCCCCATATGGTGGTCCATGATGAAAGGAAGAGGCCCACCACAGCATGTCAGGGTGTGGATCGTGGCCGGCGAGGCTTTGAGCGGGGGCACCGTGAATCTGACAGCCCTCCCCCGGCCAAGCTCGCTGTTTCAAACGCTGCTTTGTAGCGGCCGATCGATCTCTTCCTTCTCCACCCTGCGCCGTTCCCCAGTCTTCCGTAAGTCCAAGGCAACGTCGACGATCATATCCTCTTGCCCGCCCACCATCTTGCGCCGCCCAAGTTCCACGAGAATATCGACGGTCTTGAGACCATATTTGCTCGCGGCGAACTCAGCGTGCCGCAAGAAGCTCGAATAGACTCCCGCATAACCGAGTGCCAGTGTCTCGCGATCAACCCTGACGGGCCGATCCTGCAACGGACGCACAATGTCGTCGGCGGCATCCATCAGGCGGTACAAGTCACAGCCGTGACTCCAGCCCTGACGTTCTACGGCAGCAATGAACACCTCGAGCGGCGCATTCCCCGCCCCGGCCCCCATTCCCGCGAGGCTCGCGTCGATCCGATCGCACCCTTCCTCTACCGCTATCAGAGAATTCGCCACTCCTAAGCTCAGGTTGTGGTGGGCGTGCATGCCAGTCTGCGTTTGTGGGTCCAACGCATCTTTGAACGCCCGAAAGCGGTCACGAACGTCGTTCATGCCGAGCGCGCCGCCGGAATCGACGACGTACACACAGGTTGCCCCATAGCTCTCCATCAGCTTGGCCTGCTCGGCCAGTTTCTGCGGCGTGGTCATATGGCTCATCATCAGGAAGCCAACCGCATCCATGCCGATCTCACGCGCATACGCGAGGTGCTGCCACGAGACGTCTGCCTCGGTGCAATGCGTCGCCACCCTCACGACTCGAGCTCCGGCATCGTAAGCACGCCTCAGATCGTGGATCGTACCAATGCCGGGAATCAAAAGTGTTGCGATTTTTGCGTTCGTCACGCTCGCCGCCGCTGCTTCGATCCACTCGACGTCAGTGTGAGCGCCGAAGCCGTAGTTGAAGCTCGATCCCTCGATGCCATCGCCATGTGCGACTTCGATACTGTCGACACCGGCCCGATCCAGGGCGGCGGCAATGTCCTTTACATGGGCCACACTATACTGGTGACGTATTGCGTGGCTTCCGTCTCGCAGTGTCACGTCGGAAATGTAGAGTTTCTTTTCTGCACGATTCATCACATCCCCCCAGTTTGACCACGTGCAATTCCCGCGGCCATTCGGCGGCGCGCCATCATGTCTGCGCACGCGAGCGCGGCGGATGTCATAATGTCGAGATTGCCTGCATAGGATGGCAGGTAATGAGCGGCGCCTTCGACTTCGAGAAACACCGACGTTTTCAGTCCGTGCCTCAACCCGATACCGGGCACGTTTAGCGGACACTCCGGCGGAACAACATCGAACTGTACATTTTGCTTGAGTCGATAGCCGGGCACATAACTTTGCACGCTTTTCACCATTTGATCGATGCTTTGCTCGATATCCATCTGATCTGCCAGATCGGACAGTGCGAACACCGTATCGCGCATAATCAGAGGGGGTTCGGCCGGATTGAGAACAATTATGGCTTTGCCACGCCCTGCGCCGCCGAGTTGCTCGATCGCCTTGCGCGTCGTTTCGGTAAACTCATCGATATTGGCTCGCGTTCCCGGACCGGCCGATTTGCTCGCGATCGAAGCAACGATTTCCGCGTAATGGACCCTGGTCACGCGCGATATCGCCGCCACAATCGGAATCGTCGCCTGACCACCGCACGTCACCATGTTCATGTTGGCTGCGTTCTCTGCTTCCAGATTGATTGCGGGAATCACATACGGGCCGATTGCAGCCGGCGTCAGGTCGATCACCTGGACACCATGTGCCTGTAGCAGGTCATTGTGTCGCTGATGGGCGCCCGCTGACGTCGCATCGAATACGATATCGATATCGTCGAATACGTCAAGCTTCAATAGCCCGTCTATGCCTTGCGCAGTCGTCGCAACACCCAAGCGCTGCGCTCGCGCGAGACCATCAGAATTCGGATCGACACCGACCATCGCCCCCATTTCAACGTGCGCACCGTGGCGCATCACCTTGATCATCAAGTCGGTGCCTATGTTTCCGGAACCGATGATCGCCACTTTGGACTTATGCTTCACAGTCAACTCCGATCGTTCAAAAATTGCTTCTTCCTGCTTTGCACGCGCCGCACCGCATAGCGATGTGGCATATGCCGCAGTCAGACCTCTCCGTCGTCGAACACCGCACGCACGGAGCCGAGCCCCTGAATCTGAGCATCGAACGCATCGCCCGGCCGCACGGTCACCATCGGCCCGAGAGCCCCTGAAAGCACGACATCGCCTTGCTGAAGTGGCGCGCCACGAGCTGCCATGGTTTTCGCGAGCCAGACGAGTGCGCTAACGGGGTGTCCCATGCATGCTGCTCCGACACCGAGCGAAACCACCTCTCCCCGACGTTCCATGACCATGCCACATAGTCGAAGGTCAACGTCCGTCAACTTCACCGGACGACTGCCCAATACAAATGCCGACGATGATGCGTTATCCGCAATCGTGTCGACGATGCCTATATCCCAGTCCCGGATACGGCTACCGACGATCTCCAGCGCAGGCAGCACGTACTCGATGGCGTTCAGAAGATCAAGAGGGCCCGGATTGTGAGACGTCACGTCCTTTCCGATCACGAATGCGACCTCGGCCTCGACTTTGGGCTGGTTCAGAACGTCCCAGGGAACGGTTTGGCCATCGCCATACGCCATTTCGTCGAGAAGCACGCCGAAATCCGGCTGGTCCACGCCCAGCTGCTTCTGGACAGCCAATGAAGTCAGGCCAATCTTGCTGCCCACCTTGCGTCGTCCAGCGTCGATCCGATTGCGGATATTCAGTTGCTGAATTGCGTAGGCATCGTCAATGGAGAGTCCCTCATCACTTCGACGCAGGGGCTCAATGAAATCGCCGGTAAGTTCTGCGTGACGCAGTCGCTCCGCCGCAACCTGAATTTGATGAGCATCCATAAAATAATCCTTGAATGTTTCGCCACCGGCTAACGCTCCGGCAACGGAGGCGAGACGGTTGCGCAACGCTCGTTTCGTCTGGCCATGCCATTACGCAGAAAGACCAGTCCATCAAATATGAGAGCAAAACTCCGGCACCAGCGTGAACAGGTCACCTACGAGACCATAATCGGCCACGCCAAAGATCGGCGCCTCCTCGTCCTTGTTAATCGCCACGATCACCTTAGAGTCCTTCATACCGGCCAGATGCTGGATAGCGCCCGAGATACCCACCGCTACATACAGCTGCGGCGCGACGATCTTGCCCGTTTGGCCAACCTGGAAGTCGTTCGGCACGTAGCCCGCGTCCACGGCAGCACGCGAGGCGCCCAGCGCCGCGTTCAGTTTGTCGGCCAGTGGTTCCAGCACCGTCGCGTAGTTCTCGCCGCTGCCCAAACCCCGGCCGCCCGAAACGATGATCTTCGCGCTCGTGAGCTCCGGACGGTCGAGCTTCGTGACTTCGCGGCTCACGAACTGCGAGAGGCCGCTGTCGGCTCCCGCTTCGATCTTCTCGACCGTTGCGCTGCCGCCTTCAGCCGCCGCAGCATCGAAAGCCGTCGCACGGACCGTAATAACCTTGATCCGGTCAGCCGACTGCACCGTTGCGATAGCGTTGCCGGCGTAGATCGGGCGCTCGAAGATGTCGGCGGTGTGGACTGCGGTGATATCGCTGATCTGGGCGACATCCAGCTTCGCGGCAATACGCGGTGAGAAGTTCTTGCCCACTGCCGTTGCTGGCGCGAGGACGTGCGAGTAGTTCTGCGCAATTGCGAGAACCGTAGCCTCGACGTTCTCAGCCAGACCTGCTTCGAGTTGCGGAGCGTCGGCCAGCAGCACCTTCGCAACACCAGAGATCTTCGCAGCCGCATCGGCTGCGCTCTGCGCGTTGTAGCCTGCGATCAGCACGTGCACGTCACTGCCAACGAGTCTACCTACTACTTGCGCGGCAGCCACGGTGTTCAGCGTTGCGGCCTTCACGCGAGCGTTGTCGTGTTCGGCAATCACCAGAATTGTCATGTCTCTTTGCTCCCTGAACCTTTAGATAACCTTCGCTTCAGTCTTCAGCTTTTCCACCAGCGTCTTTACGTCTGGCACCTTTGTACCGGCGCTGCGCTTGGGTGGCTCAACGACCTTCAGCGTCTTCAGACGCGGCGTGTAGTCCACACCGAGGTCTTCGGGCTTGATCGTCTCCAGCAGCTTCTTCTTCGCCTTCATGATGTTGGGCAACGTGACGTAGCGCGGCTCGTTCAGACGCAGATCGGTGGTTACCACCGCAGGAAGAGTTAGAGACAGCGTTTCCGCGCCGCCATCCACTTCACGCGACACGGTGGCCTTGCCGTCGGCAACGATCAGCTTTGAAGCGAACGTTGCCTGTGGCAGATTCGCGAGCGCGGCGAGCATCTGGCCGGTCTGGTTCGAATCGTCGTCAATGGCCTGCTTGCCGAGAATCACGAGAGAAGGCTGCTCCTTGTCCACGAGTGCCTTCAGGATCTTCGCAACACCAAGCGGTTCGACACTGATATTAGATTCAACGAGGAGCGCCCGATCCGCACCAATGGCCAAGGCAGTACGCAACGTTTCCTGCGCCTGCGCCACACCCACGGACACGGCAATCACTTCGGTCGCCACACCCGACTCCTTCAGGCGTACAGCCTCTTCAATGGCAATCTCGTCGAACGGATTGATGCTCATTTTCAGATCGGACAGTTCGACTCCAGAACCGTCCGCTCTTACCTTGACCTTGACGTTCGAGTCGACAACCCGTTTCACGGGTACGAGAACCTTCATTACAACCGCTCCTAGAAGTACCTATATTCGAAAACAGATCTTCAACTTCAATCGCTATCGACCTTGGTCAGTTCAGCTCTTTGTTCGAATAACCCAACAGCGAGCGCGCAATGATAAGTCGGTTGATTTCCCCTGCTCCTTCAAAAATGTCGAAGATACGCGCATCGCGAAACCACTTTTCGGCCAACAAGTCTTCAGTGAGGGCATCGACTCCCAGCATTTCCATGCATTCCTGCGTAATCCGGCGGGCCGCATGGCCTCCAATGACCTTGGCTGTCGCCGCTTCAACCATGGTCGACCCGTTCGCTCCACCGTCGCGTTGCTCAAGCCACTTGCAATGCAGAATCGTCAAAGTGGTCGCATCATGAAGTGCCTCGAGAGCCAGCACACGCGACTGAATCGAAGACTGGCGAAACCGTCCATATGCGTAGTTGAGTGACTCGTTACTCTCCTGCAACTTCTTCTTGACCAGATCCAGCAGATTCCGTGCGATGCTCAATCCAATAGCCGCCACGGCCGGACGAGTGCCGTTGAACACGAACATCGCCCGCCTGAAATCCAGATCAAGTTGGTTCGACCGGGGTACCCGGCAGTCCTGCATCACGAAGTCCGCCGTATCCCAGGAGCGAAGTCCCATTTTCTTTACCTGACCAAGCTCCTGAAGACCCGGCATCCCCTTCTCGACGACGAACGCGAGGAAGGGTTTGATGCCATTCCCGTCAGCCAGCCCCCGCACCATCACAACGGCACCGTCGGCGGCACCAAATTCCGAACAGTAGATCTTCTCGCCATTCAGAATCCATTCATCGCTTGCCTCGTCGTAACGCGCAGTCCCCTGGATGGCAGCCGGATCGGAACCCGCACCGGGTTCAGTCATCGCGATGGACAGAAGCTTGCTTTCGAATTTCTCCACCTGCTCTGGGGTACCGGCATATCGGACAATCATGTTGCCCAACCCCTCGGTCGGACGGCGCAGGTGCACATCGCCGAATTGCTGATGAATCAGCGATTCGGTAATCGCCAGCCCACTGGTGCCCTCCGGATTCGCACGCAACTGGTCGATCGGACTCGGGCGTCCCATCAGCTCCGGAAACTCCTTCGGCTTCAGCTCGTCTTCATTCTGGTCGTAGTAGCGTGCGTATTTTCGCGAGATCGCCGCTTCTTCTCTGGCGAGCGCCACGAGCCGTTTATCTTCGGCTGTAAGGGTAAAATCAATCACTTCCTTCTCCCATAAATTTAGACGCTTGCGAGGGCTTCCAGCATCGAGATTGCGCGAGCATTGCGGTACCACATTTCAATCGGATGGGCGCGCACATAACCGTGCCCCCCGAAGGCCTGCAGCCCCTCGTCGGCGATAGACATGGTGTGCTGAGCAGCATAGATAAATGCAAGCTGCGCCGAGCGCGTAGCACCGTCGCTACCCTGGTCAAGTTCAAACGCCGCGCGCCACACCATCCATCGCATGGCATTGACGTCAACGTGCATGTCCGCGATCCGAAACGCGATCGACTGCTTGCGTGCGAGAGCGGTCCCGTGAACCACCCGGTCCTTCGTATACGGGATCACGTACTCCATAATGCCTCGCGACAGCCCCGTCATTACTGCGGCCGAGCCGATTCGCGCAGCGTCGATAATGCGACGCACATTGCTTCCGGCATCTTCCCCAAGCCTGGAAGATGGCAACAGACGCACGTTTTCGAAGACCACGTCGGCCATCTCCAAGGCACGGAGGCCAACGGACGGCACGACCTTCTCAACCTGTACACCGGGAGCTTCGCGCTCCACAATGAATGCCTCCTGCGATGCCCCGACTTGCGCCACTACAAGAAAGTGGCTGCACGAGTGCGCCAGCGGCACCAGCTTCTTTCGGCCATCTAGAATCCAGCCATTCCCGTCGGCTCTCGCAGTAGTGGTCAATAGACTGATGTCTGCCTGAAAGCCTCCTTCCATTACCGCAATGGCAGCAGCCCGATAGCTTTCACCTTCGAAGAGTGGCAGCAGCGCACCCTTTTGCGAATCGGACCCCTGTTCCAGAATGGCCCGAACGAAAGCGAGGGGTGCCGCAAGTGCCAACGCGAGCGAGACATCGCCGACAGCAAGCTCCTCCAGAGCTACCGTGGTCAAGAGCGTAGATGGTGCACCACCGTCGTCATTGCGCAATTGCACGATACCCGTGGACCAGAGTTCATCCAGCGTGGTCTTGTCGATTCGAGAAACATCGTCATGCTTGCGGCCTGCGGGACGAAGCAACGAATCCGCAAAATTCTGCATGGCAGCTTGCGCCATTCTCTGATCGTCAGACAACTCGAAACTAATCATATGGATTCCTTATTTTATTGGCATCATGACTACCGACACCGACGATACACAAGCTCATTCTATTTTTATGATGTCTTGGCCAACTTGATCCGCGAGAGGATGCCTGAAATATTCAAGCCACTAACCACTCAATTTAAAACTAAATACTCTGAAATATTCTTCCAGGATTAACCGCTCATGACGTTCCATAGCCCTACATTCTTGTATAGTTCGGACCGCCTCCCCCCTCTGGAGTGACCCACACGATGTTCTGGGTCGGGTCCTTGATATCGCAGGTCTTGCAGTGCACGCAGTTCTGCGCGTTGATCTGCAGACGGTCACTGCCATCGTCGCTCTTCACGAACTCATACACCGCCGCCGGGCAGAAGCGCTCTTCCGGGCCCGCATAGGTGCGTAGGTTCACGACCACCGGCACGCTCACGTCCTTCAGCGTCAGGTGCGCAGGCTGGTTCTCCTCGTGATTCGTATTTGAAAGGAACACCGAGGAAAGGCGATCGAACGTGAGCTTGCCATCGGGCTTCGGATACTTGATCGGCTTGCACTGCGAAGCCGGCTTGAGCATCGTATGATCGCGGTGCAGGTGATGCAGCGTCCACGGCACCTTGCCGCCGAAGAGCTTCTGCTCGATGCCCACCATCAGCGTGCCCAGGTAGAGGCCCTTGCTCATCCACTGCTTGAAGTTGCGCGCCTTGTACAGTTCTTCGTGCAGCCACGAATGCTTGAACGCCTCCGGATAAGCCGCGAGTTCGTCTCGCTGGCGTCCCGCCTGCAAAGCTTCGAATGCCGCATCTGCGGCCAACATGCCGGTCTTGATCGCCGCGTGGCTGCCCTTAATGCGCGAGGCGTTCAGAAAGCCCGCGTCGTCGCCCACCAGTGCGCCGCCCGGGAACACCAGCTTCGGCAGCGACATCAGGCCGCCGGCCGTGATCGCGCGGGCTCCATAGGAAACCCGTTTTCCGCCTTCGAGGAAGTGGCGGATGGCCGGGTGCGTCTTGTAGCGCTGGAACTCCTCGAACGGCGAGAGATATGGGTTCGTATAGGCCAGACCCACCACGAAGCCCACCATCACCTGGTTGTTGTCAATGTGGTAGAGAAACGAGCCCCCATAGGTATCGGTGTCGAGCGGCCAGCCCGCCGTGTGGATCACTAGACCCGGTTGGTGCTTTGACGGGTCAATCTCCCACAGTTCTTTGATACCGATGCCATAGACCTGCGGATCCGCATCCTTGCCGAGTTTGAACTTGTCGCTCAATTGCCGGCCCAGATGGCCACGACAGCCTTCGCAGAAGAGCGTGTATCTGGCGTGCAGCTCCATGCCAAGCTGAAAGTTCCCGGTCGGCTCACCGTCCTTCCCCACGCCCATGTTTCCGGTGGCCACGCCTTTTACGGCGCCTTTCTCATCGTAGAGAATTTCTGCGGCCGGGAAACCCGGGAAAATCTCGACGCCCAGCGCCTCGGCCTGTTGGCCCAGCCAGCGCGTGACGTTCGCGAGGCTGATGACATAGTTGCCATGATTCTTGAAGTTCTTCGGCAATGCCCAGTCGGGCACGGACTTCGCCCCGGTTTCCGAAAGAAAAAGGAAGCGGTCTTCGGTTACCGGCACAGTGAGCGGCGCCCCCTGTTCCTTCCAGTCGGGAATCAGTTCGCTGAGCGCGCGCGGATCCATGACTGCACCCGAGACGATATGCGCCCCGATCTCCGAGCCCTTCTCCAGCACGCACACACTGATCTCGGCGCCGTTTTCGGCTGCCAGCTGCTTCAGGCGGATCGCCGTGGACAGGCCCGCCGGCCCGCCACCTACGATCACCACGTCGTATTCCATCGACTCACGATGGATAGCGAGATCATCTTGGGGAACGATTGTGTTGCGCACAGAGCCTACTCTCCAACTATATTGAACTTCAGTCCTACCAACATTCGTAGCCCCCTACTCTGACGGGTGCCACCATTTGCAGTAGATCGGGCTTATTTCACAATGCATGCCAGACAGCGGACTCATCCAAACGCTCGTTCGATCTCGAGCCGGTCGTACTCGCCGTCGCTCCTTTCTAGAATCTCTTTTACAACATATTTATTATGCTGTCCTAATTTTGAAACAAGAGTGGATGCCGGTTGATCTACCCCCGGCATCTTGAACGGCGCATTCAGTATCTTGAAGCTCCCTTCTGAATCGGAAAGCTCCCTGAAGGTTCCCCGTTCTGCAAGGTGAGGGTTAGAAAGCTGTTCCGACGGCGAGCAATATCTTGAACAAGGAACACCCGCCGTGGTCATCAACCGTTCACATTCGGCGCTCGTTCTAACAGAGATCCAATTCCCAATCGTGTCGAGAATCTGAACGCGATTCCTCGCAATCCCCTCCATCGTCCCAAACTCGGCATTCGAGATCCATTCTGACTTTCCAATCACTTTGTACGCGGCGTGAAATGTTCTTTCCGAAATCAACGGAACAGTGACATAACCGTCACATGTTCTAAAAGGAGGGAAGACCCAACTCACGTCGTTGCCGGGCCCCTGTGCTTCGGCGTATTGAAGCGCCATCAAGCTCACCATGGAATCCATCAACGTCACATCGACAAAACTTCCGGCGCCCTGGCGCTCACGTCGCAGCATCGCCGACATGATTGCCCCGAACGCATAGCTGGCAGTCACGAAGTCGGCGACCATGATTCCCGAAACCGAGGGTGCGACATCGCTACCACCCTGGCACGACGCAAGTGCAAGATCGTATCCGCTATAGGCGTGCACAACAGGGGCATAAGCCGCCCGTTCTGCCAGCTCTCCGCTTTGCCCAAACCCGGAGACGGAGCAATAGACGAGACGGGGATTCCGTAGGGACACGCTTGCATAGTCCAGACCAAACCGCTTCATCACACCAGGGCGAAAGTTCTCCACAACAATATCCGCACGATCGACGAGGCGCCTGGCGACATCGATGCCGGCCGGATTCTTGAGGTCGATGGACAGGCTTTTTTTTCCGCAGTTGAAATGTGCATACGAACGGCTATCGCCTCCGGCAATCGGGCGCGCTAGCCGCATCGGATCGCCCGACTCCGCCGATTCGATCTTGACGACCTCTGCACCGGAATCCGCCAGCAATCTCGTACACCAAGGACCGGCCACCATCGTCGTAAAGTCGACTACGAGCGCACCTTCCAATGATTGTTTCTGCATTTGCTTTACCTGTCTGCGCAAAAGTTCGATGGGGACATGGCACCTCGACTGCTTCTGTTTCCCCCCACCTCTAATGGGTGACCCATTAAGACAAATTGTGCATTCGTCGAAAACCGCCCACTACTAGAGTTTTCCCTAAATTGGATATGGGGACATCCTTCTTGAACGAACGTAAGCACTCAATCAGCACCGTAGCGTAGGTCGTTGACGACGGGAGCGCGATGCTATCGGATGGGTTCGACGTGGGCAGTAGACGGAAGCGCCGACGCCACGTTCCACGGCAACAACTCGTCGATGCGGTTGATCGGATGGTCAGCAATGCGCTCGAGCACGTAGGCGAGATACGCCTCGGGATCGAGGCCATTCAGGCGTGCCGTGCCGATCAGGCTATACATCGCGGCGGCACGTTCG
>Ga0154006_1000451_pt1 | contig 13798 bp, 9 predicted proteins | sample TSFL090MetaG_FD_104747 | JGI IMG/M metagenome (GOLD analysis project Ga0154006, IMG submission 104747) | Attine ant fungus gardens microbial communities from Florida, USA - TSFL090 MetaG | ecosystem: Host-associated > Fungi > Mycelium > Unclassified | place: USA: Florida, Wakulla State Forest...
CACATAAATAAAACAAGCTGTTTTTCTTTTTGACAAATAGCACAGGTGATCTACAAGAAGAGTTAGACAGTGAGTAGATTGAACCAAAGGGTAGTAGTATTTTCCCTTCTTCAAGTTATATTGACAAGTTATAAGAACAGTATTCCAGTAGCAACTTAGTCTTTTGTTCACTAAAGATGTTAGCAAATTGGTAGTACTCTTCCAGGAGTTGATCAAGCTTTGAAGGTACATTATCAGTCATAATAGTATAGCCAGTCAGTGAATTGTCTTGGGGTGTGAGCTAGAAGCTAATAGCACTTTCTGCTCTATAGACCTTCTTATAGGTGACTGCATTGATTAGGGATATGCTAGGTTCCTTTAGTGACTGTTTCTTGGGAGTAGATGGTAGTAGTCTATGAGTAGGAGACTCTGATATAGGTATGGATGCTTTTGGGCTAGGAATGGTCAGCTTTGGGTCTCTGGAGTTCCTAAATGATGTAGTAGCATTAACCTTATATATTAAGATAGGTTTAGCTAGTTCTGGTCCTGTGGCCTTTAGTATGTGATTTTGTGGATAATAGATAACACAAGGCTTATTTCATTCCTTCTGGTTGTGTTTCCAGAAGTTGTTATCAATCCTTAAGACTACTATACTCTCTTTAACCCCTCAAATGTAGAGATGTCTTCATAGCTAAAATGCAGTTTATTGTGGATGTAGCTAGAGATGATGTTCTTTACTACCTATAAAGGGACCTATCATCCCAGCAGATTCTATTCTGGTACTTGATAAATCTAATAAAGTAGTTGATAGCTTTGCTGTCATTGGAAAAGAGGATTGCCATAATGGCATCTTCATTGTTGTCTTCTGGTAAACAAGATCTAAACAAATTAGAGAGTTTCCGAATGAACACTAGCCATTTCTCTAAAAAGTTCAGGTTCTAGTATAGGTCTGCTTTGTTGATAAAGAGCTCAAAGCAGTCTAAAGCAATACTACAAAGACAGAATATCATAAAGAAAATTTTTTCTGTATCTTCCACAAATTCCCCTTTGTATATACAGAAGTAGATCTGACACTGAAATATAAAGGTGTATAATTTATCTAGACTTCCCCTACTAAACAAATCTGGTTCCTTAACTCCTTTATTCTTTCTTTTTGGTTGCAAGTTTAGTTGTCTAGCCAATGCCATCAACACTGCCTATAAGTCTAGACCTAAGAGAAACAGTTGTTAGCTAGAAGCTGTATTTTTTGGAAGAAATAGTGGGTTTCTCAAGATTCTCCCAAGTCCATTCAGTTGCTTCCTCAAAATACTCATCTTTAATACCTTCTGAGGGTTCCTGTAATTTTTTTTTTTTGTTCAAAAATTTATAACACAGTACTTGATTGTAGTCCATGGCAGACTATCTACAACAAGTAGCCTACATGGGCCTCAGAGACTATAACTGTCCCATCACTAGCAGAAGACACTATCAGTACTGGAAAAAAAATCTAACCTAAGAGAAAAGAGAAAACTAGATATAGATTACTTGTAACCAACCTTTGAATAATATGTCCAGGTCTAATAACCTATTATGCCTAGAATACAGAGTCAAGAGAAACTGAGAGAGATGAAACTAAGAAACTATCTATAGAAACAGAAAAGAGAAACCAAGAAGGCTCATGGAGGCTCAGGAAGCAAGTGATTCTAGGGAGCAAAGGCAAATGCACTAGAGTGCTCCTTCAGAAACTTGACAAAGTTCTTGACCAACAGTAATGGATTAGTCAAGGGAGCATAAGCAAACTGACAACAGTTAGCAAAGATGTGTTGATGTGTTTCTATCTAGCAATGGCCACACAGATACTGAGTATACTTTGTAGGGAAAAAGTGCTATCTGAACTCCTCAATGGAAGTATAGTTGAGAATGGCTTGAGTCACCCTGGTATACAATGTAACTGACTTGCCAATAAATAGAAACCAGCTACCACCTTTGGTATAGGAGAGCTAGAGAGGCTTATGGTTACCACCTTTAAGAGAAAGAAAGTGGTAACCTTAATATAAGGGATAGCTGAAGGAAGTTCTCCAGGTATCCAGATATGAAGTAGTACTCTTAGAATGAAAAGTATCAAGGGAAGTGGACCAGGCAAGAAACATTACCTAGGATATCTAGCTGAACAGGACAGTTAGCTGCTATATTATATGATAAGTGAAGAGCATGCTACAAGTTAGGAAAAGAATTGTAGAGGAGACCTTGATACCAAATGGCCTCCACTATAGATAACTTACACTGCTTGACCCAACTCATAAGGTCCCATGAACACTTGTTAGTAGATGCAATCTCTGCAATTCTATTGTCAAAGAAAGATTGTTTAGCACTCCTTGTAGCAGAGCAAAATGAGCACCAGTTCTCTCTGGCTCTGAGAGTTCCTGTAATGCTAAGCATTAACTTCAGACTTGCACTGTAGTAAATGATCACTCAACAGAGGTTATAGTAGATTCTCAAGAAACTAGAGATTGGGTGCCATTACATCAGAGTTGTCATTTGAGATGAGGATCTAGGTTTGGTGTTTGAGATATGACTGGTCAGGATGTTCCGAACTGGGTAGTACAGGGGTTAGTAGCTTTGTTCTACTGTCAGGCAGGGACTAGGAAGACCATTTGGGCATAGCTATAACACTGGTTGAGCTAATTCCTACACTATTGCCCTTTAAGAGGAGGGTTCATGGATAATTGACTGAGATTGGCAGAATCAGAATATACAGAATAGTCTACCTAGTAGAAAACAAAGCTAAGAGTGGTAAATATTAACTAGTTATTTAAATAATACAGAGAATTCTGGGAAGCAGAGTGAGTTAGGATGACTACTAAGTCTGACAACTGATAAGGTACATATGACTAGGTGATAGTATCACAGGGCATGACAGTGCCTCTCATGATGTTTTTCAGTATAACCAATAGTCTGGCTCTATCCTAGACAATGATGAATGACATCTTCTAAAATCTTATTGTAGAGGATATAGTAGTCATCTATCTAGATAACATTCTTATCTTTACTAGGTCTATAGAAGAACACACATGAGCTGTATGGAGAATACTAGAAATCCTAGCTAAACATAAGCTATTCCTATATCCCAAAAAGTGTAAGTTCCAAAAGGAACAGATTGAATATCTAGAACTTGTTATCTTAGAGAATGAGATTTCTATGGACCCTGTCAAGATTGCTAGAGTCCACAAATAGCCAACCCTGGAAAACCAAATGAACATTCAAGTCTTTTTTAGATTTATTAACTTCTATAGGAGGTTCATCCAGGACTTTTCTAGTATAGCATGCCCTCTCTTTGATCTCATTTATTCTGACCAGACCTGGACATAAACTGATAAAGAGTGGAAGGCCTTTGACAATCTCAAGATAGTGGTAATCTCTGCTCTGGTACTAGTGTCACCCTAGAACTTGAACCCCTTTAGAATTAAGACCAACAGCTTTGACTTTACTACAGGAGTGGTCTTATTTCAGTAGTCTCCAATGGATGGTAAATAGTATCTGGTAGCTTTCTACAGCAAGTTCTTCTCTCCAGCAGAGTGCAATTACAAGATCTACAACAAGAAGATGCTAGCTATCATCCATGCCCTGAAAAAATAGAGGCATTTCCTCAAAGGAGCTGTTCATTCAATAGAGATAAAGATAGACCACAAAAACCTAAATAAAGAAGGCTCTTATACTCTGGATGAGCAGAGGCCAGAGCAAACCTTGGAGTGGACTGGGAGTTCCCACTGCATGCCACTTGGGCAAAAGACCTAGGTATCTGCTTAGACACCCAGAGGAGAGTAGCTACCTTCACAGGGATGGACTTAACAGTAGCTGTCTTGGCTGGCTGAGAAGAAGAAAGTGCTCTTGAGACTACTGTTGTTAGTGAAGGCACGTTCTAAGAAGGTACAGGAGTATTAGTAGAGGAAAAGGACCTTTTTTTGCCCTTACTCTTCTTGTTAGTTACAATAGTAAAGGGAGCTTCCTCCACTACTAGTAGTTCATCAACTGCCATCTCCACATCTGGAGACAGCTCCTGAGGTAAGTTAGGACCATAAAGGGTCTTTATTGCCTCTATAAGAGAGAGAGCATCAGCCTAAGATAAGATTTTGAAGTGATCCCACCCTACTACAAATACAGCCTGGAACAGGTGCTACATAAGAAAACCTACTCCTATAATAGAAGAGAACTGTTCAATTGGACAGCTTTCATTAGCATACTTCTGAATGAAGCATACAATACTAAAATTGTTACAGGAAGAGAGCACAGTGACCTAACAGACAACACTGTACACTATTATACAGACTATTGAAAACAGGAAATATAGTGACCTACCAGACAATACAATATCAACTAGACTCAGAATTAGTAGAGGGTTCAAGTTGGACCAGAGGCCTAGATAAAAACCTCATATATAATGTCACTTGTCACTAGTTATGACATTTAAGGTAAGCTATCACTGTCATAAGTAACTAATATATCATGGTCACCTATCATGTTATAGGTGTCTGACCCTATACTGCTATCTCCCAATTGGGATAATGACTTAGCTATTCCATAGTTTGTGCTACAAAGCATTCAACTAATTGATATAGGGGCCTGGGGGGCAGAGACCACCCCAGAGGCAATATCTCTGCTCTTCTCAGACACAACCTGGTTATTCCAACTCATAGAATGTATTCTCTTTTCAGAAGTAGAGAGAAAGAGGGCAACAGGGAGCTAGAGAGAGACAACTTTGTAAAAGAGTTTGCTTATAGTAACTCTTGAGACAGTAGATATCCTAAAGCTAGAACTAATCTTTTTCTCATCACTTTTCTCCTTCTCAGAGGGAAAAAAAGGCTTAGAAAATGCTTTTCTAGAGTTCTTAGCAACAGAAACACTTCTAGAGGAGCATTTGATAATATAATAAATGTTCTCTAGAATGAATATGTTTGCTAGCTCTAGAACTAGTATAAAAGATAACATTGAGTGAGTCTAAAGACTTACCAGTACTAGGAAGAATAGCCTGAGGGCCAGAGGGACAAGTATTAGCAAACAAATTTATTTTAAGTATTTGATTTAACTATGATAGCAGTTATAGAAAAAAAAAAAACTTCTTGGTCTTCTATAGTGGAAATGAGACCAAAACAAATAGCTATAAGTTCTACTTCTAAAACAGTAACATTCATTGTTTGAACTTTAGTTTGTTTTATGATAACATTGTTTTTCTAGCTATGAGTAATAGTAATGACCATATTAGATTGCTTGATACCCCATCTGCTATAACAACCTAATACTAGGATATTTGGAATTGTTGGAAGGCCTTATTAAAGTAATCAAAGTGTTTATGAATATCTTTTTTATCTGATAACATAGAGAAATGAAAAAAAATTTATTAGAGAAATGATTGACTACTTTTAAACCAAAAGAAAAAATAAAATAAAAAGGAAAAAAAAAACTTTCATTAACTTCTAACAACTATTCATTAACATCTTTGATGGAATTTTTAAGTTTTGAATTTTACTTTGTTGTAAGTTTTTAAGTTAAAAATTTATGTGGGGTTTGATTCTTGGTGTATTGTATATCTAATAATGAATTAATAACATGTAAAGGAGGTATTGATTTGTACTATAAATGATATCATCTATTGAGTTTTCTTAAATGGAGAGAGATTAAAAAACTACAGTTAGAAGCCATAAAGTATAATGGAGAGAATATATGTTCTGTATAGGAGTTATTTTTGTAAAGGAAGAATGCCACATAAGAAGTTCTCTAGAAGCTTTATTGTATTGAGTATTAAAAGGCATTTTATAGTATATAAGTAAATACAATAGTAGAATGTAAGTCTTTGGTTGAAAAAAAAGTCCAAGTATTGTTAGATAAATTTAGAATAGAGAATGGAATCTCCTACTGAAAATAAATCAATAAAAGGATTAGAAGGATTATGTGCCTTAGTAAACTCTTCTTTTAGGAAATTAAAAGACTATTATTAATCTAGAGAATAGGAATACATACCCTCAGTACCTCTTGTTGCAGAACCCTAGGCTCAGAGTCTAACTCTACTAAGATACTCAGAAAGTGTAAATTGTAGAATCTTAATGCAGATTCTACAAGTGTACTTTTATATACTAAGATCTACTAATGACTTATGATGGGTATCTCTTGACTCTTTAAGAAATAGCTTAGAGGTCAAAATTTTTGATAAAAGCAGAGTAATAGTGAGCTTTGTAAACAGAACCAAAACATAATCTTTGAAGCCCCCTAGTCTTTTGGTCAGACATGTTTCTAGTCTCAAAATAACCTAATATAATAATGTAATATATATAACTAAGACTACTAGATATAGAGTCAAATGTTTATTATATACTACAAGATATCACAGTATAAACTAGAACTAGACTAAACCAATAGTATAGTTGGCTTGACAATAAGTACTAAAATAATCTAATAGACCTAGAAAACAGATATGAACTAATAGCACAATTGGCTTGACTATAAACTAAAATGCTCCAATAAATCAATTTGACACTAGACTCAAAGATTGTACTAAATCTATAATATAAGTGCTTAGATCATAGACTTAGAAATTTGAATAAGTAGTATCAAATAATGCAATATAGATTTATATAGCTACATATAACTCTTAAATCACATAACTTAAAGGAAGATTAATAAATATTCAATCAGCAGAAAATAGAGACAATAATAAAGTACACCAAATAGTAGAAATAAGTAATTAAATTAAACAGCTACTTAAAAACTACTTGAGAACTTACTAAGTAAAACCAATACACCTATATAAGATCAATTGAGTAAAGACTATAAGAAAGATACTAAAAATCACTAAGATAGACTAGAATTGACCTAAGACAAAACCTTATTTAATATAACAAGGTCATGAGATACTATAGTGAAAATAATATAAGCTATAAGACTACCTAGTAGCTTCATACCTACTATGTTCACATTGCAATCTCAATCCACTACTACCAAAACTGAGCCAAATACATAAAAGCACAAGTATTTTAATTTAAATGATATTTACTCTATCTTCACTTTTACACTGCAAAAGCCTAGGAAGTTTAGTACTAAGACTTTTACCATTGATATGCCTGCAATGACCACCCAAGTCTTAAACAAGGCTACAAAAGACACTGTAGAGGAGGAAACAGTGTTAGAGTCAGATAACAAAGTTAAAATATACATGGAGGATAAACTAATAGAAAAAAACTAGTAGTAGCTACTAAGCACCACCTGTTCTTTTACTTGATTGGTGACATTTATGCAGAAGCCTGGGGAACTGAAAATAAGTTGAAAGAACACATTAAGAAGTAGTACAAAGAATCTGAGAGGAAGTATAAAATTCTAGCTGTAGTATACAGTCAAGTCAGAAATAAGATTAAGATAGAGAAGATATATAAAGTAATAAAGTCTCAACTAGCAATCTCTTTTAGTATAGGTATGGTAGAAATACTCAATAATAACAGACCATGGGTTGTAGTCCATATTGGTAATATGGTAAACATAAAAGTACTACTTGAGATCAGTACCCTTTATATCCCAGACCACAAAGACCTAGTCTTCTTTCACTTTATTATTAACAAACCAAGTCCTACTATATACCTTTTTATTGCAGTGATTAATACCCACTTAGCCAAGAAAGCCAATTATTATGTTTCTGAATCTAAAGTCGCAAAGTTTCTATATACTATATAAGAAAACAAAGTCACTCTGTCCTTTGCTATAACTGCTCTCAATGTCTATCATATCTATATATCATTTAGTAACCCTGTGATAAAGAAATCCTTTCCAGCTAGATATATGCTCAACTTGTTGACTGAGTTGGTCTTACAATATGTACTGGATTACAAGATCTGTTATAACCAGATACATATGCTACAAAGCTGTCCTTTTTGCAATATCAGACTGACTTAGAATATAGGACTAGGCAAGTTGAATGGGAAGCAAAAGAGAACAGCTGAGGATATCCAATACAATAATTACATGGACTAGTTTAAGTAGATAGAACTATAGTGCAGGGCTTTTCAGCTTAATCTTGATTGAACTCTAAGTGAAACTGAGTAAATAGCACCCAACAAGATAGCCAAACTAAACTGAATGGAAAACTTAAATACAAAGCTATAAACCCAACCTAAGTGAAGTCTAAATAGACTTAAAATGGTGTCTGATAAGGCAGCCAAACTAAACTTAAATAGACAACCCTGAATACAGAGCAGCTAACACAAGTTCAAGAAACTAAGGAAATAGTGCCCAACAAAGCAGCTAAAAGAAACCTAAATAGAGACCTTAAATATAGAGGCACAAACCTAAATAAGACTAAAATAGCATCTAATAAGACTGCCAAATTGAACTTGAATAGACAGACCTGAACATAAGACAACTAACCCAAGTCCAAACAAACAAAGAAATAGTGCTCAATGAGGTAGTCAGGATAAGAAAGAACAATACAAAATGAGACTACTGTAATGTACTACAGAAAAAACCCAGAATACAAGACTATTAACCTAAGAAAGAAAAAAAGAACTAAACAAATAATGCCCAACAAGGCAGTCAATCCAAACTTGAATAGACAAGTCTATATACAAAACTACAAACCCAAAACTAACTAACTAAGAAAGCAGTAAATAGTAAAACTGCCAATTACTAACACAAACTGAAGTTTAATTGAACTAAGTACAAAATATCATACAAGACAGTTTAATTAGACCTGAATAGAAAGCCTTGATATACAGAACTATGGACTCAAGTTCAACTAAATCCCAAGTCAGTGGCAATTAACAAGACTACTGACTTAAAACTAACTAAACTAACAACTTGAATACTAAGTTGAAAACCCAAATCTAACTGAACCTTAAGTAAACTAAGTAAATGGTACTTGATGAGATTATCAGACTAACACTACCATATAACTAGATTAGAATAGAATGAAATGGAGACAAGTTTAACAACAAACATAAGATAAGTCAGCCACTAACAAAAAAGAGAATAAAAAACACTCCAAGCAAGCCACTAAGTAGAATATCAACTAAAACTACTATAAAAAATAGAACAGAGACTTGATTACCCAACAAATAACATAGCTGATGAATACAAAATAAACATAACAAAACACTACTCATAACTAGATAACATAACTAGACAACTTAGAAAAATCATTTAGCTATCAAGTAAAAGACCTAACAAGATACAATAAGAACCAAACTAAGTAAAACACTAAACTATAGGAAGCAAACAAAATAAATAGTAACCAACCAATACCAAATACCAAGAGATAAATACCAACAAAACTAAATACAATAATATATACAATCCAAATATAAACAAAATAAGATATAACAAGGAATAATACACTATAACCAACTACAAATACACACAAACACAATATCAAATTAGTAACAAAAACATAATACAAGAACAAGATAACACAAACAAATAATAAATAGCTACCAAAGACAATATACTAAAGTCATCTAACAAACCAATCAAATCAAGAACCAACAATAGAAAAACCAATCAAGGGCAGATAAGCCAAGACAAACAATACTAAGATACAATAAAAGAATATATAAATATAACTATTACCACAAGAACAATACAACCATAAAATAACAAATAATAAAATAACCTAAAACTATACAACTACAAACAAGGATTATAATCAAACAACAAAAAAAAAACACAAAACAAATAAAACAGAACTATAACATAAATAACAATACTAACAAGACTATAATAGTATCAATCTTAAAGAATACCACCAGAAAAAAAAAAACAAAAAGAAGACCAAATAAACAGGAACAAGTAAACTCAATCTAAAAACTGATAACAGAAAATTAAAATCAACAAGAAAAAATAAACCTAACACAAGACTAAAAAACTATAAAGTAGTATAATAAACAAAGCCAATAAGATAAGACAAATAAATAGACAATAAACAAGACCAACCAAACTAAAAGAAATAAGAAATAATCAAACAACCAAATAAACAAGATCAAATACTATCAAAAGAAATAAATATATATTATAACCAACAAACAAAAAACCAAACAAGTCAAAATAACCAAATAATAAAATCAAATAACTACAAAACTCTAATATAGAGAACCAAAAACTACTATGAAATGATACAAAATTACTATTTTAGAAGTGTTAGTTATTTGGAAGTTCAAACAAAAACTATAGATGGTAACATTAGGGTAAATGCACCACTTGTTTCTTTTGGCTTATAGAGAAGAAGTATAAACATAAACAAACCCATGAGCCTGGGACCAATCTATGGCTCTAGACTCTAGCAGAAAATAACTAGAGCTATTTTCACTAATACTCATAGAGATTTGGTATCTGAGAAAGTAACATAAGAACTCTAAAGAAATAAGATCCAAGATATACCAACAAACAAAATAGATATATAGAAACTAATATTCTTTAATGTTAAAGGAAAAAGATATACAAATAGAAAATCAAAATACAAAGACATAGCAATAACCATGAGACTCAAGAAAACAGCAATACTAGTTATACAAGAAACAAAACTCAAAGAAAAAGAAGAAGAAAATATAATGAAAAAAAACCCAAAAATTACAATAATAAGCAACTATGGAAACAGTAAAGCAGAAACTGTCTTTATTATCAATAATGACATAATGGAAGATACCAAGGTTGACCCGGAATAGAGCCATACAATTGTAATTTAAGGTAGAGTAGTAACAATACAAATTAAAAAAAACAACCAAGAATTTACTATACTAAACATATACATACCAAATACAAAGAAAGAAAAAACAAATACTATTGACAAAATAAAAGAATATATTGATAAACTAGACAAATACAATAACCTAATTATAATAGGAGACTTTAACTTTGCAACAAATGCTTTAGACAAATCACTACCACATAATAATAATGAAAAAATATGTGAAAAATGGATAGAAATCATAGAAAAACACCAATTAACAGATAGATGAAGAAAAGCCAAGGAAAAAAAAAGATAATTCATATATATCCAAGGAAAAAGTCTAGTAAGAATAAATAAAATATATATTGCCAAAGAATTATTTGAACAAATGATAGAATGGACTGTAGAAGAAAACAACAAAATATTAGATCACTAGATAATATCAACAACAATACATGATATGGATCTACTACTAATAGAAAAAGAATTATAAAAACTTAATAACAATACAATAAAATGGCAACTCTTTAAGAACAGAATAAAGAAACTACTACTAGAGATACAAAACAATATAAATAATGCAGAAAGCCAGAATAAATCAAAAATAGAAATATAGATGAGAACAAAAAAAAAATAAGAAGAATCAAACAATAAAAAAAGAATGCTAACAATATATATATATATATATATATACAAAAAAATAAAATAAGAAGAAAAAACAAATGAAAAAAGACAAGAAGAAATAACAAAACTAATAAAAGAACTAAACAAAAAAGGAAAAAAAAGATTAGATACTACCCAAATAATAGCAAAAGTAAGATATATAAAAGAAGAACAAAAAGAAACTAAATATTTCTTCAACTTAAAGAAAAATAAAAGAGACCTAGCAATAATCAAAGTACTACAAAATAAAAACAAAAAAATAATAATAGATATAAATGAAATATGTAAGATAGCAACAGAATACCATCAAATATTACAAAAAGTATCTGAAAGACAAAAAGATAAAACACAAAACATAAAAGAAATCTTAAATAACATTACAAATAAACTCAAAAAAGAAAACCAAGAATTATTAAGCAAACCCACAAATGAAAAAGAAATAAATATCCCATATAAATTTTACAGATTATGAACAAAAGAATATAAAGATTATAAAGACAAAGAAAAAACAAAAAATCCTAAAAAGCTGATAGCAGATATAATATATATACTCAAAGAAGTCTATAATAAAATAGAAGAAAAAGGCCTAAAAGATAAAAACTTTATATTAGAAATAATATTTCTTTTATACAAGATTTCCTAATTTTGTTGCTATTGTTTTTGTTAGGATTTTATAATTTATATTTGTTAATGTTATGGGCCTATAGTTTTCTATTTTTGTTTTTTGTTTTTATTAGCACATGACTATTTATGAAAAACATTAGAAAAATTTAACTTTCTATAAGCTTTTATATTCAAAATCAAAGAATTATACAAAAATGCAAAAATAATAGTTTTAGTGAACAAAATACTACCAAAAGCAATAAAAATAGAGAAAGAAGTAAGATAAGGATGCCTTATATTATGTTTTTTATATAACATAGTAATTAAACTACTAGCAGAAATAATAAGAAAATTAGAGCTAAAAAGATTCAAAATTTCTGGAATACAAAATAAAATTCTAGTATCACTATTTGTAAGCAATATATTAGTATATAAACAAAGAAAACAAAAGAAAATTACTAGAAAATATAATAAATACTCTCTGCAAAGCATCTACTATAAGATTCAACCAAGAAGAAACAAAAATATTATCTATAGATTCATCTGAATATAGAAAATATATAGAAGAAAATAGAAAAACAGCAGAACAAGAAACATCTATACCAAATGAAATAAGAATAATAAAAGATAGAGAAATATTAAGAACTCTAGGAAGCTACATAGGAAACAAAACAAAAAAGCTAATATAATAGACACAAATACTCAAAAAACAAAAAAAAAATACTAGACATATAGATTACACTTAACCTATCAACAATAGAAAAAGAACTAATACTAAAATCACTAATACAATCAAGAGTACTATTTCTAGCGACCATTAACAAAATGCCCAAGAACATAAGAGAAAAAATAGAAAATCAAATGAAATCATTTCTATAGAACAATAAAAAAAGCAACAATGAACTAGAAAGAAACAATACAACCAAGAGAAAGAGAAAACCTAAACATATCAAATATAGAAATAAGAATAGAAGCAATCTAACTAATATGGCTTAAATAATACCTAGCCCTAGTAAAAGAAAAACCAGAATAGGTCTTTATAGTAGACCAAATAGTCTTCAATAGTTTAACAAAAACATCCAAAATATCAAAAGAAAACAAAATTAGCTAGATCTTTCAAATATAGAATGAAAATGGAAAAAAAGATATATTGGCCAAATTCATCAAAGAAATATTAAAAGTAGAAAGAAAATATAAAGTAGAATATGATGTTCTAGAAACTGAAACAAAACCAAGAAAATTACTACTAATATAGTACCACATTAGGATAGATGACAAATATTCATGGAACAAGAAATTAGCAAAATGTCTAGAAAACAAACACAAAATAATAAATACAGAACAATTAGAAAACTTCATATATAGTAATAGCTCATACTAGTTCTGTAAAAAACTAGCAAAAAGAATCATAAATAAAATACCAAAAAGACTAAAACCAAAAGAAAAAACAAACCAAAAAACAAACTTAATACCAAGAAAAAACCTAAATACAAGAATGGATATAATAGAAATAAACCCTAGAATAATGGATAATAAAATACCAGAAAAAACAATAAAAATATTTGGAAGCTATTAAAGATACAAAAAAAGAAACAACAAAAATAACAAATTCCTACAATCCCCAATTAAAGCTAAAAAAACACATAGCAAAAAGAAAACAATATAGATAACAGAGATACTAGAAGAAAATATGTTAAAATCAAAAATAACAGTAGAATGAAAAGAAAAAGAATACAAAATTTTTGAAATACAAAACAAAATAACCAAAGACCAAGCAGAAATACTAACAATGAGTGAAGCTATAAAAGAAAAAGAAAAAAATAACAATAATTACAGACCTAACAACATTAACAGCAAATATACATAATAAAATGA
>Ga0154006_1000458_pt1 | contig 13701 bp, 9 predicted proteins | sample TSFL090MetaG_FD_104747 | JGI IMG/M metagenome (GOLD analysis project Ga0154006, IMG submission 104747) | Attine ant fungus gardens microbial communities from Florida, USA - TSFL090 MetaG | ecosystem: Host-associated > Fungi > Mycelium > Unclassified | place: USA: Florida, Wakulla State Forest...
ATCGAATTCCACGGCGGAACGCTCACTTACATCGACAATCCGGCGGGCGGTACAATCTTCCGGTTTTCGCTGCCGGTCCACGGCGGCGACTGCTGACCGGCCGGGCGCTTTCCAGTGCGCCTCCGGTGCCCTTCATCACGCCAAGAGCCATTGTCCATGCTGCACATAGTCGACGACGAAGACATCATCCGCGATTCACTGACCTGGCTGGCGCACTCGCGCCAGATCGCCGCGACTTCCCACGACAGCGCGCACTCCCTGCTGGCCGCGCTCGACAACGCGCCGGTGCCGCCCGAGGGAGAATGCCTGCTGCTGGACGTGCGCATGCCCGGCATGAGCGGCGTGGCGCTGTTCAATGAACTGGCCGCGCGCGACTGGGTACGGCGGCGTCCGGTGATCTTTTTGACCGGCCACGGCGACGTACCCATGGCGGTCGACATGCTCAAGAACGGCGCCTTCGACTTCTTCGAAAAACCCTTCAATGACAACCAGTTGATGGACCGCGTGCTGCAAGCCCTGGAAAGCTCGCGCGCGGCCGGCGCGGAACATGCCGTGCAGGAGCGTCTGGCGGCGCTGTCGGCGCGAGAACGCGAAGTGCTCGATCTGATCCTGGCCGGCAAGATGAACAAGGTCATCGCCGATGCACTGGGCATCAGCATGCGCACGGTGGAAGTGCACCGCGCGCACATCTTCGACAAGATGAATGTAAAGACCGCCGTCGAACTGGCGCGTCTGTTGAAATAAAACCTTATTGCCTCACCATACACAACACATGGAAATCCTCCGGCTTCTCCTGCCCGACTTCAGCCTGATCTTCCTCGGCGTGATCATGCGGCGGATCCCGCACTGGGGCGACGCCTTCTGGACCGGACTGGAAAAACTGGTCTACTTCGTGCTGTTCCCGTCCCTGCTGTTCTACTCCACCGCGCGCCTGAAACTGGACCTGTCGACCAGCGGCCCCCTGGTCGCCGCCGGCATGCTGGCCCTGCTGTGCGGCATCGCGCTGACCTGGCTGGGCAAACCCGTCTTCGGCAGGCAAGACCCCGTCACCTATGCCTCGGGCATGCAAACGGCCTTTCGTTTCAACTCCTACATGGCCCTGGCCCTGGCCAGCCGGCTGGCGGGCGAGGAAGGCGCGGGTCTGATGGCCATGCTGATGGGTTTCGGCGTGCCGCTGTGCAATGCGGCGGCGGTGCATGCGCTGGCCTCGAAGAATGGCCGGCTGCTGGCCGAACTGATGCGCAATCCGCTGCTGGTCGCCACCGCCCTCGGCCTGGTGGTGGCCGTCAGCGGCATCCACATCCCGGAAGTGGGTGGCGTGGTGCTCTCGCGCCTGGCCAGCGCCTCGATTCCGCTGGGCCTGATGACGGTGGGCGCGGGCCTACGCCTGTCAGGGCTGACCGGCGGACGCGGCATGACCATCTGGCTGACCGCCGTCAAGCTGGTGGGGATTCCCGCCTGCGCCTTTTTCATCGGACGCTGGATGCAGTTGCCGCCGTTGCAATGGCGTATCGTGGTGCTGTTCGGTTGCCTGCCTACCGCATCAAGCTGCTACATCCTGGCCATGCGCATGGGCGGCAACGGGCCAATGACGGCCTTCCTGGTATCGCTGGGAACCTTGCTGTCCGCCATCACCATCCCGGTGTGGCTGGCGCTGGTGCATTAACCCTCTTGCCCGTGACGCGCCAGCGCCCAGCGCACATGTTCGCGCACCAGTTCCGACGGGTGACCCAGCCGCGCACGCAGGGCTGACACCATCGCTTCATCGCCCCGTGCGGCCAGATCGACGGCGGCATTGCCCAGGCCCACGGCCAGGTTGCGCAGCCAGCGCTCATGGCCGATGCGGCGAATCGCACTGCCTTCGGTGCTCTTCAGGAACTGCGCCTCGTCCCAGGCGAACAGCGCCGTCAGGCTGGCGCCGTCGAGGCCGTGGCGCGGATCGAAATCCGGCAGGCTGGCGCGCTGGGCGAACTTGTTCCAGGGGCAGAACAACTGGCAATCGTCGCAGCCGTAGATGCGGTTGCCGATCAATGGCCGCAATTCCAGCGGGATGCTGCCCTTGAGCTCGATGGTGAGATAGGAAATGCAGCGCCGCGCATCCAGTTCATACGGCGCGACGATGGCCCGGGTCGGGCAGACGTCGATGCAGGTGGCGCACTGGCCGCAGCGCGGCGTCACCGGCGCATCCACCGGCAGCGGCAGATCCACCAGGATTTCGCCGAGGAAAAACATCGAGCCGGCTTCGCGGTGCAGCAGCAAGGTGTGCTTGCCGCGCCAGCCGAGGCCAGCCTTTTCCGCCAGCGCCACTTCCATGATCGGCGCCGAATCGGTGAACACGCGATAGCCGAACGGGCCGATCTCGCCTTCCACCCGGCTGGCCAGTTGTTGCAGGCGGCTGCGCAAGACCTTGTGATAGTCGCGTCCGCGGGCATAAAGCGACACCTGGGCCGCCCCCGGATCGGCCAGGCGCGCTTCTTCCCGCGCGCGCCAGTCGGCAGATTCCCCGGCCGCCGGCGACGGCAGGTAAGGCATGCGCACGCTGATGGCGCGCACCGTGCCCGGCACCAGCTCGGCCGGACGCACGCGCTTCATGCCATGGCTTGCCATATAATCCATCTCGCCGTGGTAACCCTTTTCCAGCCAGGCGGCAAATCCCGCTTCGCGGTGCGACAGATCGACATCGGCGATGCGCACGTCGGCAAACCCGAGTTCACGGCCCCAGGCTTTGATGGCAACGGCAAGTGCGGCAAGATCGGTCATGCTGTGGAAAACGGAAACAGGCAAAAAAGGAAAACCGCGTACGCACACCAACGCGATGCGACGCGCAACGAACATCAATGAACCCGGCACCGACCATGCAGCATCTCGCCCTTCACCTGCCCGACGAAACCGCCACCCTCAAGCTCGGCGCGGATCTGGCTGCAACACTCGTGCCCGGCCTGACACTGTACCTCCACGGCGACCTAGGCGCCGGCAAGACCGCGCTCACGCGCGCGCTGCTGCATGCGGCCGGCCATGCCGGACGGGTCAAAAGTCCGACCTACACGCTGGCCGAACCTTACGAAGTGTGCATCGCAGGCCGCATGGTATCAGTCATCCACTTCGATCTCTATCGGATGGCCAGCCCGGAGGAATTCCTCGATGCCGGCTTTCGCGAACATTTCAACGAAAACAGCATCTGTATCGTCGAATGGCCCGAAAAAGGCGTGCCGGTGTTGCCGCCGCCGGACATCCAACTCACCCTGATGCTCGCAGAACACGGCCGTGATGTAGAATTGCGTGCGTTGTCCGACAAGGGTCATCAATGCCTCGCTCGACTGAAATTCGCCCCCAACCTGTGAAATCCAAAAGCCGCCGCACCATCCTCAAAGCTGGCGGCGTCCTGTTCGTCTCCGTCGTCACTCCGCTGCCCGCCTGCGCTTCGCAGATCCTGGCCGTGCGCGTATGGCCGTCGGAAGACTACACCCGCGTCACGCTGGAAAACGACAGCGATCTAAAGGTCACGCACTTCGTGGTGAAGGATCCGGAACGCCTGGTGGTGGACATCGAAGGCATCGATCTCAACAATACCCTCAAGGATCTGGTCGCCAAGATCCAGCCCAACGACCCCTACATCCGCCAGGTGCGCGTGGGCCAGAACCGGCCCAGCGTGGTGCGCCTGGTGTTCGACCTGAAGGACGAAATCAAGCCGCAGGTCTTCACCCTGGCACCGGTCGGACAATACAAATACCGTTTCGTGATCGACCTGTATCCGGTCACGCCGCCCGATCCGATCGCCGCGCTGATCCAAAAGGGCGACTGGTTCAAGGAAGATCCGGCCACCGGCAAGACGATCCCCGTCCCGGCGCCGGAACCCGCGCCGCTGGCCGAGGCCAAGCCGCAAGCGCCAAGCGCGCCTGAAAAAGCGCCGCGTGCCGCACCCGAGGAAGCCTTGCCGCAGATGAACCGCATGATCACCATCGCGCTCGATCCCGGCCACGGCGGCGAAGACCCGGGCGCCACCGGCGCACGCGGCAACCGCGAAAAGGATGTCGTGCTGTCGATCGCCAAGCGTCTCAAGCGCAAGATCGAGCAGCAACCCAACATGCGCGTCATGCTCACGCGCGACGCCGACTTCTTCGTGCCGCTGGGCATGCGCGTGGTCAAGGCGCGCAAGGTGCAGGCCGACCTGTTCGTGTCGATCCACGCCGATGCCTTCGTGCAGCCCACTGCGCGCGGCTCGTCGGTGTTCGCCCTGTCCGAGAAAGGCGCCAGCTCCACCGCCGCGCGCTGGCTGGCCAACAAGGAAAACTCGGCCGACCTGATCGGCGGCGTCAACATCAAGACCCACGATCGCCAGTTGGCCAGCGTCCTGCTGGACCTGTCGACCACTGCCCAGATCAATGACAGCATGCGCCTGGGCGCGGCGGTGCTGAAGGAGATCGGCGGCATCAACCGCCTGCACAAGGGTGCGGTGGAACAAGCCGGCTTCGCCGTGCTCAAGGCGCCGGACATCCCCAGCATCCTGATCGAGACGGCCTTCATCTCCAATCCGGAAGAAGAGGCCAAGCTCACCGACGACCACTATCAGGACCAGATGGCCGACGCCATCCTGACCGGCATCCGCAAGTACTTCGCCAAGAACCCGCCGCTGGCCAAGAACAAGCTGACCTGATCGGATCGCAGCTTGGCGGCCCGGACATTGCTTGCAAAAATGACAACATCCCCGCAGGTCGAGCGACCTGCGGGGATGTTGTCATTGCATCCGGGCAATATCAGGTACTGAGCTTGGGCTTGCCGCGCAGCTTGCGCCAGATCTGCCAGGCCGCGCCCAGCACGATGGGCAGTACCGCCCCGACGATACCCAGCAGCACCAGGGTATTGAGATGTTCCTGCACCAGTGGAATGTTGCCGAACAGATAGCCCAGCACCACCAGGCCGACCACCCACAGCACCGCACCGATCACGTTGAACAGCTGGAAGCGCGCGAAGGTCATGGCCGACACGCCCGCGATGAACGGCGCGAAAGTACGCACGATGGGCGTGAAGCGGGCGATCACGATGGTCTTGCCGCCGTGCTTTTCATAAAAGGCATGTGTTTTTTGCAAGGCTTCAGGATTGAGCCAGCGGTAATGATGGGTATAGACCCGGTGCCCGATCAGGGTGCCGATCCAGTAGTTGAGGGTATTGCCCGATACCGCCGCGGCCACCAGCAGGAGCATCAGGATCCAGATGTTCATGGCGCCGGTGGCGCAAAAGGTACCGGCGATGAACAGCAGCGAATCCCCCGGCAGGAAGGGCATCACCACCAGGCCCGTTTCACAGAACACGATCAGAAACAGCACTGCGTAGATCAATGCTCCGTACTGCTCGATCAACACGCCAAGATACTTGTCGACGTGCACCAGCACGTCCAGCAACTGCAAATAATCCATAACACCCGTCTCTCAAGCTTTGCCGGCCCGCGCCCCATGTCGCGTGGCCCCGTATTACCCACCACAACGCCGCCAAAGACGAGTGCTGACCTTGATCCGGCGGCTCATCATACACCACATCTCCTTGTGGAGCGGGTACATTGCCGCTGTGAGGGGCAATGAGAGCCGGATCAATTTTTTTCATCTGATATTGTCTGTTTTGACATTCAGAACCGCTCCGTATCGTCCGATATCGATGATGACGCTGCATGCGTACACGTACCTGATAAAGAAAACAGGGCGTTTTTAAGGAAATTTCTGAAAGGAAACCAAGTGAGCGTCAATATCAAAAACATCAAGATCGGTATCCGTCTGGCCATGGGATTCGCCATCATGGTCGCCTTGCTCGTCGGCATCGCGGCCATGAGTCTGTCGCGCATGTCCAGCATCGACACGCGCATGACCGAGGTATCGCAAAGCTATTATCCCAAGACGGTGATGGCCAACGACATCATCCTGCAGGAAAACCTGATCCTGCGCAGCATGCGCAACCTGCTGCTGATGAGCGACCCCGCGCAACGCGACAAGCAGCATGACATCATTGCCGAGGCGCTCAAGAAAGTCGGCATCGATCTCGACGGCCTCGACAAAACCATTGCCAGCGCCAAAGGCCGCGAACTGTTCAATGCCATCCAGCAGGCGCGCAAGGGTTTCCTCGCCAACGACGAGGCGGTGCTCAAACTCATCAATGACGGCAAGCGCGATGAAGCGGTCACGGCGATGTACGCGCCCGATACGCAACACCTGCGCGAATCCTATGTCGGCAAGGTCAACGCATTGGTGCAATACCAGGATCAGCTCATGCGCGATTCGGCCGATGCCGTACACACCGAATACACACAGGCGCGCGACCTGACCCTTGGCCTGGCCGTGCTGGCGATCATCTTCGCCGTGGTGGTGGCCTGGCTGCTCACACGCAGCATCACGGTGCCGCTTGTGCGCGCCGTACTGTTCGCGCGAACCGTCGCCGAGGGCGATCTGACCGGACGCATCGACACCACCACCCGCGATGAAACCGGCCAGTTGCTCGAAGCGCTCCAGACCATGAATGGCAATCTGGCCAACATCGTGGGCCAAGTCCGCCAGGCGACCGACACCATCAACACCGCTTCCGGCGAAATCGCCAGCGGCAATCTGGATCTGTCTTCACGCACCGAACAACAGGCCAGCTCGCTGGAGGAAACCGCCTCGGCCATGGAAGAACTCACCTCCACCGTGCGCCAGAACGCCGACAACGCGCGTCAGGCCAACCAGTTGGCGGCATCGGCATCGAATGTGGCGCAACAGGGCGGCAGCGTGGTCGGCCAGGTAGTCGACACCATGGACGCGATCAATGAATCCTCGCGCAAGATCGTGGACATCATCAGCGTGATCGACGGCATCGCCTTCCAGACCAACATCCTGGCCTTGAATGCCGCGGTGGAAGCCGCCCGCGCGGGAGAGCAGGGACGCGGCTTCGCCGTGGTGGCGTCGGAGGTGCGCTCGCTGGCGCAGCGCTCGGCGGCGGCGGCCAAGGAAATCAAGACCCTGATCGATGACTCGGTGGCCAAGGTCGATACCGGCAGCAGCCTGGTCGAACAGGCCGGCGCCACCATGTCCGACGTGGTCGAGAGCGTGCGGCGCGTGACCGACGTGGTGGCCGAAATTTCGGCGGCCAGCAAGGAGCAGAGCGACGGCATCGAGCAGATCAACGACGCCGTCTCGCAAATGGACCAGACCACCCAGCAGAATGCCGCCCTGGTCGAACAGGCCGCCGCCGCCGCCCAGGCCCTGCAAGACCAGGCGCGCCGCCTGAGCGCCGCCGTCGGCATCTTCAAGACCAACGACAGCCTAGTGGTAGCAACACCGGTCGACCCGGCTCCCGCCGCACGTCCGGCGGTGACGCAAGCCGCCGCTCCTGGCGCCACGATGGCTGCGGCGCCGAAGCTGCAACGCCCCATAGCCAAGGCGCCGACAGCACCGGCGGCGACCAGGCCGGCCAGCAAACTGGCGCCCACCGCCGACGACGACTGGGAACAGTTCTGAGTGTCGCGTCCCATCCGGCGCCGGTGGCCGCCGGCCCGGATTTTGCGGGACAGATTGCCGAAAACGTCTTATGATCAATCGCATCGGTGCCCGCGAAGAGGCGCCGCACTTGCCAGATCAGGGGGGCAGTGATGGACCATCGGGAATCGGGGCCATTCAGCAAGGAACTAGAACGCCGGCAACTATCCGGCAGCGAGCGTGACGCACTGCTGGCGGCGCTCTCGCGCTCCATGGCAACACTGGAATTCGCGGCCGACGGCACACTGCTCGACGTCAACGACAATTTCCTCAACCTGCTGGGTTATCGCCGTGACGAACTGATCGGCCAGCACCACCGCGTGCTGTGCGATGCCACCTATGCCGCCACCGAGCAATATCAGGAATTCTGGCGCCACCTGCGACGCGGCGAAGTCATCGCCGGCACGCTCCAGCGCATCCGCAGCGACGGCAGCACGCTATGGCTGCAAGCCATTTGCAGCCCCATCCTCGACGCCGATGGGCAACTGCTCAAGGTACTCTCGGTCGCCGCCGACATCACCGCCTACATCGCCGATTCGCGGCAGTCGCATGGCGTGCTCAATGCACTGAACCGCTCGCTGGGCGTGATCGAACTGACCGCCGACGGCCACATCCTCAGCGCCAACCACAATTACCTCAAGACCATGGAATACCTGCCCGGCGAACTGGTCGGGCAGCCCCACAGCATCCTGTGCCCCCCCGAGTACGCCGACAGCGCCGAATATGCCTCCTTCTGGCAGGACGTCTGCGCCGGACGTTTTTTCTCGGGCCGCTTCCAGCGCCGCGCGCGCAGCGGGCGCATGGTCTGGTGGGAAGCCACCTATTCGCCAGTGCTCGACGCCCACGGCAACCCCTCCAGGATCATCTGCCTGGGCACCGACGTCACCTATCGCGTCACCCGCGAAAACGCCGACCGCGAGCACCTCTACCTGCTCTCGCTGGGCATCAATGAAACCGACAACGCGGTGCTGATCACCGATCACGAAAACCGCATCGTATTCCACAACATCGGCTTCACGCGCATGCTGGGCCTGCAAGCGCAAGACACCATCGGCAAGCGCCCCGACCAGCTCTTTGCCAGCTATCCCAGCTTCGTGCGCTCGATCGAACGCTGCCATGGCGAACTGCTGCAAGGCCGCAGCTTCCATACCGAGGAACTGATCCACGACATGCAAGACCAGCCGCTGTGGATGTCGGCCGTGGTCAACCCTATCCTCGATAGCACCGGCAAGCTGCTCAATGCGGTCTGCGTGATGACCGACATCACCAACACCAAGGTACACGAAGTCCTGCAATACAAGGTACTCAACGCCATGGCGCGCGACGCCTCGCTGAGCGAACAGATGACCCTGCTGTGCGAGGAAGTCGAACGCGTGGCGCCCGAGGTCGTCGCCACCGTACTGCGCGTGGATGAAACCGGTCTGCTGCGCGTGCTGGCCGCCCCCAGCCTGCCCGAAGGCTGCTGGCTCAAGCTCAATGGCGTGCAGGCCGGACCGGCCGCCGGCAGTTGCGGCACGGCGGTGTTCACCGGCGAGGCGGTGGATGCGCACGACCTCGCCACCGATCCGCGCTGGGTCGATCACAAGCACCTGGCCCTGTCCCAGGGCCTGCGCGCCTGCTGGGCCACGCCCATCAAGGCGTCCGACTGCAAGGTGATCGGCGCGCTTTCCTTCTATTTCCGGGAAGCGCGCCATCCCAGCGCCTTCCACCGGCTGCTGGTCGATGCCAGCCTGCACCTGTGCGCGCTGGCCATCGAGCGCGAAGCCTCACGCGCGCGCATCCATCAACTGGCGTTCTACGACGCGCTCACCGGTCTGCCCAACCGTAGTCTGCTGCAAGTCCAGGCCGGGCAGGCGCTGGCCACGGCCGAACGCAATCACAGCACCGCCGCCGTCCTGTTCATCGACCTCGACCGTTTCAAGCAGGTCAACGACTCGCTGGGCCACCAGGCCGGCGACGAACTGCTGCGCACCGTGGCTACCCGGTTGCAGTCGCAGGCACGGCGCTCGGATATCGTGGGACGCCTCTCGGGCGACGAATTCGTGGTAGTGCTCACCCAATACGATGCCAACCATCTCACCGACGTCGTCAAGCGCATCCAGGAACATCTCTCGCAACTCTGCCATATCAACGGCACGCCGCTGACCCCGTCGGCCAGCATCGGCGTGGCCATGTTTCCCGATAACGGCAACGACATCGACACCCTGCTGCACCGCGCCGACATCGCCATGTACCAGGCCAAGGCGGTCAACCGCGGGCGTTTCAGTTTCTTCAGCGAAGAAATGAACAGCATGGCGCAGCAACGCATGGCGCTGGAAGCGGCCTTGCGCGACGCCCTGCGCGGCGGCGGTTTCGAGTTGCACTACCAGCCGCAGGTACACCTGCGCGATCGCCATCTGCATGGCGTGGAAGCGCTGGCCCGCTGGTTCCATCCGCAACTGGGCAACATCTCGCCGGCGCGCTTCATCCCGATCGCGGAGGAATGCGGGCTGATCGGCGAACTGGGCCGCTGGGCGCTGGAAGAAGCCTGCTCCCAACTGGCCGACTGGCGCCGGCGCGGCATCAAGGTGCCGTCGGTATCGGTCAATCTCTCGACCACCAACTTCCACGACCTGGAACTGCCGCAGTTCGTGAAAGCGCTGCTGCTGCGCCATGCGCTGTCGCCTTCCGACCTCACCCTGGAAATCACCGAGACGGTGCTCATGGATACCAACCCCAGCACCATCCAGACCATCGCCGCCGTACATGCGCTGGGCGTGCCGCTGGCGATGGACGATTTCGGCACCGGTTATTCCAGTCTGGGCTACCTGCGCAAGCTGCCCGTGAGCGAACTCAAGCTGGACCAGAGTTTCGTGCGCGACATGGCCAGCGACCCCACTGTGGCGGCGCTGACCAAGGCCGTCATCGGCATCGGCGAAAGCCTGCGGCTCACGGTCGTGGCCGAAGGCGTGGAAGATGCCGCGCAATATGACCTGCTCGCGCAGCAGGGCTGCGACGTGGCCCAGGGGTATTACCTGGCGCGCCCGCTGTCGGCGGGCGACCTGGAAGGCTGGATTCGCGATTTCATGATGGCAAGACACGCGCGTTGAACATGGATCGGCCGCGCACTCTTGTACAATCATGCCGAACCACCAAAAATTGCCTTTTGGCAATATTGTAAAAATCAAGTTTCTGCCGATCTGCTCCATATCAACAAACTCAATAGACGGCATGAATGGCGCTCCCCGGCCAGAGAAGCTCAAGGGGAAAGATGGACTCCAGGCCGCTATCCGCGGCCTTGCGACAATCCCGGGACTTCCAGAAAAAGAGAAGAGGAAAACCTATGGCACAACAACTTTCCCATACGCCGGCCCAGCCGCCCCAGCACCCCGCACGCGGCATGCGCGGCATTTCCGTACGCTCCATCGGCGCCCGGCTCACGGCGCTGACCGTGATCCTGGTCGCGGCCGCCTTTGCGCTGGCCTTGCTGCTGATCACCTATTCCACTTCCGGCCTGATCGAGCGCCGCGCACTGTCGCAGATGTCGCACGAAGTCATCAGCGTGTCGCACATGGTCGAAATGTTCGACCAGTCGGTCAACAGCCAGGTCGACCGCTTTTCCAGCATGTTCGACAAGGCGACGGCCGGCACTTTCACCCTGGACGAGAGCCGCACCATTCCCATCGGCGACCGTCCGACACCGGCCTTGCAGTTGAACGGCCATGATCTCAACCTCGATTTCACCATCCCCGACCACTTCACCGCCGACACCGGCGTGACCGCCACCATCTTCGCGCGCACCGGCGAAAATTTCGTGCGCGTGACGACCTCCGTGAAAAAGGAAAACGGCGAGCGCGCGGTCGGCACCCTCCTCGACAACACCCATCCCGGCTACGCCACACTCAAGTCCGGCAAGCCCTACAGCGGCCTGGCCACACTCTTCGGCAAGCAATACATCACCAAGTATGTGCCGTTCAAAAATGCCGCCGGCGACATCATCGGCGTCCTCTATGTCGGCATCGACATCTCACCCGACATCAAGGCCCTGCAAGACAAGATCAAGGCGCTCAAAATCGGCGACACCGGCTTCTTCTACGTGCTCAACGGCGCCGCCGGCAAGGATCGCGGCGTACTGATCGCCGGCAGCCCGCGCGACGGCCGCGAGCAAGGCGCTTCCCTGCTCGACCTGAAGGATGCCGCGGGCCACGCCTTCATCGCCGACATGCTGGATGCCGGCACCGGCTCGCTGCGCTACACCGCCACCGACGGCCGCGACAAGCTGGTCTCCTACACCCGTTATCCGGGCTGGAACTGGGTCATCGCCGGCGAAACCTATGTCGATGAAGTCACCCGCGAAGTGGCGCAGATGCGCACCACCTACATCGGTTTCGGCCTGCTGTTCGTGGCCGTGCTGGCCATCATCCTGACCATGATGGTGCGCCGCATGGTGTCGCGTCCGCTGGATGCCGTCTGCCAGGCCGCCGACCGCATTGCCGGCGGCGACCTCACCACCCGCCTGCACGCCGACCGCCAGGACGAGGTCGGCCGCCTGATGCGCGCTTTCAACGGCATCAGCGAAGGCTTGTCGGCGGTGGTCACCACGGTGCGCGCCGGCACTGATGAAATCAATACCGCCGCCAGCGAGATCGCCGCCGGCAACCTCCACCTCTCGGGCCGTACCGAGCAACAGGCCAGCGCGCTGGAAGAAACCGCCTCGGCCATGGAACAGTTGACCTCCACCGTCAAGCAGAATGCCAGCAACGCCGAGCAGGCCAACCAGCTTTCCGGCGACGCCTCGGGCGTGGCCGGCCAAGTGGTACAGACGATGCAAGCCATCCATGACTCGTCGCAAAAGATCGCCGACATCACCGGCGTGATCGACGGCATCGCCTTCCAGACCAACATCCTGGCGCTCAACGCCTCGGTCGAAGCCGCCCGCGCCGGCGAACAGGGGCGCGGCTTTGCCGTGGTCGCCAACGAGGTGCGCACGCTGGCGCAACGCGCCGCAGCAGCGGCACGCGAGATCAAGGGGCTGATCGGCGCCTCGGTGGAAACAGTGGATGGCGGCAGCAAGCTGGTCGAACAGGCCGGCGTCACCATGCATGACGTGGTCGAGAGTGTGCATCGCGTGTCCACCGTGATCCAGGAAATCGCCACCGCCAGCCGCGAACAGAGCGACGGCATCGACCAGATCAATATCGCCATCGGCCAGATGGATGAAACCACGCAGCAAAACGCCGCGCTGGTCGAACAGGCCGCCGCCGCCGCGCAGTCGCTGCAACGCCAGGCCGAACAACTGGCCGCCGCCGTCAGCACCTTCCGCGTCTGAATCGACGGCGCGCCGGACGGCCACCAAAGGCGTCCGGCGCGGGCGGTATAATCGCGCCATGAACGCGCCATTGCCCTCCTCCAACGCCCCTGCCCACCGCCCGATCCAGGCGCTGCCGGATCAGCTGATCTCGCAGATCGCCGCCGGCGAGGTGATCGAACGTCCCTCGGCGGTGGTCAAGGAGCTATTGGAAAACGCGCTGGATGCCGGCGCCACCCAGATCACCGTGCGGCTGGAGCAAGGCGGCGTCAAGCGCATCGCCATCACCGACAACGGCCGCGGCATCCCACCTGACCAGTTACCGCTGGCGCTGGCCCGCCACGCCACCTCCAAGATCGCCTCGCTGACCGACCTGGAAAACGTCGGCACCCTGGGTTTTCGCGGCGAGGCACTGGCCTCGATCGCCTCGGTGGCGCAACTGACCGTCACCACGCGCACCGCCGATGCCGCGCATGCCTGGTCCATCACCGGCTCACAGCACGGCACGGTGGCGCCGGCGTCGGGCGCGCTAGGCACCACCATCGACGTGCAGGATCTGTATTTCAATACCCCGGCGCGCCGCAAGTTCCTCAAGTCGGAACAGACCGAATACGGCCACTGCGCCGAAGTGGTGCGCCGCATCGCGCTGGCGCGGCCGGACGTGAGCTTTTCGCTGTCGCACAACGGCAAGACGGTGGACCACTGGAACGTGGGCGAATTCGCCAAGCGCAGCGCCCACATCCTCGGCGACGAATTCGCCAATGCCCGCCTGCCGCTGGAAGAAACCGCCGGCCCGCTGCGCCTGCACGGCTTCGTCGGCCTGCCCACCGCCTCCAAGGCGCGCGCCGACGGCCAGTACTTCTATGTCAACGGCCGCTTCGTGCGCGACAAGCTGCTCACCCACGCGGTGCGCGCCGC
>Ga0154006_1000459_pt1 | contig 13676 bp, 13 predicted proteins | sample TSFL090MetaG_FD_104747 | JGI IMG/M metagenome (GOLD analysis project Ga0154006, IMG submission 104747) | Attine ant fungus gardens microbial communities from Florida, USA - TSFL090 MetaG | ecosystem: Host-associated > Fungi > Mycelium > Unclassified | place: USA: Florida, Wakulla State Forest...
GCGGCGAGCTCGCCGCGGCCGATGTCGTTATCGACCACCGCCACCCCGCGAAAGCGCCCTTCATACGTCTGGAGCGCATCGATCAGGCAGCGGTTGTCCGTCCGATAGCCGCTCGTCGGCCCGACGAGCAGCGCGTGGCGCACGCGATACGCGTCCATCACGCGGACGAACTGGGCCGCCGTGCCGATCTCCTGCTGCGTGGGTCGATACGGCGTGTCGTCGCGGTACGGAAAGCGCGCGGGATCGAACACGTGGCAATGGCAGTCGATCTTGTCTTCGTCGAATACAGTCATCGTACGGTTCCCGTTCAGGTTCCCGCCGGCCCGCCGGCGCTCGCGCGCTCGACGACGCGCCGAGCGCCGCGATAGGCCAGTGCGACGCGCGCGTCGACCGGCAGCGACGGCATCGGTATCTCCACGCTCAGCGGCACATCCGCGGGCAATGCGCGCAGCAGCGCTTCGAGCGGCAACGCGCCGTCGCCCGGCGCAAGCCGCGCGGTGCGCGCCTCGACGATCGCCGCGTCGTCGTCGGCCGGCTGCTCGGCGCGCGCGTCGCACAGCTGCGCGAAGCCGATCCGTTCGCGCGGCACCGCCGCGACGTCGTCAGGCGTCCCGCCCGAGCGCGACAGGTGCAGCGCATCGATCACCAGCGCGAGATTGGGCTGCGCCGCACGCTCGATCGCCGCGCGTGCCTGAGCAAGCGTGCCCACGTTGCGCCAGCGCATGAATTCCAGGTCGATCGACAATCCGAACGGCCTCGCGAAACCCGCGAGCGCGGCAAGATTCGCGGCGAGGCGCGCGTCGTCGGCATCGTCGCCGGACACGCTCACGCAGCGGGCACCGAGCGCGGCGGCCGCTTCGAACAGCGGCACGAACGACGCGGGATCGAGGTCCGGCACGACCGGAATGAACTCGACGTCGACGACCTCGACGCCCTCGCCGGCCAGCACGTCGCGCAGTTCGCGATGCGCGGCGCTGCCGGCGGCGACCGGATAGGCGATGCCGCCCGGCATGGCCGGATGGAGGCGCAGCCCGACCGCGGCGAACCCTGCTTTCGCCGCCGCCCGTACCCAGGGTACGGGCGCATATTCCAGTACCGTCAAATGCGCAGCCGCGAGCGGGCGCGCGCGATGTTCAGCCGGTTTCAATACGTGGCCCTCCCGCCCGTCAGGTCGAACGTGAAGCCGGTGGTGAAGCTGCATGCGGGGCTGACGACCCAGCTCACCATGCGGCCGACCTCGTCGATCTGCAGGAAACGGCCCATCGGGATCTTCGCCTTGCTCGCGACGATGTGCTCGTCCGACATTTCGCGGAACAGCTCCGTCTCGACCATCGCCGGCGCGATGCAGTTGATCAGCACGTTGTCGTGCGCGAGTTCCTTCGCGGCGGCTTTCGTGAACGCGATCACGCCGGCCTTGGCCGCCGAGTAGGCGGAGATGAACTGCACGCCTTCCTTGCCGGCGATCGACGCGACGTTGAGGATGCGTCCGCCGCCGCGCTGGCGCATGTGCGGCACGGCGGCGCGGCAGGTGTAGAACACGCTGTTCAGGTCGACGGCCAGCACGCGCTGCCACATATCGACCGGATATTCCCAGCTCGGCGCCACCGGCCCGTTGATGCCCGCGTTGTTCACGAGAATGTCGACGTGCCCCAGCGCGGCGACGGTCGCGTCGAACGCGCGCGCCACGGCGTCGCAGGACGACACGTCCACGGCTTCCACGTGATCCGGCGCGAAGCCGAGGCCCTGCTCGTCGCAGCCGCCGACATCGAGATCCCAGACCACGACGCGTGCGCCGTCCGCCTTGAGCTGCCGTGCGATGCCGAGCCCGATGCCGCGCGCGCCACCGGTAACGATCGCGACCTTGCCGTCGAGAGTGTGACTCATGGAAAACGATGTCCTTTCAAAGTTCAGATACGGGAGGATTCGCGATCGGTCAGCACGATCCGCTGGATGTCGCCGACCACGAACACATAGGAGAGCGCGCCGACCAGCGTGACGGCCGAGATGAACGCGAGGGCATACACGAACGAGCCCGTCGCGTTGACGATCAGCCCGATGACGAGCGGCGTGACGATGCCGGCCGCGTTCGCGAACAGGTTGAAGATGCCGCCGCTCAGGCCGAGCAGGCCCTTCGGCGCGATATCGGACACGATCATCCACGCGAGGGCCGACATGCCTTGCGCGAAGTACGCGACACACAGGATCGCGATCACGGCCACGGTCGAATCCACGTAGTTCGCGAGCACGATCGTCGAAGCCAGCAGCAGCCCGGAGATCACCGGCAGCTTGCGCGCCCAGTTCAGCGGCACGCCGCGGCGCAGCATCGCGTCGGAGATCCAGCCGCCCGACAGCGTGCCCACCGACGCCGCGATGAACGGCAGCATCGCGACGATGCCGACCTTCAGCCACGGCATGTGGCGCTCGGTGACGAGATAGGTCGGGAACCACGTCAGGAAGAACACGTTGGTGGAATTGCACGCGAACTGGCCGATGCAGATGCCGAACATGCTGCGCCGGCGCAGCAGCGCACCGACGTCGGACCAGCGAAAGCGCATCACGTCGCGGCTGCCGTCGACGACGCCACCGCCGTTCGCGATATGGTCGAGTTCGGCACGGTTCGCGCGCTTCGACTGATGCGGCTCATGAAAGCGCAGCAGCCAGACGGCGCCGAACGCGATCCCCACCGCACCGACGATGCCGAACAGCGCGCGCCATCCGTAGTGTTGGTCGATCCAGAACAGCAGCGGACTGAGAAACGCGAGCCCCACGTATTCGGCGAACGTATAGACACCCGTGGCGCGCGCCCGCTCGCTCTGCGGAAACCAGACCGCGACGACGCGGCTGTTCGTCGGGAAGCACGGCGCTTCGGCCGCGCCGATCAGCAGACGCATCACGAGCAGCGACACGAACCCGGTCGCGAGCCCTTGCAGGCCGGTAAACAACGACCACAGCGTCAACGCGAAGAAATAGGTCCAGCGCGTGCCGACACGATCCAGCAACAGCCCGCCGGGGATCTGCGAGGCCGTATAGGTCCACGAGAAGGCCGAGAAGATCACGCCCATCAACGCCGGCGTGAGCCCCAGGTCGTGACTCATGCCGGGCGCCGCGATGCCCGCGACGCTGCGGTCGAGATAGTTGATCATCGTGCCGATCGCGAGCAGCGCGAGAATGCCGAAGCGCGTCCGCGTGCGTGCGGCGGCGGCGCTGTGGCCGGCAGGAGCGGCACTCGCCTGCGACGTCCGGGTTGAGTTCATCGTGTCTCCATCTTGGTCTGGTGGGACGCCGGCTCCAGAATGCCTTCCGGGCGGCGCGTTCCTCGATGGAGATACTAGGGAGTTGCCACTGTGCTGTCGTATGCCGAGTTTCGGCTATCCTATAACTTTTGGTTAATGGTCCGGGCGCGGCGCGCGGCGGCGGAGAAAGGACATGCGCTTCAAGCTGCGGCAAATGGAAGTGTTTCGCGCGGTGATGCTCACCGGCTCGATCAACGCGGCGGCGAAGATGCTCTACGTGTCGCAGCCGGCCATCAGCAAGCTCGTGTCGCACACGGAAACGACGCTCGGCCTGCGTCTGTTCGAGCGCACGAAAGGCCGGCTGATTCCGACCGCGGAAGCGCAGGCGCTGTTTCGCGAGGTCGAGCAGGTCTACCAGTCGGCGCTGCGCGTCGACGAGTTCGCGCGCGCACTGGCGCTCGGGCCGGCGAGCCTGCTGCGCGTGTCGTGCAGCCCGTCGCTCGCGACGACGATCGTCGCGCCGGCGATCGTCGAGCTCAAGCGCAAGCTGCCCGGGCTCCGGGTCGACTGGCACACGACGCTGATGGCCGAAATGCCGCTGGAAGTGCTGAGCAAGACGGTCGACGTCGCCGTGACGTCGATGCCGATCGAGCACGAGCATCTCGACGTCGTGCCGTTCATGCGCGGACGCATGGTGTGCGCGCTGCCGGCCGATCATCCGCTGGCGGCGCGGCCGCGCATCGCGCTGGCCGATCTCGAAGCGGAACCGATGATCCTGTTCAGGCGCGACATTCCGTTCGGCACGGTGATCGTGCGCGCCTGCCAGCAGGCCGACGTCGATCTCACGTCGGTCGTCGACGTGACGCGCGCCGACCAGGCGCTCGCGCTGGTGCGCGGCGGGCTCGGGCTCGCCATCGTCGACGAGTTCGCCGCGGAAGGCGCCGATTGCGTCGTGCGTCCGCTCGTCGAGAACCTCGAAATGACTTCTACGCTCGTCTATTCGAAATTCTCGCCGCCGACGCGAAACGCGATGCTGCTGATGCAGGCCATCTACCGGCGCGCCGAGCAACTGGGGCGGCAGACGGGCGGCCTCCCGTTCGAAACGGTGGGCGCGGCAAGACGCTGATCGGGACGCTGCCGCAGGCACGCCCTCCTACTCATCACGCGTTCGCGAACAACTGAACCACGACCCCGCGCAGCCAGCGATTGCCTGCTTCATGGTGATATCGCGAGTGCCAGTGCTGCCGGACCGCAAAGCCTTCGACCTCGATCGGGCAGGCATGCACCGTCAGGTCGTTGGCCTGGGCCAGCGTCTCGCCGATATGGCGCGGCAGCGTCGTGATCAGGTCCGTGCTCTGGATGATCGCGCCCAAACCGAGGAATCCGGGCAGCCCCAGCACGACCTGACGTTCGATACGCTCCCGCACCAGCGCCTGGTCGAGCAGCTGCGCGCCCGTTCCGGCGGTAATGGCCACATGGCCCTCCGACCGATACTGATTCACGCCGAGGCGGCCGCGAATCCTCGGGTGATGGCGATTGGCCAGGCACACCCAGTCCTGGTCGTACAGCTTCTGCTGATAGATGCCGCCACCCAGCCACGGCACATAGCCGATCGCGAGATCGGCCTCGCCCGACTCGAGCGCCCGTTCCGTGTTGCCGTCGATCCTCGCCGCCTCCAGCCGGACCCCCGGCGCCTGCGCGCGAACGTGTGCCAGAAGCCGCGGCAGCAGCGTGATATGGCTCGCATCGGTCATGCAGATGCGAAACCGGCGCTGGGCCGTCGCCGGGTCGAACGCGATCTCCCAGGCCGCGAAGCGCCGCAACGATTCGAGGATTTCCCGGCACGGGCCGATGAGCGCGTCGGCCTGCGGCGTCGGCGCCATGCCGCCGGGCGTCCGAATGAACAGCGGATCGTGCAGGTGTTCCCGCAAGCGGCCGAGCCAGATGCTGACCGTCGGCTGGCTCTGTCCGAGTTGCTCGGCCACGCGGGTGACGCTGCGCGCGTCGTACAGCAGATCGAAAAGCTGGAGCAGCTTCAGGTCGGGAAGATCGGTCGGAATCATCGCATTATTGTCCATCGCAATGACGTCATTGTAGTCATTGCATTGTCAGTATGACGGGCAACTTCTATCGTGCAGCGATACGTCAACCCTGCATGACATCGGAGAAACCCCATGAAGATTGCAATGCTGGGCGCCGGCGCGCTGGGCTGCGCGATTGGTGCCGCCCTGACCGAAGGCGGCCACGAGACCTGGCTGATCGACCGCTCGCCGTCGCACGTCGGCGCGATGTGCCGCGACGGCCTCCAGGTCGACGATACGAGCGGCTCCCGACGCGTTGGCGTCCGCGCGACGACGCGGGCGGACGACGTCGGCGTGGCGGATCTGGTGATCGTGCTGGTCAAGTCGTTCCACACCGACGCGGCGATGCGCGGCGCGCGGGAGCTGATCGGGCCCGATACGCACGTGCTGTCGCTGCAGAACGGCCTCGGGCACGAGGACATCCTCGCCGACGTCGTCGGCCGCGAGCGCGTGCTCGCCGGCAAGACCTACGTCGGCGGCGTGCGGCGCGGCGACGGCCACATCGAATCCGGCGTGGCCGGCAAGCTCACCTGCATCGGCGAGCTCGACGGTCGCATCACGCCCCGCATCCAGGCGATCGCCGACGCATTCAACGCCGCGGGCCTCGCGACGACGGTCAGCGACAACATCGTCGGCACGATGTGGGACAAGCTGCTGGTCAACGTCGCCACGGGCGCGCTGACCGGCATCACCGGCCTGACCTACGGGCAGCTCTACGGCGAGCCGCTGCTGAAGGCCACGGCGCTCGCGGCCGTCGCCGAAGCGATCGAGACCGCGCAAGCGGCCGGTGTCGGGCTGTCGATGACGGACCCCGAGCGCGCCTGGACACTGGCCGCGGAGGGCCTGTCCGCCGCGTTCAAGACGTCGATGCTGCAGAGCCTGGAGCGAGGCGCGATGACCGAAATCGACTTCATCAACGGATCGGTCGTGCGCTGGGGGCAGCGTTACGGCGTGCCCACGCCGGTCAACGCGACGCTGGTCGCGTGCATCAAGGGCATCGAGCGCGCGCTGGCCGATCGCCAATCGAAGGAGGCGGCCGCATGAGCGCGACTCGAGCCTATCTGGAGCACGTCGCCATCTGGGTGAAGGATATCCATTGGCATATCCGGTTCTTCGAGGACGTGCTCGGCATGACGATGCGCGAGGTCGACGGCACCGTCGACGCGCCGCGGCAGTACTGGACGCTCGGCGGCCTGCAGTTCATCCACGCCCCGGCCTGGGACGGCCCCGAGGGCAGGCTCGGCCATCTGGGCGTGATGTGCGAGGACCTGGAGGCCGCGCTGGCCGCGGCGCAAGCGTACGGCGTGACCGACATGCCGCAGGGGCGAAACTGGCTGCGCTTGCCGGACGGCCTGGCCGTCGAGCTCATTCAGGCGATGCCCGCCGCCTGCGTCGCGCAGGCGCTGGCGATCAACCCGCGGACGGAGGATTGACCATGACGATCGTCGAAAAATACTGGGACGATGCCCGCGAAGGCGACGCATGCACGAGCCCGAGCTACACGGTGACCCAGGCGCGCATCCTCGCCTACGCCGATCTCACCGGCGACCACACGCCGGTGCACGTCGACGAGGCGTACGCGAACGCGAGCCACTTCGGCTGCCTCGTCGCGCACGGCCTGTTCGGGCTGTCGATCGCCGACGGCCTCAAGACGCAGAGCGACTACCGCTTCCTGCCGGGCATGTCGCTCGGCTGGACCTGGGACTTCGTGCTGCCGATCAAGGTGAACGACGTGCTGCACGTGACGTTCCGCGTCGGCTCGATGCGGGCGAGCACGAGCCGCCCGGGCTGGGGCATCGTCGTGCTGCCGTCGGAACTGGTCAACCAGGACGGCCAGGTCGTCCAGCGCGGCGAACACCGCCTGATGGTGCCGCGCCGGCCGGGAGCGTTCTGATGCAGGCCCGCCCTCTCGAAGGCATTCGCGTCGTCGACTACAGCCATTTCCTCGCCGGCCCCTATGTCGGGCGCTGCCTCGCGGCGCTCGGGGCCGAAGTGATCAAGGTCGAACGCCCCGGCACCGGCGACGCCGGCCGCCAGCACGCGACGGTGCTCGACGACCAGCAAAGCGGCTATTTCCTGCAGCTCAACATGGGCAAGCGCGGCGTCAGCGTGAACATGAAGGACGCGCGCGGCAAGGCGTTCATGCAGCGGCTGTGCGACTCTGCCGACGTGTTCATCGAGAACTACCGGCCGGGCGCGCTGGACAAGCTGGGGCTGGGCTATGCCGAGTTGTCGGCACGCAATCCGGCGCTCGTCTACTGCTCGATTTCGGCCTACGGACACACCGGTCCCGACGCGCATCGCGCCGGCTTCGGGCTGATCGCCGAGGCCAGGAGCGGCATCATGCAGATGGTCGGCACGCCGGGCGAGCGGCCGCCGCTGTTGCGCATCTCGCTCGGCGACATGTACACCGGCATTCACGCGGTCGCGGCCATCAACGCCGCGCTGTTGGGGCGCGTGAAGAGCGGCCGCGGCCAGCACATCGACATGGCGCTGTACGACACGCTGGTATCGATGCACGAATACGCGGTCCAGTGCTATACGCTGCAAGGCGTGCTGCCTGAGCAGACCGGGCACGACATGCCGACTTCGACGCTCTACGGCGTATTTCGCGCGGCGGACGGCGATCTCGTGATTGCCGCGCAGGTCGACGACGCATGGAAGCGCTTCGCCGCGCTGGTCGAAGCGCACGGCGGCCCGGCGGGCTTCGGCGCCGATACGCGATTTCACGACAGCGTCGGGCGCAACGCGCACCGCGTGGAGATCCTGTCGGTCGTCGAGCCGTGGGTGGCCGCCCATTCCGTCGCGGCGGTGCTCGAGTTGCTCGACCGCATCGACGTTCCGTGCGCGAAGGTGCAACGCATCGACGAGGTGCTGGCGGATCCGCAGATCCAGGCCCGCGGCATGGTCGTCGAGCAGCAGCATCCGCGCTACGGCACGCTGCGCCTGCCGAACCTGCCGTTCCGGTTCTCGGATTGCGATACGACGATTCGCGACGTCGCGCCCGATCTCGGGCAGCACAATGCCGACGTCGCCCGTTCGCTCGGGTTCGAACCCGCCGAGATCGAAGCCATGCAGGCCGATGGTGTGCTCTATTCAAAAGCGAGCCAGTGATGACTGACCAGTACGCGGTGATCGGCCACCCGATCGGACACACGAAATCTCCGCTGATCCACGGCATCTTCGCGGAGGCGACGCGGCAGGACATGCGCTACGCGGCCATCGAGGGCCCGGTCGCGCCGCAAGGCGCGTTCGCCGACGTGGTGCGGGCATTCGCCGCGAGCGGCGGCAAGGGCATGAACGTCACCGCCCCGTTCAAGCTCGACGCGTTCGCGCTGTCGGACGAACGCAGCGAACGCGCAACGCTTGCCGGCGCGGCCAATGCGCTCAAGTTCGAAGGCGGACGCATCCTGGCCGACAATTTCGACGGCATCGGGCTCGTACGCGATATCGAAATCAATCTCGGCCTGCCGATGGCCGGCAAACGCGTGCTGATGCTCGGCGCGGGTGGCGCGGCTCGCGGCGCGCTGCTGCCCTTCCTCGCGGCCGGGCCGGCCGAGATGGTGATCGCGAATCGCGACGTCGACAAGGCGCGCGCGCTGGCCGCGGAGGTCGCCGGACGCGGGCCGCTGACGGCGTGCGGTTATACCGATCTCGCCGCGATGGGACGTTTCGATCTGGTCGTCAACGCCACATCGGCGAGCCTCGCCGGCGATCTGCCGCCCGTCCCCCCGGGCGTGTTCCACCCGGCAGGGGCTGCGTACGAGCTGGCTTACGGCAAGCGGCTGACGCCCTTTCTCCGGCTGGCCCGCAATGCTGGCGTGCGCTGCCTCGCGGACGGCGTCGGCATGCTGGTCGAGCAGGCAGCGGAAGCGTTCGACTGGTGGCGCGGCGTGCGTCCCGAGACAGCCGGCGTGATCGAACGACTCACGGTGCCGCTCGACTGAACGCGGTCACACGCGCTACGACAACGTGCGCGCATCGATCGACGGCCGGCTGACCGGAATCGCGCTCGGTCTCGGTCTTGTGTTCGGCATCATGGTTGCGACGACGTTTTCCTGAGCAGATACGCGCGCGCATCTCGGCTTCGGTGCACTGGCCTCTCCGTCATGTCGTGCGTCACACATGACCCTCGATTGTCTGGGTCATCGTGCTCGCCCTGGGTCGATGGGGCGCGTTGCTGCAGGTTGCTGCACCGCCACACGCCGCGGCGAACACGGTGGCGCAGCGCCATGCCGTCGTCCGGCCGCGCCGAACGTGCTCCATTCGACCAATCCGCTGCAGGATTTGCAAATTCGGCATCACGCGGCACCGGCCACGCCCGCCGGGCCCATGCTGCAAGGCCGCCCGGCCGGGGCAAGGGCGCGGCACGCGCCTTGCTCGCCCGGCCCGGCTATGGCGGCGGCACCGGATCGCCGGCCGCCGGTTCGCCGGCCGCCGGCGGCATCGCGTGTGCGTGAGCCATGAAAACTGCCCCTCTCCTGCTGGAATCGGCGCCGATGCGGGCCGATCATTTCGTCCAGTTCTACGAGTCCGACGGGCAACTCGCGTCGGAAGTCGCGTCGTTCGCGGGCGATGCGCTGCGCGACGGCGGCAGCGCGATCGTGATCGCGCGACCCGACCACCTCGCCGCGGTGTACGAATGCCTGGGCACGCTCGACGGATCCCGCGGCGGGACGGCGCGCGACCGCATCTTCATGTCGAGCGCGCAGGCGCTGCTCGACAGCTTCATGGACGGCGACCTGCCCGACCCGGCGCGCTTTCGCCGTTCGATCGGCACGATCGTCGAAGCCGCGGTGCGCGCCGGCCGGCCCGTGCATGCCTTCGGCGAAATGGTCGCGCGGCTGTGCGCGCAGGGCCGGTACGCCGGCGCGTTGCGGCTGGAGGCGCTGTGGAACGAGCTGATCGAGCGCTACCGCTTTTCGCTGTACTGCGGCTATCCGCACGATGCGTTTCCGAGCGCCGAGCAATCGGAGATGTTTCTCCATGTGTGCGCGCTGCATCGCCGCATCCTGCCCGCCGCATCGCTGCGCAGCGACGAAAACGAGCTGCACCTGACACTGGCGCTGTCGCAGCAACGCTCGCGCGCACTGAGCGACGAGATCCGCCGCCGTGAGGATGCCGAACAGCAACGCAACGGCGTGCTGATGCACGCGCCGTTGCCGATCGCCCTGCTGTCGGGCCCGGCGCACCGGATCGTGCTCGCGAATCACCGCTTCTCCGCGCTGTGCGGCCGGACCGACATCGTCGACCAGCCGCTGACGTCGGTGCTGCCCGGCGGCGATACGCCCGCGATCGGGCGCGCGCTCGATGCGGCCCGCGCGCAGGGCCGTTCGACGACGATCGGCGAACACCACGACCGGCTCGAGCCGGACGGCGCGCGCGTGTACCGGCTGCATTTCAATCCGCAGCCGCTCGCGGACGGGCTCGGCGTGATCGTCAGCGCGGTCGAGGTGACCGAGCACGTCGCCGCGCGCGAGAAGCTGGTCGCCGCGAACGCCGAGCGCGACCGGCTGCTCGGCGAGCTGCGCGACGCGAACCAGGCGAAGGACCAGTTTCTCGCGGTGCTCGGCCACGAACTGCGCAACCCGCTGACGCCGATCTCGCTCGCGCTGGAGCTGATCCGCAACCGCGACGGTCACGCGACGCCGAACGAGATCGCGATCATCCAGCGGCAGCTCGATCACATGGTCCGGCTGATCGACGACCTGCTCGACGTGTCGCGCATCACGCGCGGCAAGATCACGCTGAAGAAGGAAGCCGTGCGGCTCGCGGACATCGTCGACCGCGCGGTCGAGGTCGCGAGCCCGCTGCTCGAGCAGCGCCGTCATCGCCTGCATGTCGACGTCGATCCGGACACGCACTGCCACGGCGATCCCGTGCGGTTATCGCAAGTCGTCGCGAACCTGCTGACCAACGCGGCGAAATACACGCTGCCGGGCGGCGACATCACGGTGCGCGCGACGCGCGGCGCGGACGGCACCGCGCTCGTCGAAGTCTGCGACAACGGCGCCGGCATTCCGCCCGACCGCCTCGACAGCATCTTCGAGCCGTTCTACCGGCTCGACGGCGAAACGAAGCAGGCCCACGGCGGCCTCGGCATCGGCCTCGCGCTGGTGCGCAGCCTCGTGAACCTGCACGGCGGCACGGTGCGCGCGGACAGTGCCGGCCCCGGCTGCGGCAGCACGTTTACGATCGCGCTCCCCGAATACCGGCCGAAGGCCGTGGCGGTAGCGGTGGCCGCGCCGCAGCCGCCGCCGGGCATCCGCGACATGACGCCGGGCAGCACCGGCCGGCGCGTGATGCTGGTCGACGACAACGAGGATGCCGCGTCGACGCTCGCGCAATGGCTGCGCGACGCCGGCCATGAGGTCGCGGTCGTGCACGACCCGGTGACGGCGCTGGCCGCCTACCGCGCGTACCGCCCCGACGTCGCGATCCTCGATATCGGGCTGCCGGTGATGGACGGCTACGAGCTGCTGCGGCGGCTGAAGGCGATCAACGAAGTCACGCCGTGCATCTTTCTCGCGCTGACCGGTTATGGCCGCAACGCGGACCGCGAGCGCTGTCTCTCGACCGGGTTCCTGCAGCATTTCGTGAAACCGGTCGATCCGGCCGCGCTGCATCTCGCGATGAGCCGGCCGGGGATCCTCGGCGATGCGCACGACGGCACCGGCACCGGCGCGGAAGCCGGACGCTGATCTCACCGCTTGCGGCGCTTTTCGTGCGCGACCTCGCCGGGCGGTATGGCACCGACTTCCTGCAGCGGCTCGCCGGGATTGCGGCGCTTCGCGGACTGCGTGATCGGCCAGTCCGCAGCGGGCTCGGCGCCGCCCTCCGCACTGCTCTCCGCTCCGCCCTCCGCGCGGCTGTCCTGCGCGTCGAACTGCTGCTCGGCTTGCCGCCAGTATTCATCGGCCCTGCCGTCCGGCGCGCCGTCGGCCTGCCACAGCCGGTAAGCACGCTCCCTGATCTGCGTTTCCCTGTCCTGGTTCATGTCGATCTCCGTATCTGCCGCGCCGCGCATCGGTCCGGGCGCGAGGGTGTCGACACCGCGCCGAGCGTCGACGGCATGCGCCTGTTGCCGGAGCATCGCGCGTTCCGGACGCCGCGCGGCTCAGTTCTCCGTCGAGCAGCGAACCGCCGTCAGGCCGGCCGTTTCGACGATCCGCATCAGCTGCTTCAGCATCACGTCGGTGGCGAGATCAAGGTTGCCGCGCCGTACGGCAACTTCCATACGGAATGACGCGCCGGGCGCCGTGAGCGCTGCTCCGTTCCTGTGCGGGTACGAAATGATGCCCGAGCCGGCGACTTGTGCAATGCTGTTCCCGATCAGATACGAAGCACGGAGAACGTCATGTCGGAGTCCCGATCCGTCGACACGATCGGCGCGCGCGCCCACCTCATCCGCGCGGCGCGGCTTCAGCAAGGGTTCACGCGCGACGAGCTCGCGAACGCGACCGGGCTGTCGCCGAAATTCATCAGCGAGGTGGAAGCCGGCAGGTCAACCGGTCGCAGGTGACCGAGATCGGCCAGTAGACAGCAACCCACTGATTCTTAATCGGAAATATTGGGGGCCGCAAGGCAATACCCCACCCGGCTTGGGTGCGCCTAACCGGAAAGTTGCTCGATAATCAAAGGCACCCCGTTGGCAGCACATGGTCTGGTTGCTGGCCGCGACACGGGTGCCGCCCCATCAGGTGCTCAGTCCGGATCGGGCAAATCCGAGCCTAATTCTGCTTCAATCTGGTCAATGGATGGCAATCCGGCTTCGAGCGATGCCGGGACATCACGCAGGAGCTGGTACTCGGCGACACCCATCGGATTTGCCATGCCACGCAAGGCATACTCGGCGACCAAACGGTTCTTCTCCCGGCAAAGGAGCAGCCCAATGGTCGGCCGGTCATCAGGTGACTTTAACTCCGCGTCGACCGCGGACAGATAAAAGTTCAACTGCCCGGCATATTCGGGGCGGAACGATGTTGCCTTCAGTTCGACCACCACATAGCTGCGAAGCTTCAAGTGGTAAAACAGCAGGTCGATGAAGAATTCATCGCCGCCGACTTCGAGCCGATACTGTCGACCGACGAAGGCGAAGCCGGCGCCAAGCTCAAGTAGAAAGCGGGTAATGTGCCGTGTAAGTCCCTGCTCGATATCGCGTTCCTGAGCATCTTCGGTCAATCCTAGGAAGTCGAAGATGTACGGATCTTTGAGTGCTTCGCGCGCCAGATCTGATTGATGGGGCGGCAATCTTGCGTCGAAATTGGTTACAGCCGCACCAGACCGCGCATGTGCCTGCGTGTCAATTTGCATCGCGAGAACGTTGCGGGACCAGCCGTGCTCAAGCGCCTTGTTCGCGTAC
>Ga0154006_1000464_pt1 | contig 13638 bp, 11 predicted proteins | sample TSFL090MetaG_FD_104747 | JGI IMG/M metagenome (GOLD analysis project Ga0154006, IMG submission 104747) | Attine ant fungus gardens microbial communities from Florida, USA - TSFL090 MetaG | ecosystem: Host-associated > Fungi > Mycelium > Unclassified | place: USA: Florida, Wakulla State Forest...
GGGTCGTAGAGGCTGTCCACCACCACGCGGTCGACTTCGGTTTCGGCGCCGGTGATGACCAGTTCGACATCCTTGCCCAGATCCTTGGCCAGTTCGCGCACCAGTCGCGGGAACTTCTGGAACAGGCGGCCCACCGGCTGCATGCGGGTGGACAGGGTGGCGCGCTGCAATTCGCTGGAGTAGCGCGAGGCGCGGCCCAGGGTTTCGGCCAGGGTCGACATCAGTGCCGCGGCGGTGCCTTCGAACTTGAACTGTTGCAGCTTTTCCAGCAGCACGGCGGCCTGGTTGGCGGCCTGCACCGATTCGCCCGCCACTTCCAGCAGGGCGTCGAGCTTGCCGGCGTCGATCCGGATGCTTTCTTCCTTGCCGGCGCCGGGCTGGTCGCTGGCGCGGCGGTTGAATTGCTGCGGGGCCTTGGCTTCGCCTTCGGCGGCCGGTGCGGCGGCGGCTGGCACAGGCGCGGCTGTTCCCATCGGTGCTGCCTGTGCAACCGGTGCGGCGGGCGTGTCCGAAGCGGCAGGGGCGGGCTGCTGGGTCACGGCCTGGTACATGCCTTCCCAGTCGAGTTCGCCATTCTTCATCACGCTGGGGCTGTCGCCAGTGGCAACCGGCGCCGGGGCGGCCAGGGCCACGGGCGCTGCGGCTGCGGCTGCGGGGGCCTCGGCCTTGCCTTCGATGGCCTGGGTCAGGATGCCTTCCAGATCCGATGGCATGGACGCCAGGCTGTCGGGCGCGGCGCCGTTGGACAGTTCGTTCAACTGGTCGGCCACGAAGCCGCTGGCTTGCAGCGCGGCTTCGATGGCCAGCGGCGTGACCGGCGCCTTGCCGGTGCGCAGCGCGTCGAACAGGTTTTCGGTCAGGTGGCAGGCCGACACCATGGCCGGCAGGTTCACGAAACCGGCGCCGCCCTTGATGGTGTGGAAGGCGCGGAACACCGCATTGAGGATTTCCAGGTCGTCAGGATGCCGTTCGAGCGTCAGCAGATGCTCTTCCACGTTGGAGGCGAGCTCCAACGCTTCGACGACAAAATCCTTGAGCATTTCATCATCCATTAGAACCCCAGGCTATCAAGTAAGTCGTCCACGTCGTTTTGCGCCAGGGCGGTACCGGGCGCGGCAGGGCCGTTGAGCAGGGAAGCCGGCTTGTCGGCCTCGATCTGCGCGCGCACTTCCGGCGGCGCGTAGTCGCGCAGCAACTGGGCCAGTTCGCTTTCGGCCACGGAGGTGATGGCCAGGATCTTCTTGATCAGCTGACCGGTGATGTCCTGGAAGTCCTGGGCCATCATGATTTCCAGCATGCGGGCCTTCTCGGCCTCGGTGGAATCCACGACGGTGGCCGAGAAGTTGCGCGAATCGCCGGCCAGTTGCTTGAATTGCTCGATGTTCATCTGGCCGGTATAGAGCTTGCCCCAGCGCTCGTTGAGCTCGCGCGCCTGGGCTTGCAGGCGGTCCTGGGCCGGCATGCTGGTGTCGAGCGCGTTGAGCACCTTGTTGGCGGCGTCGGCGGTCAGGGTGGCGACGTGTTCGAGGCGGTTCTGGGCGTCGCCCATCTGGGTGGCGACATCGGTCAGCGAGCGGTCGTAGCCCAGCTCGCGCATGGAGTCGTGCAGCAGGCGCACGATGCCGCCCAGGCGGTCGTACAGGGGTTTGCCGGCCGGATCTTCCGGCGCGGCGTCCACGGGGGTGCCGGTAGCGGCAGGAGCGGCAGGCGCAGCGCCGGCGGTGGCTGCCGGCAGGGTCTGCGCGGAGATTTCGTCAAACAGTGCTTCCAGATCTGCGTCGTCGCTCATGGTTTTTCTTTCTCCCTACAATGCTGATGCTGCTCTTGGCTGCTGATGGACTGGTGGCGAAACTCCGTTCAGACGATCCAGCCTGCGGGCGGCGATCCATGCACGGCACAACAGGTGCATATCGGCGCGGGAGACGGAACTCTTGAGGCCGGAGCCACCGGCAGAGGGCATCCGCTTGTTTGTCGTTTGATAACAAATCGCAGGCGTGCCTCCCCGTTTCGCCGGTAGTATAGAGGCGCATCGCCGAGCTCCATCGGGCAAACAGCGAGTGAATTAGCCCATTTGTTCCGGTTTGAACTCCCTTTGCGAGGCCCCCGCCCAGGGGCGCCAGAGATTTCCCCTTTCTGGCCTGTGCATGAATTGTAAAGGTGTTTTTCTCGAAAGCAATACGAGGAACTCATCTGTCTCATTTGAGTCGCGCGGTCGGCGCATGGCTTGTTCCCCCGGCTTGTCGCGCATACAATGGCGCCGTTTTGGTGCTCGCTGGCGCTTTCGTGCCGGCAGTTAAACGGGAAACACCCCTCCGTGCGCATTGTGCATGCTTGTTGTGGCATGCCGATGACATTGGATCAACGTGTGCTGCCCCCGCAACGGTAATCAGCTCGGCCCGCCTTCGATCAGGTGCGCCGGCCCATCCTCAATCTCCGCCACTGTGCGCGCCACCGGCGCTGCGGGAAGGCATGAGGCGGGTTGCTGAAGCCCGGATACCGGCCAGAACGGGAGGAAGCCGTGCGCGGTTTTCATGTCATCCGGCCTGCGGGGAGGCAAGCCGGAGAATCATCTTGCCATCCTTGCCATGAAGTCATTCCAATCGAAGCCGCGCACCGACGCGGTCAAGCCGGCTGTCGCCCTGTCGCGTACCGTTTCCTTCACCCTGGCCGCGCTGGCCGCCTGGAGCCAGTTGCCGGCCCAGGCCCAGGAACGGGTCAGCACCGGGGCGCTCGCGCCGGTGGTGGTGTCGTCCTCGCGTTTTCCCAATGATCCGGCCTTCGCGCCGGTGGCGGCCACCGTGATCACGGCAGACCAGATCCGCGAGGCGGGCATCGACAATGCCAATGAGGCGATCCGCAAGCTGGGCGGCGTCAATGGCCGCCAGAGCACCGGCAGCCCCAACGACTTTCCGCTGGACATGCGCGGCTTCGGTACCAATGGCGACGTGAACATGGTGATCATGCTCGATGGCGTGCGCGTGTCCGAGAATGAACTGGCCACGCCGCTGCTGTCGTCGATCCCGATCGAGTCGATCGAGCGCATCGAGATCGTCCGTGGCGGCAGCAGCGTGCTGTACGGCGCGGGCGCCACCGGCGGCGTCATCCAGATCATCACCAAGCGCCCGCAAGCCAATGCCGGTTACGGCTCCATCGTCGGCGAGCTTGGCTCCGACGGCCAGCGTGCCGGCCGTTTCGCCGTTTCGCGCGGCTGGGACAACATGGCCATCGACGCCAGTTATGCCAAGTCGAACTTCGACGGCTACCGCGACAACAACTACGGCAAGCAGGAAAATTTCAGCACCGCCGTGCAGTGGTTCGATACCGACTGGCGTTTCGGCTTGCGTACCAACATTTCCCGTGCGGATTGGGGGTTGGCAGGTGGCTTGAGCCAGGCGCAGTTCGATGCCAATCCGCGTCAGGCGGCGACGCCATTGGATTACGGCTCCTACGACAACGACAGCATCACGGCCTTTTTGGAGCGCCGTTTTGGCAGTCTGGACGTTGCGGCTGAGTTGTCGCATCGCGAAAAGATTGCGCGGTCTTACTACGATGGCCCATTCGGCGGCCATTCGACGACCAATACCCGCGTGACCCAGTTTTCGCCGCGTATCCGCCATGTGCTGGAAGCGGGGCGTTTCAAGAATGAATTCGTGGCCGGCGTCGATCTCTCTGATTGGACGAGCAACTCGACAGGAACCGACGCGGACCCGACCCAGCACTCCAAGGCGCTGTATCTGCACAACGAAATCGAGATCGACAAGAACGCGCGTCTGTCCGGCGGCGTGCGCCGCGAACTGTTCAAGCAGGCCAGTGTGTTGAATGGCTATGACCGCACCACCGGCGTCAATGCCTGGGATCTGCAAGCCAGCTACGCCTTCGTGCCGAACGTGCGCGCCTTTGCCAAGCTGGGCCAGAGCTACCGCATGGCGACGCCGGATGAAAACGGTTTCGCCCGCGTGCCGGTCAGCGACGTGCTCAAGCCGCAGGTGTCGCATGATCTCGAACTGGGCACCAAGCTGGGCGGGGCAGACCGCCAGTTGACCGTGAAATGGTTCCGGCACCGCCTGCATGATGAAATCTATTTCGATGGCGTGAACTACATCAACACCAACCTGGATCCGACCCGCCATGAAGGCGTGGAACTGGAAGGCCGCCTGCGCGTGAGCGATACGGTGATGCTGTCGGCGACCTATCAATATGTGCAGGCCAAGTTCACCGAAGGCCCATACAAGGACAAGGAACTGGCGCTGGTGCCCAAGCACATGCTCCAGACCCGGATGAACTGGAAGTCGGGCAACCAGAGTGCCGACGTGGGCGCGCGCTGGGTGGACCGTCAGCGCGAAGGGGATGATTTCGAGAACACCTGCCGCAAGATGCCGTCCTACACGACGCTGGACGCGCGCTATGCCGTGCGCGTGAAGGCCTGGGAATTCGCGGTGTCGGGCACCAACCTGACCAACCACAATTACTATTCGCAGGCTTACAGTTGCTCGGGAAATGTCATTAGTGGCATCTATCCGGACAACGGCCGCGAATTCAAGGTCACCGCGCGCTACGACTTCTGATCCAGCCTGACGGGGTCATCCCGTCATGACCAAAAACGATACGGCCTGCACTTCCGTGAGGAAGGCAGGCCGTATTTTTATCGGGGCCGGAAACTCAGATTTCCAGATTGTCGATCAGGCGCGTGGCGCCCAGCTTGGCCGCGGCCAGCGCCACCAGCGGCGCGCCCTGGGCGAGATCCTGGGCGCTCGGGGTTTGCAGGTCGATGCGCTTGCGCACGGCGACGTAGTCGGGTTTCCAGCCGCGATCGGCCAGGGCGGCCATGGCTTTCTGTTCGACTTCCGCGGGATTGAGCTGGCCGCCGCGCACTTCATTGGCGACGTCATTGAGGATTTTGTACAGCAGCGGCGCTTCGGCGCGTTCCTCGGCCGAGAGGTAGCCGTTGCGCGAGGACAGGGCCAGGCCGTCTTCGGCGCGGTAGGTTTCGGCGCCGATGATGTCGGTGGGCAGGGCGAACTGGCGCGCCATGTTGCGCACGATCATCAGTTGCTGGTAATCCTTCTTGCCGAACACGGCCACGCGCGGCTGCACACAGGAAAACAGTTTCATGACCACGGTCGAGACACCCGTGAAGAAGCCGGGGCGGAATTCGCCTTCCAGGATGTTGCCCAGGTCGTCGGGCGGCTGCACGCGGTATTCCTGGGGCTCGGGGTACATGTCCTTTTCGGTCGGGGCGAACAGCACGTAGACGCCTTCCTTTTCCAGTTTTTCGACATCGTTCTGGAAGGTGCGCGGGTATTTGTCGAAGTCTTCGTTGGGGCCGAATTGCAGGCGGTTCACGAAGATCGACGCCACCACCGGGTCGCCGTGGGTGCGCGCCAGGCGCATCAGCGACAGGTGGCCTTCGTGCAGGTTGCCCATGGTCGCCACGAAGGCGGTGCGCAGCTGGCCGCGCAGGTGGTCACGGAGTTCTTCGATCGAGGAGATGATTTTCATGCGGAGTCTCTTGCGTGGGATCGCGAAGGATCGGAAAAGGCGGCGTATCAGGGACCGTTGGCCGTTCAACTGGGCGAGTAGGAGAGCCGGACGTAGATCGGCGCAAAGGCTTCGGCCTGGGTGATCTCGATTAAGGTTTCCTTGGCCAGTTCGAGTAGGGCGATGAAGTTGACCACCACCACCGGCACCCCGCGCGCGGGGTCGAACAGGTCGGAAAACTCGACGAAGCGGGCCGATTGCAGCCGGCGCAGGATGCCGGTCATGTGCTCGCGCACCGACAGTTCCTCGCGGCTGATGTGGTGGTGCGCGGTCAGCCTGGCGCGCTTGAGCACGTCGGCCCAGGCCGCCTTGAGGTCGTTCATGTCGACTTCCGGCCAGCGCGTGACCACGGTCTGCTCGATGTAGACCTGGGTGCGCACATAGTCGCGGCCGACCTGCGGCAGCGCGTCCAGCTCCTGCGCGGCCAGCTTGATCTGTTCGTATTCCAGCAGGCGCCGCACCAGTTCGGCGCGCGGATCTTCCGGTTCCTCGCCGGTGTCGGCCTTCTTGGCCGGCAGCAGCATGCGCGACTTGATCTCGATGAGCATGGCCGCCATCAGCAGGTATTCGGCCGCCAGTTCCAGGTTCTGCTTGCGGATCTGCTCGACATATTCCAGGTATTGCAGGGTCACCTGCGCCAGCGGGATGTCGAGGATGTTGAAGTTCTGCTTGCGGATCAGGTACAGCAGCAGGTCCAGCGGGCCCTGGAAGGCTTCCAGGAAGACTTCCAGCGCATCCGGCGGGATGTAGAGGTCATTGGGCAACTGGAACAGCGGTTCGCCATACAGCCGCGCCAGGGCCACGCCGTCGATCACGTCGGGCGTGGTGTCCTCTTGGCCGGCCGGGGAAATCTCGATGGCGTCGGCATTGCGTTCGGCCGCCGGTGGCAGGCCGACAGCCAGGTCGGCCTGGGCCGGCTGTGCTCCGGGACCATTGCTGCCGTTACCGTTACCGTTACCGCTACCGGTACTGGACGTCATGCGGCCCGGCTTAGTGCGACTGGTAGACGTAGGGCTGCTGCGCCACGCGGGAATCCTTGTCGCGGGCGGTCTTGTCGAGGTCGATGGGTTCCTTGTCCCACAGCAGGGCGCGGCCGGCGCGTTGCTGCTCTTCCAGCTTGGGGTTCTTGGCCTTCAGTTCGTCGATGAACCGGGTGATTTCCGAGACGTAGGTCGTATTTTTGGAGAAGGGCATGATATTGTCGGCCAATTGGGAATGGATACGAAGGCGGTTATTTTACCTTGTCTGCCCGCCCGTGTTCCATTCCGGCCGGCTGGAGGATCGGGAGTCATGATCAGATTTGTTGTACACACGGCGCGGCGCCTGGCCGCGATCATCGGGGTGCTGGGCGCAGCGGTGCTGCTCTTGGGCTGCGACCGCAATGGCAACCCTGTCGAGGAGTTCGGATTGGACAAGTTGCAAAAAGGCATTTCCACCGAGGCCGAGGTGCGCGCGGTGATGGGCCAGCCCGATACCGTCCGGGATGAGGGTAATGGCGCGCGCACGCTGGAATACCCGAAGGGCCCCGCGGGCATCCGTACCTGGATGTTTTCCATCAATGCCAGCGGCACCATGACCGATTACCGCCAGGTCCTGACCGACGAGAACTTCGAAAAGATCGTGCCGGGCCTGACCCAGGAAGAGGTGCGCCGCATGTTGGGCCGGCCACGCAGCGTCCAGCAGTTTGCGTTGAAACACGAAGAAGTCTGGGACTGGAAATACCGTCATGTCCATGAAGACCGTTATTTCAACGTCCATTTCGACATGACCACGCACAAGGTCGTGCGCACTTCCTTCTCGGAAATCTACAGCGGCGCCTGAGCCGCTCCGGCGAGTTCCGTCTCTTTCGCGCACCACGTGCGGAAGGCGTCGCGCTGCGCCTCGCTCATGTGCAGGCCGCACTTGGTGCGGCGCCACAGGATGTCGTCGGCTTCGCGCGCCCATTCCTGCCTGATCAGATAGCGCACTTCGGCCTCGGTCAGGCCGCCGCCGAAGTCGCGTCCGAGATCGGCCGGTTGCATCGCCATCCCCAGGATGCGCCGGCACTGATTGCCGTGGCGCGCGAACAGGTGCGCGATGAAGGCGGCGTCCAGTCCGGGGTAGGCCAGTTGCAGCGCGGCCAGGACGGCGGCGCGCGCGATACGGGGGAAATCGGCGCCGGGCAAGGACTCGGTGTCGCTCCAGTTGCCCCGGTGCATGCGTTCGCGCAACCACGGGGACAGTTTTTCCAGCACCGATTCGGCCAGGCGGCGGTAGGTCGTGATCTTGCCGCCGTAGACCGACACGCAGGGCAGATCGGCCTGTTCATGGAGCACCAGCGTGTAGTCGCGGGTGACGGCCGAGGGATTGGCGGCTTCGTCGTCGAACAGCGGCCGCACCCCGGCATAGCGCCAGACGATGTCGGCGGCCGCGACCGGCCGCGCCAGGTAGCGGTTGACGGCGCGCAGCAGATAGTTTTCTTCCCCAATGCTGATGTGGGCGCCGTCCGTCATGTCCGGCTGCGGTACGTCGGTGGTGCCGATGAGCGTGTAACAGCCTTCGTAGGGGATCATGAAGACGATGCGCTTGTCGTCGTTTTGCAGGATGTAGGCGTGTTCGCCCTCGAACAGCCGCGGCACCACGATATGGCTGCCGCGCACCAGCTTGACGGCGGTATGCCGGGCATGCGGGTCCTCGCCATGCAGCAACTGATCCAGTTGCGCCACCCACGGGCCGGCGGCGTTGACCAGGGCGCGGGCGCGTACGGTGTGCCGCTGGCCGGTCTGCTGGTCGCGCAGGGTGCAGCGCCAATGTCTGGGCACATGGGCGGCATCCACCCGCACCGCTTCTTCCAGCCGGTGGCGCGGCAGGATCAGCGCGCCGTGCGCCTGCGCGCTTTGCAGGTTGAGGATGGTCAGGCGGGCGTCGTCGACCCAGGCGTCGGAATAGATGAAGCCGCGCGTGATGTCGGGTTTCAGGCCGCTGACCGACGTCATGCGATCCAGCCGCAGGGTTTGCGAGCGGGGCAGGGTGCTGTGTCCGCCGAGGCGGTCGTACAGCCACAGGCCGAGGCGGATCATCCAGGCCGGGCGCAGCGCCGGCACGTGCGGCAGGATGAAGCGCAATGGCCAGGCGATGTGAGGGGCGATGTCGAGCAGGCGTTCGCGCTCGTGCAGGGCTTCGGCCACCAGCCGGAATTCGCCGTATTCGAGGTAGCGTAGCCCGCCGTGGATCAGCTTGGTGCTGGCCGAGGAGGTGGCGCCGGCAAAGTCGCCCTGTTCGCACAGGGCCACCGACAGGCCGCGTCCGGCGGCGTCGCGCGCCACGCCGGCGCCATTGATGCCGCCGCCGATGATGAACAGGTCGAGCATGCCGTCGGGGAAATGATCGTTACAGGCGTGGTCATCACGGGCGCTGTCGTTCATGCGGCGGCTCCTTGGGCGGGCGGTTCAGTGCCGCATCATACGCCGCATGACGATCGGTGGCGACTCCTGCGGGTTGGCGCGGGTGTATTCCAGCTCCGGCGCGATCTCGAAGCCGAAGGCGGCATACAGGTCGACCAGTTGCGCCTGGTCCACGCGCACGGCCAGGCGCAGTTCGCGCACATCGGCCGCTTGGGCGCGGTGGATCAGGGCTTCCATCAAGTGTTGCGACAGCCGCTGGCCGCGAAAGTCGGGCGAAATCCCCATGCGGCGGATTTCCCAGACGTCGGTTTCGGTGTCCAGCGGCAGCCAGCGCACCGATCCGGCCGGCACGCCGCGCGACAGCAGGATGAAGGCGCCGCCGTGCTGCAAGTCGTGGATTACATGGTCGGCCTCTTCGCGGTGTCCCGATGAATTGGCCGCCACCTTGTTGGCCCAGCTATGCCGTGTCAGTTCGGCAATCAGCGTGGCGTCCTCGGAAGTGGCTTCGCGTATGAGCAATTCCATGTCGAATCGTGTCTCCTCTGTCATTTCTGCCGGCGGGCCGCTCTGCGGCGGCCTCAGCGTACCCGCATGCCCGGCTCGGCGCCAGGCCAGGGGGTGAGCACGTAGATGCCGGGGTTGGCCTTTTCATCCTTGCCGGATGCCGCCAGCACCATGCCTTCGGACAGGCCGAACTTCATCTTGCGCGGCGCCAGGTTGGCCACCATCACGGTCAGCTTGCCGACCAGATCTTCCGGCTTGTAGGCCGAGGCGATACCGGAGAAGACATTGCGCGTCTTGCCTTCGCCGGCGTCCAGGGTCAGACGCAGCAGCTTGGTCGAGCCTTCCACGGCTTCGCAGTTGACGATCCTGGCGATGCGCAGGTCGATCTTGGCGAAGTCGTCGATGGAGATTTCCGGGGCAAGTGCTTCGATGGCGCTTTCTTCTGCGGCCGGCGTTGCGGCGGCCGGCTCGGGCGCGTCGAACAGCGCATCCAGCATCTTCGGGTCGACGCGCTGCATCAGGTGCGAATAGGCGTTGATGACGTGGCCGTCGGCCAGCGGCGCATTGACGTCGCCCCACTGGAAGGGCTGCACGTTGAGGAAGGACTCCACCTGCGCGGCCAGTTGCGGCAGCACCGGTTTCAGGTAGACGGTCAGGATGCGGAAGGCTTCCAGCAGGCGGCTGCAGACTTCGTGCAGTTGCGTGTCGCGGGCGCTGTCCTTGGCCAGCTCCCAGGGCTTGTTGGCGTCGACGTAGGCGTTGATGGCGTCGGCCTGTTCCATCACCAGGCGCAGGGCCTTGCCGTATTCGCGCTGCTCGTACAGCGTGCGGATTTCAGCGGCCACGCCGCGCAGCCTGGCGAGGAAGGCGTCGTCGGCGGTGGCCCACCGGGTGGTTACCTTGCCTTCGAAACGCTTGGCGATGAAGCCGGCGGCGCGGCTGGCGATGTTGACGTACTTGCCGATCAGGTCGGCATTGACGCGGGCCACGAAGTCGTCCGGGTTGAAATCGACGTCTTCGACCTTGGCGTTGAGCTTGGCGGCGATGTAGTAGCGCAGCCATTCCGGGTTCATGCCGATGTCGAGGTAGCGCAGCGGCGAAATGCCGGTGCCGCGCGACTTGGACATCTTTTCGCCGCTGACCGTGATGAAGCCGTGGGCGAACACATTGTTGGGCACCTTGCGGCCGGCGAAGTGCAGCATGGCGGGCCAGAACAGGGTATGGAAATAGGTGATGTCCTTGCCGATGAAGTGGTACTGCTCGGTCTTGTCGTCGGCCATGAAGGCGTCGAAGTCGCGGCCGGTCTTGCCGAAGTAGTTCTTCAGCGAGGCCAGGTAGCCGATCGGCGCGTCCAGCCAGACGTAGAAGTACTTGCCCGGCGCGTCCGGGATCTCGATGCCGAAGTAGGGCGCGTCGCGCGAGATGTCCCAGTCGCCCAGGCCGCTGCTTTCTCCATTTGTGCCGTCCAGCCATTCGCGGGCTTTGTTGGCGACCTCGGGTTGCAGGCGGTTATTGTCCAACGCCCATTCGCGCAGGAAGGCCACGCACTTGGGATCGGACAGCCTGAAGAAGAAGTGTTCCGACGACTTCATCACCGGCGTCGCGCCCGACAGGGTCGAGTACGGATTCTTCAGGTCGGTGGGCGCGTACACCGCGCTGCAATTCTCGCAGGAGTCGCCGTACTGGTCCTTGGCGCCGCACTTGGGGCATTCGCCCTTGATGTAGCGGTCCGGCAGGAACATGTTCTTGACCGGGTCGTAGAACTGGTCGATGGTCTTGGTCGAGATCAGCCGGGCTTCGTCGCGCAGGGCGCGGTAGATATCCTGCGACAGCGCGTGGTTTTCCTCGCTGTCGGTGGAACTCCAGTTGTCGAAGGCGATGTGGAAGCCGTCCAGGTATTGCTTGCGGCCGGCGGCGATGTTGGCCACGAATTGCTGCGGCGTCACATTGGCCTTTTCGGCGGCGATCATGATGGGCGCGCCGTGGGCGTCGTCGGCGCCGACGAAATGCACCTCGTGGCCCTGCATTCGCTGGAACCGGACCCAGATGTCGGCCTGGATGTATTCCATGATGTGGCCGATGTGGAACGCGCCGTTGGCGTAGGGGAGTGCGGTGGTGACGAAGAGTTGGCGGGGTGCTGAAGTGCTCATTGGCAATGCTGGCTGTGCGGAAGTGAAAGGGGAAAAACGACCATTCTATCAGCCGCGGCGCCATGAGCGCAGAAGTTGTCTTGCGGGAAAGGAAAGCCATCGGTTACGCAGGGCGGGGGCAAGGCGGCCATGGGCCGATTGGTTTAGACTGGCGGGATTCATGAAGGAGAGTCAATTGAGCATCACCGTGGAAGAAGTCAAGGCGGCCCTGTTGCAGGTGATCGATCCCAATACCGGGCGCGACCTCATCAGCGGCAAGGAAGCCAAGAACATCCGCGTCGAAGGCGGCCGCGTGCTGCTGGACGTGGAGCTGGGCTATCCGGCCAGGAGCCAGGTCGAGCCGATCCGCCGGCTGGTGGCCGATGCGCTGGGCAAGCTGCCGGGCGTGGCCGGAGTCGAGGCCAACGTGTATTTCAAGATCGTCGCGCATGCGGTGCAGCGCGGCATCAAGTTGAAGAGCAACGTCAAGAACATCATCGCCGTGGCCTCCGGCAAGGGCGGGGTGGGCAAATCCACCACCGCGGTCAACCTGGCGCTGGCGCTGGCGGCCGAGGGTGCGCAGGTCGGTATCCTGGACGCCGACATCTACGGCCCCTCGCAGCCGATGATGATGGGTATCTCCGGTCAGCCCGAGACGAAGGATGGCAAGACCATGGAGCCGATGGAAAACCACGGCCTGCAAGTGTCGTCGATCGGTTTCATGATCGATCCGGACGAGCCGATGGTGTGGCGCGGCCCGATCGTCACCCAGGCGTTGCAGCAGCTGCTGGACCAGACCAACTGGCGCGAGCTCGACTATCTGGTGGTGGACATGCCGCCGGGCACCGGCGACGTGCAGCTGACCCTGTCGCAGAAGGTGCCGGTGACCGGCGCGGTGATCGTCACCACGCCGCAGGACATCGCCTTGCTGGACGCGCGCAAGGGCTTGCGCATGTTCGAGAAGGTCGGCATTCCGATCCTGGGCATCGTGGAGAACATGAGCATGCATGTGTGCTCCCACTGCGGCCATGCCGAGCCGATCTTCGGCGTGGGCGGCGGCGAGAAGATGTGCGCCGACTTCGGCGTGGACTTCCTGGGCGCCTTGCCGCTGACCATGGAGATCCGCCAGCAGACCGATTCCGGCACGCCGACCGTGGTGGCCGACCCGCACGGCAAGGTGGCGGAAATTTACAAGAACATTGCGCGCCGCGTCGCGGTCAAAGTGGCCGAGAAGGCCCGCGACATGACCAGCAAGTTCCCCAGTATCGTGATCCAGAACGACTGATACGACTGATGGCGAGGCGGCGGTGCGGGCCATGAGAGGGAAACGTTGTTCCATCCATTTCAAAAGGAGATTGCCCCATGATTACCCATCGCCATCCACGCCTGCTCAAGAACGCATTTGCGGCTGCGCTGCTCATGGCCGGCTTGCTGTCGTCAGCCGCGCATGCCGCCGACAAATCGGTGTCCATCCTTGAGCCCAAGGATGGCGCCACCGTTTCCAGTCCGTTCAAGGTGAAGTTCGGCGTCACCGGAATGACCGTGCATCCCGCCAATGAAATCATCGAAGGCACCGGCCACCATCATCTGCTGATCAATCACGGGCCGATCAAGGAGGGCGAGTCCATCCCCATGGACGATACCCATTTGCACTACGGCAAGGGCCAGACCGAGGCCGACGTGACGCTGCCGCCCGGCCAATACAAGCTGACCGCCCAGTTCGCCAACGGCGCGCACCAGTCCTATGGGCCGGCCATGGCCAAGACCATCAGTATCACGGTCAAGTGAGCGCCGGCAGGTTCCGGTGCATCCGGGCGGCCCGGCCGGCATGGCGTGGCCGCCTTCAAAGGCGGTAAAATACCGCTTTTCCGATTGACCACCTTTTACCGTTCGACGGCTTTGGCGTGCCAAGGCCGTTTTGGTTTCTATCCGCTCCGATCATGACCGCTTCTACCGTCCGCACCCGCTTCGCGCCCAGCCCCACCGGCTATCTTCATCTCGGCGGCGCCCGTACCGCGCTGTTTTCCTGGGCCTATGCCCGCCGTTTCGGCGGCACCTTCGTGCTGCGCATCGAGGATACCGAC
>Ga0154006_1000465_pt1 | contig 13579 bp, 12 predicted proteins | sample TSFL090MetaG_FD_104747 | JGI IMG/M metagenome (GOLD analysis project Ga0154006, IMG submission 104747) | Attine ant fungus gardens microbial communities from Florida, USA - TSFL090 MetaG | ecosystem: Host-associated > Fungi > Mycelium > Unclassified | place: USA: Florida, Wakulla State Forest...
CATGGCGATCGATTCGATCCAGTGCAGATGCAGGATGGGCGACGCCGACAGCGGGAATTCCCAGGGATGCCACAGGCGTGTGGCGAAACCGCGCGCTTCCATGCGCGCGCGGATCATTTCCCAGTAAGGATTGCCTTTGACGGAGGGGTAATACAGGATCGTCATGGAGTCGCCTTGTGAAGTCAGTGGGAGGCACATTGCCCAGTTCTCTGAACACAGACAGGCGCGGCGGGGAAAAGATTCGGTTGCATCATGCATTAGCGGGGCAATGATTCCGTCACCGGACGAAAACGGCACGGGTCGTTATCATGTTTTCCATGCAAAGTTTTTTTCAATTGCCTCTTTCTCAATATCGACAATGAAAATCAGTGTTCTCGACCAGGCGCCGGTGGCAGAAGGCAGCACCAGCGCCGACGCCTTGCGCAATGTGCTCGATCTGGCCGCGCTGGCCGATCGTCTGGGGTTTTACCGTTACTGGGTGGCCGAGCATCATGGCAGCCCATTGTTGGCCTGCGCCAGCCCGGAAGTCCTGATCGGCCCGATCGCGGCCGCCACGCGCCGGCTGCGCGTGGGCAGCGGCGGCGTCATGCTGCCGCATTACAGTCCGCTCAAGGTGGCGGAATCCTTCGGCATGCTCAGCGGCCTGTATCCAGGGCGCATCGACCTCGGCCTGGGGCGCGCGCCCGGCAGCGACGGGATGACCGCGCAAGCCTTGCAGCGCGACCGCCGCCAGCGTCCCCCCGATGATTTCTTCGAGCAACTCAATGAGTTGCTTGCCTATCAGACTGACAGCGTGCCAGCCGATCATCCCTTCGCGCGTCTGGCCGATCTGCCCGGCCGACCGGAGTCGCCGCAGACCTGGCTGCTGGGCTCGTCGCCGCAGAGCGGCATCTGGGCCGCCGAGCTGGGCCTGCCTTACATGTTTGCCGATTTCATCCAGGCGGCAGGTGAAGAGACCAGTGCGCGCTACCGTCGCGGCTTCATACCTAGTGACATGCTGGCGGCACCGCATAGCGGCGTGGCGGTGCAGGTGATTTGTGCCGATACCGACGAGGAGGCGCGCCAACTGGCCAGCAGCTATGCCATGCGATTGATCCATATGCATACCGGGCGTCGCCTGGACAAGGTGCCGTCGGTCGCCAGCGCCGTGCGCTTTTTCGAACAGCACGGCTTGCCCATCGATACCTTGCCACCCGGACGGCGGGCCATCGTCGGCAACCCGGAGCGCGTGCGCGAGGGCATCGAAGCGGTGGCGCTGGCCTATCAGGCCGATGAGGTCATGGTGGTCAGCATCATCCACGACCATGCCGCGCGCCGCCGATCCTATGAGCTGCTGGCGCAGGCGTGCGGGCTTGCACACGACTGAGTCGGAGAAAAATTATCGCGTGGATTCAAGGACTTGCCCGAGATGTCCCCGGCTTGTCCACAAGGCTGTCCCCGCTTTGTGTGAATAACCCGCCCAGTCTTGGGCGGGCAGGCCATTATTGATCGCGGTAACGCAGCCGTGTGAGTTGGGTGGCGCTGTCGCGCAGCAGCAGCGGGGCGTTGGCGATGGCGTCCTGCAAGCTGCCGGGGCCGAACACGATGGAAAAGCAGCCGCTGAAACCGGCTTGCAGTTCGGGCAGCGAACTGCGATCGATGCCGCCCGACAGCAGCGTGGTCGGCACGCCGGCGCGGCGCGCACGCTGGCTGGCGATGAAGGGGGCCTTGCCATGCAGGGTCTGGCCGTCGCTGCGGCCTTCGCCGGTGATCATCCAGTCGGCGCCGGCCAGGGCCTCATCCAGTCCGATGTGCTCGGCTACGGTCTCGGCGCCGGAGCGGAACTGGCCGCCCAGCATCAGCAAGGCATAGCCCAGGCCGCCGGCGGCGCCCGCACCGGCTTCGTGTTTGGCGCTACGGCCGAGGTCGCGTTCCAGGATCTCGGCGAAGTGAGCCAGCGCGCCGTCGAGCCGGGTGAGCTGATCCGGCGTGACGCCTTTTTGCGGCCCGAAGATGGCCGTGGCACCATGCTCGCCGCATAGAGGATTGTCGACGTCGGACATGGCTACGATCTGCGCATCGCGCACCCGTGCATCGATACCGGCGGTCTCCACGCGCGCGATCCGGTGCAATTGATCCGGTTGCGGTGGCACTTCCTGGCCTTGCGCATCCAGCAGTCTGGCGCCCAGCGCGACCAGCAGGCCGGCACCGCCGTCATTGGTGCTGCTGCCGCCGAGCGCGACCAGGATGCGCGTGACGCCACGGTCGAGCAGGGCCAGCATGGCGTCGCCGATGCCCAGCGTGCTGCGCTGTTGCACCGGCACGGCGGTGCCCGCGTCATCTGTCAGCCCGACGATGGAAGCCGATTCGATGATGGCGCTGCCGTCCGACAGCAAGCCCACGGGCGATGCCACGCGTTGTCCGGCGGCGTTGCGGCAGGGCAGGCTCAGGCGTTCGCCACCGGCCGCCAGCAAGGCATCCAGCGTGCCTTCGCCGCCGTCGGCCATGGGCTTGATGCGGATCTGCGCCGCGGGAAGCGCCGCGCGGATACCTTCGCCGATGGCGGCGGCAACCTCTTCCGCGCTCAGGGAACCCTTGAAGGAATCGGGGGCGATGACGATGATGGGCGCAGCCTGCGTGGCGGCGGGAGCGGACGAACGGGAAGCGGTCATGGGATGTGGGCTGGATGGATGGCCGCATGCGGCGGCCGGCAAGTGGTCTCGATAATCTTGTTATGTATGTGGTTCCGACAGCCGGGCCATTATATAGGACATGTCCGTGCACACCATCTTGCCCATTGCCATCATGAGCATGCTGGCCCGGTAACAAAAGGTAATCCTGATGGCGGCTGGCCGAAGGCGGGGGCATCATGGCATGGTTAAGCTTATACCGTGTCCAAGGAGGGTGATCATGAAAAGCCTGTTGCGTATTGCCCGGTCCGGCAGAACCGGACGATTTGGCAAACTGCTGCTGGCCTTGCCTGTTGCGCTGGCTCTGGGCGGCTGTGTGGCGGTGCCGTATGACGGCGGCGGCTATTATTCCAGCGCGCCGGTGTATCCGGCGTATTCCTATCCGGCTTATCCCGCCTATGGCTATTATCCGGCTTACCCGGCAGTGTCTTCTTCTCTCTATTTCGGGTTTGGCGGCGGCGGGGGCCATCGCGGACACTGGCGGCGCTGATCCGGGAGAGGGGGAAAGCGGATGGAAAGCCGCCCGATATTCCAGGGAACCTTGAGGCGTAGGCAGCACCAAAACCCGGTAGAATAGCGCGTCCCGACCTTGCCGCCGGACATCGGCCGGCGAGGTCGCCTTCTTGGGGGCGATCGGCCCCATCCTTTCCCACTGCACAGGCGTTCGGAACCGCTGCCGCGAGGTATGAGTTTTTTCAGTTCGTTGACCCGTCCAGATCCAGCCTCCCGCGCGCGCCGCAGAGCGGTGGCCGGGTTGACGCTGTCGGTGCTGGTGCACGCCGGCTTGTTCCTGATCGTACGCGATAAGCTCGATACGCCGCCGGTGACATCCGGCAATCCCGAGTCGCCCTTGCAAGTGACTTTCATCACGCCGCCCAAACCGGCGCCCAGGCCCGAGCCGGCCAAGGAAGCGCCACCTCCACCCCCAAAGCCGGCACCGGCCAAGCCGAAGCCCAAGGCCGCGAAATCCGCTAAAGCCGCGCCCAAGCGCAGTGCCGCGCCGGCCAGGTCGCGCCAGACGCCCGCCGTGCGGTCCACGCCATCGCCGACCCCGGCTGCGCCGCCAGTCGCGCAGGCTACGCCGGAAAATGATTTCAGCACAATGATCAACCGCAATCGCGCGCGCCGCGAGGCGGCCGAAGAATCCGCGCGGCAGGAAAACGAAGCCGCGCGCGCGGCGGAAACCCCCTCGGCCAATGACATCGCCAAGGCCAACATCGCCTTCCAGGAAAAACGCGGACGCGGCACCAACGGCGTCTTCGAAATCGTCAGCAAGGGCCCACGCGTGGCGCAGTACAGTTTCCGTGGCTGGACCAGCGACCAGCGCCGCAGCCAGCGGCAGATCATCGAAGTCGATGCCGGCCCCGGCGGCAATGTCGAACTGGCCATCGTCGACAGCATGATCGCGCTCATCCGCAAATACTATACGGGCGACTTCAACTGGGATTCGCAACGGCTCGGGCGGGTGGTGGTGCTGTCGGCGCGGGTGTCGGATACGGCGGGGTTGCAGGCGGTTTTGATGAAGGAGTTCTTTTCGGATAACCGGTGATGCAGGATCGGGATGACGGACGCGCTGATGGGCACCGGATGAACTGGTCTGATAGCAGTGAACGACCAGAAAAGGAAAAGGGCTTATAGATTTGCATCTATAAGCCCTTTGATCTTTTGGTCGGGACGGAGTGATTCGAACACTCGACCCCTTGCACCCCATGCAAGTACGCTACCAGGCTGCGCTACGCCCCGACTTAGCCAGCAATTATAACAGCATGCATTGCGTTGTGTTCAACTGTTTCTTCACTACATTGAAAATATTTTCCACGATGCAGCCGATGCCATTGATGGGCTTACCCCAGCCGCCAGTTGGAGCGGTGCGGCGAGGTCGAACGGATGATGTGCATCTCTTCTTCGTTCTCATCTTCCAGCGTGCCTTGCGGCGTGCGGCGGAACACAGCCTTGCCGGCGCGGGTGAGATTGAAGGCGCCGCCGATGTTAGGAATGCCCAGGCCCTTGGCGATGACGCTGCGGACGATGCGGCGCGGGACGATGCGGAATTCGCCCTTGAACACGCTGTACATCCAGCGCAGTTCTTCACCTGTCAGTTCGATATCCATGTTGAATTTCTCGATGGAAATAAACCGTATCGTACCATTTTCGGCCTCTTTTTCCATGCGGAAATGTGGATGGACGTGGTTTTTTCTCCCCGATATTGCGAGGCTATCAACATTGCCATGACGCAGGCGGCGGGAGGATGCAGGCGCATCTTCCCGCCGCGTTGCAGGCTTAGTGATTCAGCGCCGCCTCAGCGTCAGTCACATGGCGCTCGGCCGGTGCGATCTGGCCGAAGCGACCGCTGCGGAAGTCATCCATGGCTTGCCGGATTTCTTCCTCGCTGTTCATGACAAACGGGCCGTAGCCGACCACCGGCTCGTCAATCGGCTCGCCTGACAGCCACAGCAGCGTGACGTCGTTGTTGGCTTCCAGTTGCACCGTATCGGCGGCGCGATCCATGTGCACCAGTTGCCCGGCGCGGGCGACCTGCTGCCCGTTGATCATCACCGTGCCATGCAGCACCACCAGCGCCAGCGTGTGGCCCGGCACCGCCTTGAGCTCGGTGGAAGCACCGTCGCGCAGCCGCACATCCCACACATTGATGGGGGTGAAGGTGCGGGCCGGGCCGTGGCTTGCCGCATAGTCGCCGGCGATGACGCGCAGGTGGCCGGCGCCGTCGGGCAGCTCCACCTGCGGGATGTCGGCGTTGAGCAGGGTCTGGTAACCGGGCGCGGCGCCCTTGTCGCGCGCCGGCAGGTTGACCCAGAGTTGCACCATTTCCATCGGGCCGCCGCTCTTGGCGAAGGCTTCCGAATGGTATTCCTCGTGCAGGATGCCCGAGGCCGCCGTCATCCATTGCACATCGCCGGGGCCGATGGTGCCGCCCGCGCCGGTGGAGTCGCGGTGCGCCACTTCGCCTTCATAGACGATGGTCACGGTCTCGAAGCCGCGGTGCGGGTGGGTGCCCACGCCGCGCTTCGCCGTGGTCGGTGTGAAGGTGTATGGACCGGCGTGGTCCAGCATCAGGAACGGGCTCAGGGCCCGGCCATGGTCGCCGTAGCTGAACAGCGAACGGACGGGAAAACCGTCGCCCACCCAGTGCGAACGCGGGGCTTCATAAACACCCAGGACAGTCTTGAGCATGGCTTTCTCCTTGAGGGGCCTGCGCTTCGGTGGGAAGCGCCAGGCGTTGAACATGGAAAGAAGTGTAGATTTGAAACGATGATCCGAATAGTCCACAATATTCAGTCTCAGTGTTCCATATTTGAAACAATAAGACCGACGATGACCTTGCCTGATCTCAATGAACTGTATTACTTCGCCCAGGTGGTGGAACACGGCGGCTTCGCGCCGGCGGGCCGCGCCCTGGGCATTCCCAAGTCCAAGCTCAGCCGCCGCGTGGCCCTGCTCGAAGAGCGCCTGGGCGCGCGCCTGCTGATGCGCTCCACGCGCAGCTTTGCCGTCACCGACGTGGGGCAGCGCTATTACCAGCATTGCCGCGCCATGCTGACCGAAGCCGAGGCGGCCGAAGAATCGGTGGCGCTGGCCCATGCCGAGCCTTGCGGCGTGGTGCGTCTGAGCTGTCCGGTGGTCTTGCTGGCGGCGCGGGTGGGGCGGATGCTGGGGGAATTCATGCTGCGCTATCCGCGCGTGCAGTTGCAGGTGGATGAAACTAACCGCCGCGTGGACGTGGTGGGCGAAGGGCTGGATCTGGCCTTGCGCGTGCGCCCGCCGCCGCTGGAAGACAGCGATCTGGTGCTGCGCACCCTGGCCGAGCGCCGCCAGTGCCTGGTCGCCAGTCCGGCGCTGCTGGCGCGCATGGGCATGCCGGCCGGGCCGATGGACCTGTCCGGCTGGCCCAGTCTCGACACGGGCCGTCCGCAGGAAACCCACCGTTGGGTGCTGCGCGGGCCCGATGGCGCGCACGCCGACGTGCGGCATCAGCCGCGCCTAGTCACGCAATCCATGCTGGCGCTACGCGACGCGGCCGTACTGGGGGCGGGTGTGGTGCAATTGCCCGGCATGCTGCTGCGCGAAGAGATGCGCAGCGGCGCGCTGGTGCAGGTGCTGCTGGGGTGGGAGCCGCGGCCCGAGATCATCCATGCCGTGTATGCCTCGCGCCGTGGGCAATTGCCGGCCGTGCGCGCGCTGCTCGATCATCTGGCCCAGCAGTTCCAGGTCTTGCAGGAAGAGTGAGCAGGGCGAGCAGAATGAGCGGGCGGGGAGGGCAGCGGCTTCGGGTATCATGACGGCCATTGAATCCGGGCAAGAAAACAAATTGACAGAAGAATCGAATCAGCCGCTGCGGGCTGATGAACAGGAATCCGGCTCGTTCGAGAGCTATTTCCGCGATCCCGCCATGGCCCAGGAGTCTTCCCTGGCCTGGGGACTGGGCCAGCGCCTGGACGTGGTGGATGCCTTGCGCGGCCTGTTGAGCGGCGGGCAGGCCGCCGCGCGGCTGCGCCTGTGGGCCTTCCTTGAGCTGGCGGTGCAGCCGCACGGGCGCTTGCAGCGCGACGACCTCAACCAGTTGTTCTACGGCCTCAAGCCGGAAGTGCTGGACGCGGTACTCAAGCGCCTGCGCGAACTGGCTCTGCTGGCCTGGGACACCACGGCCCAAGACTATTCCCTGACGCCGCTGGCGCAGCAGGTGCAAGCCTTGCTGGCCCCGCTCACCCGCGCCACCAGCGACGACGACGAGATGGCCTCGCTGCTGGCCCAGGTGGCCGGCGCGCAAGCCATGGGCTTGTCCGACGCCAGCCAGATCCGCCATCTGCATGCCCAACTGGCGCGGCTGTACGACGAATTCGCCGATGCCATCGCCAGCGGTTCGGAGGCCCGCCTGCGCGAGGCCCAGCCGCGTTTCGAGCGCGCGCTGAAGCTGGTGGGGCGCGCCGGCGAGGCGCTCACGGCGCTGATCCGCAGCGAACACGACGACGCCCGGCTGGAGCGCGAGGCGCGTGCCCTCGGCAACGGTCAGGCGCGGCTGCTCTCCATGGCCAGCCAGTTCACGCGCGCCTTGCAGCAGGCCGACCGCCAGCGCGTGACCCTCGGCAGCACCGGCGTGACCAGTTCCGACGTGCGCCGCTGGCTGCAATCCCATGCCGACATGCCGTCGCTGCTGGGTGACGCCTTGTCGGCCGGCGTCAAGCCGGTGTTTGTCAGCGGCCATGAATTGCTGGACGTGGCCGAAGGCGAATTCGAGCGCGACCGGCCCGACCCGCTGCGCTCGCAAGGCTTGCCGCCGCCGGTGCAGGCCGCCGCCGGCGAGCTGGAAACCTTGCGCATGCCGGCCGAGCTGGGTGAGTTGATCGGTCAGTTGGCCGCGCTGGGCGCCTTGCCCGAGGCGGGAGAGGCCGCCGCGCCACAGCCGCAACCCTTGTCCGGCGTGGTGCTGGGCGGGCGTTTCGCCCAGGCCGCCTACCGCCTGCAACTGCTGCCCTTGCTGGGCGACCGCCAGGCCCGTACCTTGCAAGGCCAGACCGGCGACCTCGCGCGTCTGCCGTGGCAGGCCGGTTTCCTGGCTGCGATTGAGCAAGTCGATGATCCCCATGTCAGCGCCCTGAGCGCCGGTGCGCTGCATCCCGATATTTCCCGAGAATCCGATGAGTGAAGTGATTGACGAAGCCGGCCTGCTGGCCGCCGAACTCCTGGCACGCCGCTGGCTGCCGCGCCGGCATCCGCGCGTGCGCCGCGCGCTGATCGACGCCGACCTGTGGCAAGCCGTGCAGGAACGGCTGGCGCAGGTCGGCCTGCGGCTGGTGGACAACATCCACGCCGACCACATCTGCGTGGCGCTGCTGCGCGGGGCCGAGACGGCCGTGTTCGGCGAAGCCGGGCTGGATGCCAACAACAATGTGGAATTGCCGCGCGATGCGGTGTCCTTGCTGGTGGTGCTGTGGTCGCTGATCGTGCTGCCCAAGCGCGAGCGCCAGTCGGCGCGCGCCGCCACGGCCGAAGGCGACGCCCAGGAAGAAATGTTCAGCCGCGAAAAACCCATGCCCAGCGCCGCCTCGGTCAGCCCGGTGGTGTCTTACAAGGCGCTGCTGGCGGACTTCGGTCCGCAACTGGGCAAGAAGACCCGCATGGACGGTAACCTCAAGCGCCTGGAAGCGCACGGCTTCATCCTGCGCCGCGGCGACGACATCGCCGAAGGCCCGCTGCTGGATCTCTTGCTCGACTACGACAGCCTGGCCCCGCGCATCCTGGATGGCGCGCTGGGCGACGTGCTGGCCCGCGTGCGCAGCCAGGAAGCCGAGGCCGCCGATGCCGCAGAGGCCAGGACCGAAGATGAAGACACTCTCGATGAAGGAGACGAGGCCTGATGTTTCACCTGCAATCGCTGGAACTGCTGCAATGGGATTATTGCCAGCGCCTGACCCTGCCGCTGGACGGCGCCATCATCACCGTGGCCGGCCCCAACGGCTCGGGCAAGACCACCTTGCTTGACGCCATGCGCACCTTGCTCGGGCTGGAATGCTCGGGCGGGCGCAGCTACAAGACCTATGCCCGCCACGCCAATGCCGACATCACCTGGCTGCGCGCCACGGTAGACAACCGTCCGCATGGCCGCCAGACCTCCACGCGACCCTTCGCCCGCAACCTGCTGTATGCCGATCAGGTGACCCTGGCCTGCCGCATCGAACGCAACGGCGGCGACTGGCAGCGGCGCTATGTCATGGCCGATGGCGATGTGCCCATCGAAACCCTGATGGCCACGCCCGACAAGGACTGGCTGGGCGTGGAACACTGGCGCCGGCGTCTGGAAAACGCCGGCCTGTCGCGCGCCATCGCCCGCGTGCTGGCGCTGGAGCAGGGCCAGACCGACCGCCTCTGCGAATTCTCGCCGCGGGAATTGCTGCGGCTGGTGTTCGAAGTCTTCGGCGACCAGGAAGTGCTGGACCGCTATGAAGAAGCGCGCCGCCACCAGCGCGAACTGGCCGCCGAAGTCGAAGCCGCCGAGCGCGACCTGGCCCACGGCGAGGCGCAACTGGCGACGCTGGAAGCGCGCGTGAACCTGTACCGCCAGCACCAGGCCAAGCTGCGCGAGCGCGAAGTGCTGGCTACCGAAGTCATCCCGGTGCTGGGCTGGCATGAAGAACGGCAAGCCGCCGCCACCCGCCTGCGCGAGCTGCATCGCCAGCGCCTGCATGCCAGCGCCCAGCGACGCCAGCGCGCCGACGACCATGCGCGGCTGCTGCGTCTGCTGGAAGAGCGGCAGGCCACGGCCGCCAGGGTGCAGACACTGGATACCGAACGCAGCGCCGCGCAACGGCTCCAGGAACAGGCACGCGAAGCCGAGAAACCGGTGGAGCAGGTGGTGCTTCATGCCGATGAATTGATGAAGCTGGCCGCCGTCGAAGGCGATGCCGGCGAACTTTCGAAGCGCGTGCAGGAGCTGGAGCAGCAGAAATCCGGGCTGGATGCCCAATGGCGCGACCTCGAAGGCCAGCGCAAGGAAGCCCAGGGCGCGTTGGATCGCCTGCAAGGCCAGCGCCAGGCGCCGCCGCCGCCGGAAGTGCAGCGCTTCGGCCGCACGCTGCGCCAGGACAATATCGCGCATCACTTCCTGGCCGATGTCATCGAGATCACCGACGAACACTGGCGCGCCGCCGCCGAAGGCGTCCTGCGCGCCTCGCGCTGGATCGTGGTGCTGGACGACCCGGCCGACGAAGGCCGCGCCATGGCCCTGGCCGAGCGCGAGCGCTATCGCCATTACGTGGTCGCCGATGCCGCGCCGGCCCCGGCGCAGCCATCTTCCGACAGCCTGCTGGCGGTATTGCGCTTTTCGGCCAAGGCGCCGTCGTGGCTGCTCAAGCAACTGGCCAACATCGCGCGCGTGGCCGATACTCAGGAAGGCGTGCGCCGCGGCGGCGAATGGATCACGCCGCAAGCCTACTGGCGCGACGGCCGGGGCGGGCGCAGCGTCTGGAGCGATCCGGGCGATTACCAGTTCGGTGCCGCCGCGCTGGCCGCGCGCAAGGACTCCATCGAAAGACGCCTGTCCGGCCTCGACCAGCAACTGACCGAGCTGGCGCTGCAACAAAGCGCCGTCAAGCGCCAACTGGCAGCGGCCACCGAGGCCAGCAAGGGCCATCTGGCCGCCGATGAACTGGCGCGCCGCAGCGAGGAATTCGAACAGGCGCGCCGCCAACTGCCCGCATTGAAGCAGGCGCGCGCCGCCGCCAGCGAGCGCTGGCAAAAGCTGGATGGCGACTACGCGCGCGCCTTGGTCGTCAACACCGAGACCCAGAGCCACTACAACGCCCTGCAAAAGCAGTTGCGCGAAGCCGAAGGCGACGTCGAGCGGCAGGAGCGCGAATGGCGCAGCCGTCACGACGAGCAGGCCAGCCGCGCCGCCGCCTCACGGGCACAGAAGCAGCGCTTCCCCGCGCGCTGGATCGCCGCCGGGGCCTTGCAGGCGCTGCATGACACCTACATCAATGCCAAGCAGGCCGAGCTGCGCATGACCTCGGTGCAGGCCGAACTGGACGCCGGCAACTGGGAAACCGATCCCGGCGTGGTGGACAAGCAGATGCTGATGCAAGGCACGGTGGGCAACCAGCGCAATGAACTGGACGCCCGCAAGGCCGGCAATTCGGCCGCCGAGGAAGCCGTGGGCAATGCCCGCGAGCGCTATATCGACGTGCTGCGCGCGACCATCCGCCGCTACCGCAAGAACATCGTCGAACTGGGCCTGTTGGCCGGGGTCGATGTCAGTGCTGACCTGCCGCACCTGGATAACGACGACACTGTCTTGCGCCAGGCCGAACTGAAGGTCAGCTTCAACTTCGACGGCAAGGGCCAGATCGGCCTGAACGACGGCGAAGCCTCCGGCGGCCAGCAGGTGATCAAGTCGCTGATCCTGCTGGTGGGCTTGCTGAAGGATGACGACGTGCCGGGCGGTTTCGTCTTCATCGACGAACCCTTTGCCCACCTGGATGTGCGCAACATCCAACTGGTCGGCCATTTCCTGAAGTCCACGCGCGCGCAATACGTGCTGACCACGCCGATCACGCATAATGTCGAAGTGTTCGAACCGGCCGACATTACCCTGGTCACTTCGAAGAAACCACGCGAGGCGCGCTGGGCGCCGCCCATCGGCGTGTTGCAGCGGCGCGCGGAGGCAAGGTGAGCGGCATCGGCATCCCGGGCGTGACGGCGACGCCGCGCGGCCGCAAGGCGCGCGGGTTGTGCGCCACAGCGGCGGTGCCGGGTCATCTGCCATTGCTGGATGCTGATCACAAGGTCTTGCTGCTGCGCTGGGCGCGCAGCGACGCGCAGACGCGTTCGCGCGGGGCTTTGCTCAAGGAAGCGCAAGCCGCCGACGTCTCGATCGAACGCGCCGAACTCTTGTGCGACAAGCTGTTGCGCGAGGGTTGGATCAGCCGCCGCGAAACGCTCGCCGGCGGCAACTGGTTGTGGAATGCGATTTCCTGGCGCGACCTGCCGCGTCTGCAAGGCTTGTTGGGACTCACCAGCGCCGGCCAGCGCGCGCAGGCGCGCCAGGACAAGCTTGCAGCAGTATCGACCTGGCTGGAGGCGCGGCGCAACACTGCGGCGGCATCGGCGGTCGATCCCGATCTGCTGGATGAGCTGGCCGCGGGATTGGCGGACCTGGCGCAAGACAAACTGCTGCGCTCCGATGTGCTGGAGACGCGCCTGGCGCTGCTCAAGGCGGTAGCCGCCTGGCATGACGACGGCCAACAGGGGCTGCGTCGCAATTTCGCGCTGCGCGCAGGCGGCGCCACCAAGGCCCTGGGCGCGGCCGACTGGCGCTGGCTGGGCACCACTTTCGACCTGGAGCGTCTCGGCATCGCCCGCTTTGCCGAGGTGGCGTGGCTGGCCGGCGATATCGCCTTGTCGTGGCAAGCCCACACACATGAACTGGCGCCATTGCATTGCCTGGGCGTGCCGCTGGACGATGTGCAGCGGACCGATGCGATCCGCGCGCCCCGGCGCTGGTGGCTGATCGAGAACCGTGCCAGTTTCGAACAGCAGGCGCGGCAGCGCCCACCGGGCGTGGCCTTGCTATGGATGCCGGGACGCCCGTCCACGGCCTGGCTGGCCACCGTTGCCCATCTGCTGCGCCTGGCGCCGGCGCCAGCCTGGATCAGCGCCGACGCCGATCCGGCCGGCGTGGATATCGCCTGCACCGCCGGTGCGCTGTGGGAGCAGGCCGGTCTGGTCTGGGAACCTTACCTGATGGGCACCGCGCAATGGGAAGCCACGGCGCAGCACTGGCCGCTCAATGACCACGACCGGCGCCTGCTGATCAACCTGCTGGCCCGGCCGACCCTGGCGCCGGCATTGCGCGCATTGTGCGAAGCCATGCAACGGGATGGGCGCAAGGCGGAGCAGGAGGCGTGGTTATAAGCGAGAGGCTGACAAACTGCCCATTCATCAGTCGAACTTGTCCCTGAGCAGCGCCTCGATGGTGGCGATGCGCGTTTCCACCGTCTCCAGCAGGGCGGCCGGCATGCTGCCGCCTTCGGCCAGTTGCGCCGCCAGCGAGCGGGCGATGCTCATGGCGCCTTCGGTGAATTGCTGGCCGTCGCGCGAGAGCACGGCCGCCGCCGTGAACAGGGTGGAAAACAGGATCTGGTCGGCGGTGTTGTTCTCGATGAACTTGTTGAGCAGGGCAGTGTGGCTCTGCTTGAGCGCGTCGAATTCTTCTTGGGTCGGCATGGCGGGTTTCTCCGGTGACAAAGGCCGGCACGATACCACGCCAGGGCAGGGGACAGACCCGCATTTATCAGTTACGCGTAAGAAACCCGGATTACCATGTGGCAATGCCGGGTGGTGCGTCCTGCCAGGGTGCGGCCTCCGGCCGATCTGGACAAACATCAAGAGACAAGCGG
>Ga0154006_1000468_pt1 | contig 13499 bp, 9 predicted proteins | sample TSFL090MetaG_FD_104747 | JGI IMG/M metagenome (GOLD analysis project Ga0154006, IMG submission 104747) | Attine ant fungus gardens microbial communities from Florida, USA - TSFL090 MetaG | ecosystem: Host-associated > Fungi > Mycelium > Unclassified | place: USA: Florida, Wakulla State Forest...
CGTCGAGCGTGCTGGTCGCGCGCGGCGCGCGGAACGTGCCGGCCGAGCCGTCGACTTCGTGCGGCAGCTTCAATTGTTCCCACGGCACGATGCCGCTGCGCGGCGTCGCCGCGATCAGCGCGCGCGCGCGCTCGGTCAGCTCGGGATGCGTGGCGAAGAACACCTCGATCTGCCGTGCGCTCGCGATGCCGAGCCCCGCGATCGCGCGCCACCACTGACGCCGGCGCGGAATCCGCACGGTCAGGTCGGCCAGCGTCGCGATGCCGTGCGCACGCAGCGCGACGACCGCACGCGCCGGCAGCCACAGGCCGACGTCGTCGCTGATCTGCGGCGCCGGCGGCCGCGCATGGCGCAGCACGCCGATCGCCTCGGTCGCCGCTTTCGCGATCCGCAGGCGTTCGCTGTCGGCATGACCGAGCTGCTCCGCGAGATCGGGGCGCCCGGCCTGACGCGCGACACGCACGAGGCGACGACGAATCCCGCCGATCACGCCGCGCGCCGACCGCCCGTCTCCGAGCCGCTCGGGCAGGTAGCGCGCGACGGCCTGGCGCACGGTCATGCCCGCGTACCACGCACGCAGCGCGGCCAGTTCGTCGGCGTCGGGAAAGCCTGCGGGCGCAGGCGCGGAATCGGAGGAAGACGGTGAGGCGAGGCGCGGTGTCATGGGCGCCAGTTTGACAGAACTCCGCGCGACGGAAAACGGGCCCGGCCGCCGGACAACACCGGCGCGATGCCGGACGCCACCGGCATCGCGCCACCCTGTCGGGCACGAACGGTCAGCCTACGACAGGCGTGCGCCGCACCTCGGACAGGTCGATGAGGTCAAGGTGTTGCGCGACGCCATCGGCCTACGACCTCGGGTTGAGCATCACGACGAAGGCGGCCACGCCGACGATCAACGCGATGGCGCCGCCGTGCAGCGCCATCGCTTCGTCGAACAGCAGGCCGGTCACGACGGCCATCATCCCGGCGAGCGAGACGAACACGGCGATCGCCGCGACGACGATCCGGTACTCACGACGGTCCATCGCGCGCCCGCCGCGTCAGGCCGCCGCGGCGGCCGGCATGTCGGCATCGTCGCCGCGAATCAGCAACACCGGGCACGGCGACCCGCGTAGAAAACGCTCGGCAACGCTGCCGAGCAGCACGCGCCGGATCCCGCGCCGCCCGTGCGTGCCGACCACCGCGAGATCGATGGCGCGCTCCTTCACGTAGCGCTGCAGCCGTTGCGCGACGTCCTCGCCGATGCTTTCGGTCTCGACGAGTTCGGCCTCGCCTTTCGCACCGGCCAGCGCGATGATCCGTTCGGCTTCACGCAGCACCTTGCGCCCGTCGTCGCGGATTTCCTCGACGAGCGCGTGCGGGTCGAAACGGCCCGCATAGGTGAACAACACCGACTTGTCGACCACGTACACGACGCTGACGTGCGTGTCGCCCGCCAGCGCCACCTTCACGGCCTCGGCAAGCGCCTGTTTCGACGAAGCGCTGCCGTCGACGGCCACCATGATCTTCTCGTACATGCGAACCTCGCTGGGGTGAGTTGCCGCACGCGGTAGCGCGCGGCCATGTCACCATCATCGGCGGATGGCGGGTTCGAAGGTTGACGGCGATCAAGCTCCGCCGGAACCGGCCGCGCGGCAAAGCGCCACACGACGCCGGCGGCGCGCCGGGCTCGCCGCGACGACGCGCAATCGAGCGCCCCGCATGCCGAAGGCGCTATCATCGACAGTACGACCTTCGTCCGGCCCTTTTTTGCCGGCTCACTTTCAACTCGCTCAACCGACATGACAACGACACCCGAACGCGTGGACGGCGCCGCCCAGCATCTCGTCGCCGCCCGCCATGCCGGCATGCCCGGCCCGCTGCTGCCCGACGCGTTGCGCCCCGAGAACGTCGAGACCGCGCTGGCGATCCAGCACCGCGTCGCCGACCTGCTCGGCGAAACCATCGGCGGATGGAAATGCGCGCTGCCGCCGCCCGACCGCGTGATCGTCGCGCCGATCTTCGCGTCGACGATCCGCGAAGCCGATGCGCCGTACCGCGTCGTCGGCGGCCCGATCGTGCGGATCGAGCCGGAAATCGCGTTCGTGCTCGATCGCGACCTGCCCGCGCGCGCGCAGCCGTACGGCGAGAACGACGTGCGCGGCGCGATCCGCGAAGTGCGCATCGTGCTCGAGGTGCTGGGTTGCCGCTATGCGGAGCCTGCACGCGCATCGAAGTTCGAACTGCTCGCCGACGGGCAGTTCAACCAGGGGCTGTGCGTGGGGCCTGTCGTGCCCGACGGATTGAACGTGCCGCTCGACACGCTCGCGCTGTCGTTCGAAGGTGCGCTGAATCGCATGATCGACGGCCGCCATCCGGACGGCGATCCGCTCAAGCCGCTCGTGTGGCTGGTGAATTTCCTCGCATCGCGCAGCGACGGTGCGCGCGCCGGCCAGATCGTGACGACCGGTTCGTATGCGGGCGCGATCGACGTGCCGCTCGGCGATGCGCTGACGGTCGGCTTCGGCGAACTCGGCCGTCTTTCGGTGACGCTGACGGCCTGACGGTCAGGGGCGGGCGTCGCGGTCGCGCCGCCCCCCGCGCCGCGCGAACGGCGGCGGCGCGTGACACACCATGCAGCGTGCGGGCACTGCGTGATACCGTTGCACATCGCCCGTCACGCGCGCCCCGCGTTCACTCCCGTCACTCGCCATGCCGCCGACACCGTTGCCCGCCCTGCTGGACGAAGTCCTGCGCACCGTCGATCGCCGCTACCGGTTGCCGCCGCTCGTGCATGCGGCGTCGCTGGCCGACACCGCGAACCCGGCCACCGTCATCGCGATCGTGATCGAGGAAGCGCGCCGGATGCAGGTCGACGGCCAACCGCCCGACCCGGCGTTGCAACGGCGCTTCGTCGCCGCGCTCGCGCGGATGATCGGCGACGCGCTCGCCGCGCAATCCGGCGACCCCGCGTTCCAGGCCGCGGTGCTTCGACATCGCGCGGCGGCGGTGCGCGAATACGCGTCGCTCGCCGCGCATGCCGAGCAGGATCGGCGCGCGCTGCGCTCGACCGTCAACACGATCGCGCATCCGGCGCGGCTCGAACGCCACGCGCAGGCGTGGCAACGCGAGCCGCTCGCGCGGCTGCATGCGGCCGCGGCCGGTGCGTCGTGGGACGATCTCGATGCGACGCTGCGGCACCTGCTCGCGCAACCGGAGATGGCCACCGACACCGCGTTCGAACAGGACATCGCCAAACTGAAGGACAGCCCCGCGCTCGCCCGCCTGCAACGTCTCGACGCACTGTCGCAGGACCCGGACGTCCGGCAGTACCGCACGCTGTGGGGGCGCCAGGGGCCGCTCGAAGGCAGCACGCTCGCCGTCGCGCAAGGCATCACGTCGCAGCAGCGCGGCGCGGCCGTCGAAGCGCTGGCCGCGCAGGCGCTCGACGCATTGGCCGCACAACTCGATGCGTGCGATGCCCATCGCACGTATCGGGTCGTCACGTCGATGCGTGTGCCCGCCTCGATTCCGGCCAAGCACGATCGCGCGAAAACCGAGTGGGATGCGGTGCTGCTCGAACGCGCGCGCGGCGCCGAGCCGTCGGCCGCGTGGCATGTCCGGTTTCTCGTCGAGGCGAAGGCGTCCGCGGATGCCGCGACAACCGATTTGCCGCGCCTGCTGCGCGGCCTGAGCCTGCTCGCGCAAGCGGATCCGGACACCGTCTATGCGTTCGACACGCGCGAAGGCGCGGTACGCCTGCACGGCGCGTCGCTGCGCGCGCTGACGACCGACGCCGCGGCATTGCAACGCGAGGTGCTGTACTGCTGCGATGCATCGGCCGACCCGACGCCGCGCCTGTTGGGTGCCGCGAGCCGCATGCAGCTGCTGTCGGCGCCGGCGAGCCTTGAATATGCGAGCGCGCTGGTGCAGCGCACGCAAGCCGATCCGCGCGGGCTGGACGTCGTCTGGCACGCGCTGCTGGCACTGCCGTCATGGCACGCGGTGCTGCATCAATACGAATCGCTGCGGCAAGTGTGGACCTTGATGGTAGGGGTCGACGATCTGATGGCCGCGATCGAAGGCGACGTTGGCGACAGCGCGGCGAACGAGGCGTGATGGGTGCGGCGCGAACCGGACGAACGCGTGCGATGCCGCCGCCACACCGGTCCGTCGGTGAAACGGCACCGCGCCGCCGTCGGTCGCGGCAGGCTTGTCTTTCCACTTGACGTGCGGCGCTGGCCGCGGGCGGCCAGGACAACGGCACACCCGGCCTGCGCCCGCAGTATCACGCGAACGACCATGCCGCGTTCGTCATCGGTCCGGACGGGCACCACGTCGAAGCCGTCTGCTCGCATCCCGAGACCTGATCGTTCGATCGGGCAACGATTCGCTGCGGGCGCGCATCAACCGTCCGTCGACACGGTCATCGCCTCCCATGCGCGCATCTCGTCTCCCAGCGCCGACCATTTGGCGCGCACCAGCCGAAGCGCATCGCTGCCGAGCAACAGATGGGCCGGCGGATCGTCCGCCGCAATGACCGCCAGCATCGCGCGCGCGGCCTTGGCGGGATCGCCCGGCTGCCGGCCGCTTTTCTCCTCGCGCGCCTGGCGGACCGGATCGAAGATCGCGTCGTAATCGGCGATCGAGCGCGGCGTGCGCGTCATCGAGCGGCCGGCCCAGTCGGTGCGGAACGAGCCGGGCGCGACCGCGGTCACCGCGATGCCGAACGGCGCGAGTTCCTTGCCGACGGTTTCGGAAATCCCTTCGAGCGCGAACTTGCTGCCGCAGTAATACGCAATGCCCGGCATCGTGATGTGGCCGCCCATCGACGTGATGTTCAGAATGCGGCCGCGCCGGCGTGCGCGCATGAACGGCACGACGGCCTTCATCATCGCGACGGCACCGAATACGTTCACGTCGAACTGTCGGCGCAGCTCTGCCAGCGGCGATTCCTCCATGATGCCTTCGTGCCCGTAGCCGGCGTTGTTCACCAGCACGTCGACCGCGCCGACATTCGCTTCGATGTCCGCGACGACGCCGTCGATTCGATCGAAGTCGGTCACGTCGAGCACGCGACCGATGGCCGCGTGCGCGGACATCGCTTCGAACGCCTGCCTGGCTGCTTCACTTCTCACGGTGCCAACCACCGTATGACCCGCGGCCAGCGCCTCCTTTGCGAGCGCGCGGCCGAAGCCGCTGCTGACGCCGGTGATCAGCATGAGGTTGCCGGATGTCATGTGAGCCTCTCCCGAATGTCGATTGAAGCGTGCATACTAGTCTGACCGACTTCACCGAATAAGCCCGATTCCGCTTTTTTTCTTGCATAAAACTATGAGCGCCGCGCCCGCTTCCACTCGCTCGCCACCGCTGCCCGCGCGCGGCCGCAAGCGCCTGATCGCATTGCTGCATGCGTTGGCGCCGAACGAAGGCTATAACCTGACGGCGCTGCCGAGCGTGCGCATCCTGAGGTCGAACCGCGCGCTGTCGCGCACGCCGGTCCTGTACGACCCGGGCATCGTGATCGTGTGCCAGGGCCGCAAGCGCGGCTACTTCGGCGGCGAGCGCTATCTGTACGACCAGGACCACTACCTGGCCGTGTCGGTGCCCGTGCCGTTCGGCATGGAAACCGACGCAACGGCGGAGCACCCGCTACTCGCGCTGTATCTGCACCTCGATTTCACGATGGCCGCCGAACTGGCCGCGCAGATCGATCGCGAAGGGATCGCCGAACCCGTGCAAGCCCCGAGAAGCATGATGTCGACGCCGATGGACGATGCGATGCAGGCGACCGTGCTGCGTTTCGTCGACGCGCTGCATCGGCCGCTCGAGGCAGCGGTGCTCGGCCCCGGGCTGCTGCGCGAACTGTATTTCCGCGTGCTCACCGGCGCGCAGGGCAGCGCGATGCGAAACGCGCTGGCGATGCGTGGCCAGTTCGGCCGGATCGGCCGGTCGCTGCGGCTGATCCACGCCGACTACGCGCAACCGCTCGATGTGTCGCGACTGGCCGGGGAAGCCGGCATGAGCGTGCCGAGCTTCCACAGCCACTTCAAGGCGATCACGCAGGTGTCGCCGATGCAGTACCTGAAATCGACGCGGCTGCATCAGGCCCGCCTGTTGATGGTGCGACAGGATCTGACCGCGGAAGCGGCCGGCCATGCGGTCGGATATACGAGCCCGTCGCAGTTCAGCCGCGAGTTCAAGCGGCTGTTCGGGCTCACGCCCGCGCAGGAAGCGACGCGCATGCGCGCGCAGTTCGCGATTCCGGCGGCGTTCGAGGATGCGGTTTACGTGTCGTCGCATTGAGACCGGGCGTGGCGTCGGTCCTGCTCAGCGATCGCCTCTTCGAGGCACAATGACGGATTGCGAACGACGGCCGTTGCGCCGTGACTTCCGCGCGAGATTCGAATGACAACGTACGCTTTCCGCCTGCTCAATGTATTCGCCGAATCCACGTTCGGCGGTAATCCGCTCTGCGTGTTCGACGATGCGCGCGGCATGGACGACGCGACCATGCAGGCACTGGCCGTGCAATTCAACCTGTCGGAGACCACCTTCGCGCTGCCGTCGGCGCGCGCGCACGCGCGGGTCCGCATCTTCACGCCCGGCCATGAAATGCCGTTCGCGGGCCATCCGACGCTCGGCACCGCGCATGTCGTGCGCGATCGGCTGAATGCGGGCGACGCGCTCGCGCTCGAATTCAAGGCCGGCGTGGTCGACGTCAAAGCCGCCGGCGACGTATGGACCTTCACCGCGCCGCACACGGGCATGCCGAAAACGGCGCCGTGCGCCTTGCCCGATACCGACACGGCGGCCATGCTGGGACTGACGCCGGACGATCTGCTCGCGCCGCCGCTCTGGGTCGACACCGGCGTGGACCAGTTGCTGGTCGCCGTCAAGAACCCCGCGGCCGTGCGCCGCGCGCGGCCCGATAGCGCCCTGCTCGATATCTGGCCGACCAGCAGCCTCGGTCGCAAGACCGCCTATGTGTTCGCGTTCGACACGCATCGTCCCGACACGGTCGTGTCCCGCTATTTCTTTGCGAAGCAGGGTGGCGGCATGTCGGAAGACCCGGGCACCGGGTCGGCCTGCGCGAACCTCGGTGGCTGGCTGCTGGCGGCCAATCATGCGCTGCCCGCCGCGTTTCGGATCGAACAGGGGGAAGCCGTCGGCCGACCCTGCCTGCTGCGGTTGTCGGTCAGCGAGCGCGGTGCGATCAGCGTCGGCGGTCGTGTGGTGGAGCTCGGGCGCGGCGTGATCGACGTGTAGCGGGCGTTCGGGGTGCGCGCGACATGCGTGATCCGGGTGATCGCTCCGTCACCGCGCGCGGCGTCTCTTGCGGCTTGAGCACGGCCACGATCTGCTCCACCGAGTATTGCTTGCGCTTCATCGTCAACCCCCGTTCCTATCGGGAAAATTGCCTCCGAAACACGACCGGTCAGCACGCCCGCCCGATCACGGCAACCCTCATTGCGCCGGGTCTTTCAACTCGATCAGCAGATCCTTCGCCGCGACCCGCTCGCCGGGCTTCACATGCACGGCCGCGATCTCGCAGTCGCGCTCCGCCGCGATGTGGGTTTCCATCTTCATCGCCTCGAGCGCGATCAGCGTCGTGCCGGCTGCCACGCGCTGCCCCGGCTGCACCGCGACCGTGACCACCGAGCCCGGCATCGGCGCCGCGATGTGCAGCGGGTTGGCCGGATCGGCGCGCTGCAGGCCATGCCGCTCCTTGCCCGCCTGCGCGACCGCCTTCTGCTCGACGAGCGCCGAGCGCGACTGGCCGTTCAGCTCGAACAGCACCTTCACGATGCCGTCCTGCGCATCGGCATGCTGCCCCTGCAACGACACGAGCAGCGTCTTGCCCGGCTCGATGTCGATCGCCACTTCCTCCTGCGGCTGCAGCCCGTACAGGAACGCCGGTGTCGGCACGACTGACGTATCGCTGTATGCGCGAACGTGCGCGTAGTAGTCGATCGTCTGCTTCGGGTACATCAGGTACGACGCCAGTTGCCGGTCGTCGAGCGGCTGCTCGCACGCGGCCTCGGCCTGCTTGCGCACGGCGTCGAGATCGACCGGCGGAATCTGGTCGCCGGGACGATACGGCGCCGGCGGCTCGCTCTTGAGCACCTTGCGCGACAGGTCCGCCGGGAAGCCATCGGGCGGGAAACCCAGCTCGCCCTTGAACAGCGACACGACCGACTCGGGGAACGCGATGTCCTTGTCCGGGTTGCGCACGTCGTCCACGGCGAGATCGTTCGCGACCATCATCAGCGCCATGTCGCCGACCACCTTCGACGTCGGCGTGACCTTCACGATATCGCCGAACAGGCGGTTCACGTCCGCATACGCACGCGACACCTCGGTCCAGCGATGATCGATGCCGAGCGAACGCGCCTGCTCGCGCAGGTTCGTGTACTGGCCGCCGGGCATCTCGTGCCGGTAGACGTCGGCCGTGCCCGCGCGGATCTCGGATTCGAACGGCGCGTAATAGCGGCGCACGCCTTCCCAGTACATCGATGCTTCGTGCAGGCGATCCTGGTTCAGCCCCGGATCGCGTTCGCTACCGGCCAGCGCGGCCGCGATGCTCGACAGGTTCGGCTGCGACGTGAGGCCGCTCATCGCGTCGAGTGCGCCGTCCACCGCGTCGCAGCCCGCATCCACTGCCGCGAGCACCGACGCCGCGGCGATCCCGCTCGTATCGTGCGTATGGAAATGCACGGGCAGCCCGGTTTCTTCCTTGAGCGCCTTCACGAGCGTCGCGACCGCCTGCGGGCGGCAGATGCCGGCCATGTCCTTGATGCCGAGCACGTGCACGCCGGCCTGCTGAAGCTCGCGCGCGATGCCGACGTAATACTTGAGGTCGTACTTCGATCGCGACGTGTCGAACAGGTCGCCGGTGTAGCAGATCGCGCCCTCGCACAGCATCCCGCTCTCGCCGACCGCATCGATCGCCACGCGCATGTTGCGCACCCAGTTCAGCGAGTCGAACACGCGGAACACGTCGACGCCGGCACTCGCGGCCTGCTGCACGAAAAAGCGCACGACGTTGTCCGCGTAGTTCGTATAGCCGACCGCGTTCGAGCCGCGCAGCAGCATCTGGAACAGGATGTTCGGCACGCGCTCGCACAGCAGCGCGAGCCGCTCCCACGGGTCTTCCTTCAGGAACCGCAGCGCGACGTCGAAGGTCGCGCCGCCCCAGCATTCGAGCGAGAACAGTTGCGACAGCTCGCGCGCGTAGAACGGCGCGATCGGCAGCATGTCGGCCGTGCGCATGCGCGTCGCGAACAGCGACTGGTGCGCGTCGCGCATCGTCGTGTCGGTCAGCAGCACCTGCTTCTGGTCGAGCATCCAGCTCGCGAACTTCTCGGGGCCGAGCTCGCGCAGGCGATCGCGCGTGCCGGCCGGAACCGCCACCGCCGTATCGACCTTCGGCAGCACGGGCTTCTGTAGCGGCAGCGCCGGCAGCGTGCGCCCCTTCATCTCCGTGTTGCCGTTCACGTTCAGCTCGCCGAGATAGCGCAGCAGCTTCGTCGCGCGGTCGCCGCGCTTCGCGAATGCGAGCAGCTCCGGCGTCTTGTCGATGAAGCGCGTCGTCACGTCGCCCGCGATGAACGCCGGATGATTGATCACGTTCTCAAGGAACTGCAGGTTCGACGTGACGCCGCGAATCCGGAACTCGCGCAATGCGCGATCCATCCGGTGAATCGATTCGGCCGCGGTCGGCGCCCACGTCGTCACCTTGACGAGCAGCGAGTCGTAGTACGGCGTGATCACCGCGCCGCCATAGGCGGTGCCCGCGTCGAGGCGCACGCCGAAGCCCGCCGCGCTGCGATATGCAGTGAGCCGCCCGTAGTCGGGCAGGAAGTCGTTCTCCGGATCCTCGGTCGTGATCCGGCATTGCAGCGCGTTGCCGTTCAGCGGAATCGCCTGCTGTTCCGGCACGCCGGCCGCGCGTGCGACGAGTGCGCCGGCGCCATCCGTCGCGTCCTCGGCGAGGCCGATCCGGCCGCCTTCGGTGATGCGGATCTGCGCCTTCACGATGTCGATCCCGGTGATCATCTCGGTCACCGTGTGCTCGACCTGGATGCGCGGGTTCACCTCGATGAAGTAGAACTGGCCGGTGTCGGCATCCATCAGGAATTCGACGGTGCCCGCATGCGTATAACCGACCGCGCGCATCAGGCGCAGCGCCGATTCGCACAGCGCATGCCGGCCTTCGTGATCGAGGTACGGCGCCGGTGCGCGCTCGACGACCTTCTGGTTGCGCCGCTGCACCGTGCAGTCGCGCTCGTACAGATGCACGACCGTGCCGTGCAGATCGCCGAGCACCTGCACCTCGACGTGCCGCGCATTGCGCACGAGTTTCTCGACGTACACCTCGTCGTTGCCGAATGCGGCCAGCGCTTCGCGGCGCGCGACAGGCAGTAAAGTCTCGAGGTCCTGAGCGTTTTCCAGCACGCGCATCCCGCGTCCGCCGCCGCCCCAGCTCGCCTTCAGCATCAGCGGATAGCCGACTTCCGCGGCGAGCGCACGGCACGCGTCGAGATCGTCCGGCAGCGGCGCGGTCGCGGGCATCACGGGCACGCCTGCGGCGATCGCCGCATTGCGCGCGGCCACCTTGTTGCCGAGCGTGCGCATCACGTCCGGCGACGGGCCGATCCAGCGGATGCCGGCATCGATCACCGCCTGTGCGAAGTCCGGGTTTTCGGACAGGAAACCGTAGCCGGGATGGATCGCGTCGACCTTCGCCTGCCGCGCGACGCGCAGGATGTCGTCAATGTCGAGGTAGGCCGCGAGCGGCTTCTTGCCCTCGCCGATCAGGTAGCTTTCGTCGGCCTTGAAGCGATGCAGCGCGAGGCGATCTTCCTTCGAATACACCGCCACCGTACGCATGTTCAGCTCGGCGGCGGCACGCATCACGCGGATCGAGATTTCCGAGCGGTTCGCGATCAGGATGGACTGGATGGGAGTGGGCGTCACGGCAGCCATGGATAGTGAAGAGTTGAAGTAAGCCCGCCGACGCGCCATCCTCCACCCGCTTGCTTCACTGGGCGGCGTGCGGATCGTCGCGTCGGTCATGCGCGGTTGCATCGTCCCGGCTTGCGCCAGCCGACATGTTCGTCATATCGTCCCACTGCCGCTATAACCGTCGCGACAACGAATGGTATTCAGCCGACCAACCGGGAACAAGGGACCGGTTCGCAGGCCGGTCGTCAGTCAAGACACCGCGCACCTGCGCGACGTGACGCGCATCGTCGTCAGATACCGTGTTTCGTTTGCCGTAGTCAGCCATTGCATCACCTTACGCTTGGAAAGCGGGCGTCCCTCGCACTGTCGGGTTCGTTTTCCTTCATCCGGAAAGACTCGTCAGACAAGAGGACATCAAGCATGTCGCTTCGGTAACGCAAAAAGCAGGCCAGCACTGACGGCGTTGATGGGCGGTGACGGGGCGCGAAACGCGGCTCCGTAGCGCATCAGATATGCAACCCAGGTTTCAATTCTGCAATTGACGAAACCCGTCAACAGCACAATGGTGCGCTGCGCCGCCGCGTCAGCGCTGGGCGTCCGCGCGCAACCATTCGACGAGGCCGTCGATCGCCGGCGTGATCGTCTTGCCGTGCGGTACCACGATGTAATAGGCGTCCGTCATCTGCAGCGACGCGACCGGCAACCGCACCAGTTGCCCGGCGTCGAGCAGGTCGTGCACGAGCCGCCCCCAGCCGAGCGCGAAGCCGTGACCATAGCGCGCGGCATCGATCGCATCGGTGTACAGGCTGCACCGCAGGGCGAAATTCAGCCGGTCGGGCCGGAAGCCGGCCGCCTGGAACCACGCCTCCCACCCCATCCAGCCCTCCGACGTCGAATCGGACTCCACCAGCGCGGCGGCGGCGAGGTCCGCCAGCGTGTCGGGCGTGCGGTGCTGCTGCAGCCAGGCCGGCGAGCAGACGGGAAACACTTCTTCGTCGAACAGCCGGATCGCGGTGCCGTCGGCCCAGCGGCCGTCGCCGTAGCGCACGGCAATATCGATTTCGTTGTGTCGCAGATCGGCGGTAAACATCAGCGTCGCGAGGCGCAACTGCAACTCGGGCTGCGCGCCCTTCAGCGCGGCGAGCCGCGGCAGCAGCCGGAAATGCGAGAACGCGGCAGTCGCCGCGAGCACGAGCTCCTGGCGGACCGGGCCGCTCGTCAGGCGGTCGAACACGCCGGCGATCTTCTGCATCGATTCGGCGACCACCCGGTACAGCGCGGCACCCTCGTCCGTCAGTGCGATCGAGCGATGCAGCCGATGGAACAGGCGTTGTCCGAGCAGCTCCTCGAGAAACTTGACCTGCCGGCTCACCGCGGCCTGCGTGACGCCCAGCTCGTGCGCCGCGAGCGTGAAGCTGCCGAGCCGGGCAACCGCCTCGAACTCGACGAGCGCCGTCACGGACGGGATGAGCCGCCGATAGCCTTTGGGCGTGGCCGCCGCAGGTTTCATCTGGACCGTCGCTCCACGGCCGCGCTATTGCTCGAGCTCGACGCCGGCATCGAGCCAGCCGCGCATCATCACGCCGACCTCGTCGCTCAGCCATTGACGGAACAGCCGGTACTCCGGGCGCGGCTGCGCGTTGCGGTGCGTGATCAGATAGTGATGGCGATCGCGAAACACCAGCACGTCCTGCACCGGCCGCATCAGGATGCCCTGGTCGATCTGCCGGTGCACGAGGTGATGCCAGCCCAGCAGCGTGCCCTCGCCGGCCTCGGCCTGCGCGACGAGCAGCCGGTAGTCGTTGCTTTCCAGAACCTTGTTCTCGGTCAGCGTCTCGGTGCCGTCGCTCTGCTGGAACCAGTTGCGCCACACGCGCCAGTCGACGTGCTCGCACACCTGCGCGCGGCCGAGCATCGACAGGTTCAGGGTCGGGCTCGACAGCAGGTCCAGCGGCTTCAGCGACCGGCCGTGGAAATGCCGCGCGTGAAACGACGGACTGCAGACCGGATACACGATGTCGTGAAACAGCGGCTCGGCTTCGAACTCGGGCTCGCGCGGCGGGTTCTTCGTGATGATCACGTCCGGCTCGATGAGCCCGTCGAGTTCCATGAAGTGCTCGGTGACGATCACGTGCAGCTGGATATTCGGAAACTGCTCGCGAAACGCGGTCAGCCGCGACGACAGCCACAGTGCCGAGAACGTATGCGACACGCACACCATGAGCGCGTGCTTGTCGGTCCGCCGCACGGCCTCCGCCGCCTCGGCGATGTTCATGATCGACAGATACGACGCGTTGTAGAGAATCCGCCCGGCATCCGTCAGCGCGATGTGCCGGCCGGTGCGCTCGAACAGCGCGACGTCGAGCGAATCCTCGAGTTCCTTGATCTGCCGGCTGATCGCGGCCTGGGTCACGCACAGCACCTCGGCCGCCTGAGTGAAGCTCTCGTAGCGCGCCGCCGTCACGAAACACCGCAGCGCGCGAAGCGACGGCATTTGCGCAAGGAGTCGGTCTGCAAACAGTTGCTTCTTCAACATGGCTTTCACTCTC
>Ga0154006_1000470_pt1 | contig 13439 bp, 23 predicted proteins | sample TSFL090MetaG_FD_104747 | JGI IMG/M metagenome (GOLD analysis project Ga0154006, IMG submission 104747) | Attine ant fungus gardens microbial communities from Florida, USA - TSFL090 MetaG | ecosystem: Host-associated > Fungi > Mycelium > Unclassified | place: USA: Florida, Wakulla State Forest...
GGACTAGTAGTGTACAGCCACTTGTAAAAGTAGTATAAGTAGGTAGTCCAATCCAACAGAGAACTCCATCGAGTTCTTCCTAAACACTCACCTCAAGTGGTCCTTGAGTCATCAAGACTTAGCGATAACACTCCCCTGTCATTCTTATGCTCAAATACAAATGAGCTGCATTAATAAATACACTCACTTCTACTAAATAAGGAAGGTTTGGCTATCTCTACTCTGGCTCCTCCATTTTGCTACAATAGGGTGGCCACCTGTTGTTGCAGGTTGGTGATTAAGGTAAGGAGTTGCTCTTCCCTGGTAGATGGAGCCTGTGGTATGGAGATGGTGGGTTGCCCCATAGGTTGCTGCTGTTGTTGGGACATCTGTGATTGTGATGATGATGATGATGATGATGATGATGATGATTTCTCATAAGAGGATGAGCAATCTTCTTTGTCTGTACTTATAGTTAACTACCAGCTAAGAAGGGTAAAATAGTGTTATCTCTAAGAAGAGAATTCCTAAGCTAGACAGACCTTTAGGAGGTTTCCATCATTCTCCTGCATAGACTGATCACAATGGACCAGTAGTATGGAGCTGATAGTGAAGAAGCTGAATATAAGCCCACTCTGTGTAAAGGTCAGGTCTTAGACAGGGACACGAACTTTGTCCAGGCCATCTACCCACTGTCCCTAACTGATAGTGAAGTTCCCTTTACAGCTAGGGCCTGCTATCCAAGATGCTTATAAGTACTATACTCACTAGCAAGAGAGATAAGAGAGTAAGTAGGTGGTGAGGCTGCTAGGTACAAGGTCACTGTTGGGTATCAAGTTCTTATGTTATCGATAGGTAGTAAATGTTCTTAGTGATCACCCTAGATGGATGTTCAAGAAGAACTCGATGGATGTTCAAGAAGAACTCGATGGAGTTCTTCATTGGATTGGACTACTACTTATACTATTCTTATAGTGGCTGTACTACTATTAGTCCATGGTCATATGTTCTTCTAGAATGTTCCATGATCACTTGACCTTGTCACATGATCTGATTACCTAAGTTCCTATGCTGTTTATATCTTAACCCCTTTGTATGATTAAGTGCTCAAATGCATAGGAACCTATTTTCTTTTTGGGGCTCTTATAATAATATACTTTCTTCATCTTCTTTATGAACTCTTCTGTCTTTTCAAACTTCCCTCTTCTTTCTTATCTCAAATCCCATACATGGATCCTGTCTATTGTTTGCCTTAAATAGTAATACTCTTGTACTTGTTTATACCTTATTGTTATATACAAATTCTGCTATTGCTAACCAATCTGGTCACTACTCCTGACAGTGATCAATGAATATTCTCAAGTATTGTTCTAATTTCTAATTTATTCTTTTCATCTGACTACCTGTTTGTGAGTGGTAAGCTGTTGACAATTTGGTATTGATCTCCAATATTTGATTTAACTTCCTCATTATTCCTACTGCAAACTATGCTCCCCTATCTGTTATAATACTTTTTGGTAATCTATGTAATTTCCAGATGTTATCTCAGAACAATCTTGCTACTCTCTCTACCAAAGTCCTTTCTATAGTAGGCACAAAGTGTGCCATTTTTGTCATTCTATCATATACTAACAGGATTGCATTATATTCTTGTGCTAGTGGTAACTTTGTGATAAAGTCTGCTATTATGTGACTTCAGGGTTTTTCTGGTACTATATTAGACATTAATTTTCCTGCTGGTACCTCTGTGCAATTTTTGTTTCTCTGGCATATATCACAAGACTCTACATACTTTTTGACTTGCTTCATTATTCCTGGCTACCAAAAGTTTCTAGTGACCAATTCTGTCATCTTCTACTATCCTTCATGTCCTCCTACTGGTGTATCATAGTATAGCCAGATTACTTCTACCCTCAACTTTTCATCTCGTGGCATATATATCTTCCTATCTCTTAGTATTAGACTATTCTTTTCTCTCCATTCTTCATCTCTTAACATCTTCACCCCTGCTCACTTTATTTCTTCCATTGCCTTTATTACTTTGTCATCTTTTGCTTCTGATTTTCTGATTTTCTCTAGTAAATCTACTTCTTCAATTACAACTTCTATCACTTGTGTTGCTCTCACTTCTAACTACTTCTTTTTTACCAACATTTTATCTTTATTATCTCTTTCTACTTCAATCTGCCAGTCCAGTTATCTACTCAGGCTATTGGCTCATTCTATACTGCTTCCTGGTACATGTTTCAGATGAAAGTCAAACTTTGACAGATATAGAGCCCATTGTACTTGTCTTCTATTTAACTTTTGACTACTCATAAAATATTCAAGATTTTTATGATCATTCCAAATCTCAAATCTGTCCTATGTGCCTTTTAGCAAGTGTCTCCATTCCTCTAGATATCTAATAATTGCCAACATCTTTCTATTATGAGTTTTATAATTCCTTTTTGCCTCAATCAATGATTTTGAAATAAAGGCCACTGGCCTTCACTTCTCATCTCTACACTTCATCAATAACACTCCTTCTGTTGCATACTCTAATATGTCTGCTTCTACTCTCATCTCCTTGTTCAAGTCAGGTGCTATCAGTACTAGTCTTGTTATAAACACTCTTTTCAACTCCTTGAATGCCACTTTCTGTTCTTCTTCCCAGTTCTATTTTTCATCTTTTCTGACCAATTTGTGCAACAGTTTGGCTAACTTAGCAAAATCTTCTACAAATTGCCTATAGTAATTTGCTAATCCCAGAAACTTCTGTATTTCTTTGACCATCTTAGATCTAGACTATTCAAGTACTCCTGCCACTTTTTTCTTCTACATCTTAATTCCTTCTACCTTCATTACCAGTCCAAGAAAGTCAATTTTTTTGACTTTTTACACATATTTTTTTGGCTTTATATAAAGGTTATTCTTCTCTATTCTCTCTAACACTTCCTCTACTATCTCTTTGTGCTTCCTTTCATCCTCTGTTCCCACTAGCATGTTATCCATAAATGCTGCTACATCTCTAGTATCAATTAAGTCTCTAATAATATCATTCATCATTATCTGAAAAGTTGCTGGCGAGTTTGTGAGACCAAAAAACATAACTATGAGTTCATACACTCTTAGATACATAGTAAATATAGCCTTTCATTCATCCTCTTCTTTTATCCATATATTGTTGTACTTCTATCTCAGATCCATCTTTGTGAATACCTTTTTTGTACCTATAGTATTGATCAAGTCTGGAATTAATGGTAATAGATAGTTATCTTTGACTGTTCCTTTGTTTAGGTACCAATAGTCCTGTACTATTCTTTTCTTTCTATCCTTTTTCCCTACAAAGAATACTGGTGAAGTCTGAAGTGACTTTGAGGGTCTAATATACCCTTTTCTCAACTGTTCTTCTATGAATTCTCTTACTTTCTTTTTCTCTTCTTTCAACATTAAGTATGCTTTTTCTTTTCTTGGCACAAAATCTTCTCTCAGATTTATTGCATGGTCCCAAGGTTTTCTCACTAGTATTTTTTCTAACTCTGCCTTTTTAAACACTTTAAGCCACTTGTGAAATCTTTATGGTACCATCTTCCTCACTTTTTCTTTATCTAATTTGACTTTATTATCAAATTTCTCTTCCATCAATACCTTTCATTCATCTTTGTCTGATTTTTCTACTACTCTGATTTTTCTCTCTACTTTCTTTTTTTTTCTATATCTTCTCTCACTACTATCTTTCTTCTACATATTGGTAGACATCTAGTCATTTTGACTTCTTCTGTCTCCTAGTTTATCTCAGAGTTATGCATTTGTAACTATAGCATATCTAGTATAATATTCATTCTCCCCAAATCATATACATCTATTTTTATCCTTTTTACATGGCTTTTATAATACACATTTATCTCTACTTGGTATGTAATAACCCCTCTACTATTGTTTGTTCTATCTACATTTCTGACTATCACTGGTCTATTTAGTTTCTACAGCTTAAACCCATGTTTTGCTGCCATTTTCTTGTTCATAAACATTCCTGTTGTACTACTATCCAAAAGTGCCTTCACTATTATACTCTTATGAATGTCTACTTTTTCTACTTCAATATTTAGCTATATTTCTCTCAACATTTTGAATGTTCTTCTGATATCCCTTTGCTTATCCTCTTTCTTTACTATGCTGTTCCCTCTATGGGGCACACTGCTACTCCTCAATTCTACTATAGCTTCTTTTTCCCTGTTCTATACTCTGGACACAAGATCTTTCTCCTTTCTTGTTCTGATACTTTCTCTTTTATAGCATCTTTTCTTTTACATTCTGCATACTGCACCATTGTCATTTCTCCCCTCCTTGCTTCCCTATCTCTTCAATTTCATGCTTCCTGGCAAAGGTCATACTATATATTTTTCACTTGTCTTTCAAGAAGAATGTCACAAACTTCATTTAGACTATAACTTCAGGAATACTTGACTAATTTCAATGGTCTAAATGGCCACCAAAAGCCCTTAAGAAAATCTTTCAAACAGTACCAAAAACATCTTAAAGTAATTAGTATTCACTGAGTTATCAGTAGATCAGTTGGCAATTACCAAGTTACCAGACACTAAATCACTAATATCTTGGGAACCACTTGATGTAATTGTTTGCTTCAATGACTATTGTAAAGCTCTCTTCAATGCACTTCTTTTGGCTATAAATAGATCCAGAGGCAATAAGATCCCATGGAGATATAAGGTCCTCAATGTTTGTACATAATACTAATCTTTACCTATAGATTATCATTTGTTCTTGAATAGAACAAAGGACTGTCTTAAGACAGTTAGGTTATCTCTATTTCAAGAACAATAGCACTCCTATATGTAGAATAATAGGTAGTGATTATGTGGTAGGCTGTTCTAGTATACAGACCACCACAATCATATATTTAAGGACTGTATGTCTAAGAATAAACCTTAAACTTAACAACATCATTTTCTACTGTCTAAACTTCACTTTTTTGAGCCCTTTGATTATTAAATCAGCAAATCACAAATCAGTAAGTGGCCATTTGTAATAGAGGGGTGCAGACCCATGAAAATCAAGAGCAAGGCTTTCTCTATTACAAATAGCCACTTACTGATTTGTAAGTTGATGATTTAATAATCAAAAGTCTCAAAAAAGTGAAGTTTAGACAGTAGCAAAAGATATTGTTAAGTCTGAGGTTTATTCTCAGACATACAGTCCTTAAATATATGATTGTAGTAGTTTATACACCAAAACAGCCTACCACATAATCACTATCTATTATTTTACATATAGGAGTACTATTGTTCTTAAAATAGAGATAACCTAACTATCTTAGGGCAGTCCTTTGTTTTATTCAAGGACAGATAATAATCTATAGGTAAAGATCAATGCTATGTACAAACATTAAGGACCTTGTATCTTTATGGGATCTTATTGCCTTGGGGTCTATTTACTGTAAGAACTTAGACTATAACATCTTAGAACTACTTTTAGTCCGAGTTGACAAGAAGAACTCAATAGAGTTCTTATTTAATTACTATACACTACTTGTACACATTCTGTATTTACTTCTATTTATAAAGTCCTACATATCTCTTTTGAGTTATTTTTTTTTGTGCATCCATTGATTTCCTAATTAAATAAAAGAAAAAGAAAAGAAATATAAATAATGACTTAGCCATTTGGCTATGTTATGACACCATCCCTCTCTCAAGATTTCTCATTCCAAGGATTTTTACAACTTGTATTAGAGATTGCAGATGTTCTCCATTTCATTATTATCTTCTTCTGCCCATTCCTTGATTTCCAAGTTTTTCTGCTCAATTTTCTTCTCCTCTTCCTTTATTATTTCCATTGTTCTTCATCCTCTTGCTCTCTCTCCTTTCCATCTTCTCCAATTTTTTTCCAACCTTGCCCAGTATTTCTCATCATATCTTTTATCTGACTATCCAAATAATTTTCTCACTGTAAACCTTCTTGGTAATTCTTCTCTCTTGAATATTCTCTTTTTCTGTTCTTGTCTTTGAACATCTTTTATGTCTTGCTAATATTCTTTCTCAAATTCCTCAACTGCTTCTTTTGCATTTCCCAAGTTTTCTATTTCTTCCCAAGTATTGGATTCAGCTGTGAACTCTTTCCACCATACTAGATACTTGTCTTTTCCCTTTACCTATTGCTTGTTCAAAATTCTTTCAACCTTCCATTCCTCCTCTTCCTCAATTATAACTGGAGTTGGTTGCTTCTTTCTCTACCCCTCCACTTGCCCTACATATCTTTGTATTCTACTTACATTAACTACCAAGTGTATTTTTACTGTGCTAGGTAGCTTTAATTCTACTACATTTAGTAATATGATTTTCTTTATCTTATAAGGCCCTACAAATCTCTTTGTCAACTTTTCTGTCCTCTTTCCAACCATTTGGTATTTCAGATCCTTAGTGCTTAGTATCACTAAGTCCCCTTCTTTATACTCATTGACTTTTGTTCTCTTTCTATCTATATATCTCTTTATCTCTTTTTGTACTTTTCCTAGTGCTGCTTTCGTTTCTTCCTGGATTTCTTTCATTTTTGTTACAAACTTCTCTGCCCCTTTGTACTTCCTCTTTTTCCTTACTTCAAACCCTATTCTGGAATCTTGTCCATAATTTGCCTTGAAAAGCAATATTTTGGTACTTAAGTATACCTTATTATTATAGGCAAACTCTGCTGTCCCTAACTACTCTGGCTACTGTTCTTATCTATGGTCAATAAACATTCTCAGGTACTATTCTAGTTCCTGATTAACTCTCTCTGTTTGTCCATCTGTCTAAGGGTGGAATACTGTCAACAATTTACTTTCAATCCCCAATATTCTGTTCAACTCCCATATTACTCCTACTGTGAATTGGGGTACTCTATCTGAAATGATACTTTCAGGTAACCCATGCAACTTCCACACATTGTCTCTAAACAACCTAGCTAATCCTTCCACTAATGTCTTTTCCATAGTAGGAATAAAATATACTATTTTTGTTAACCTATTGACTACTACTAGAATTGAGTTGTATCCTTGTACTAGTGGCAACTTAGTGATAAAATCTGCTAAAATGTATGCCCAAGGTTTTTCTGGAATTGAGTTTAGTATTAACTTTCCTGCTGGTTATTTTGTATGGTTTTTATTTTGCCGGCAAGCGTCACACCCTTTCACATATCACTTTACTTCTTTTGTAACTCCTGGCTACCAAAAGTTTCTAGTGACCAACTCTATCATCTTCCGTTGTCCTCCATATCCTTCTACTGGTATATCATAATATAACCAAATAATCTCTACTCTCAGTTTCTTGTGTTTCAGTACATATACCTTTCTTTCTTTATACATAATGCCATCAACTTCTCTCTACTCCTCATCTCTTAACATTTTTATCCCTGCTTGTTTTATTTCTTCTACTGCCTTGATCACCTCATTATCTTTTACTCTTGACTGCTTTACTTTCTCTGGTAAATCTACTTTTTCTACTATTACTTCTACCTTTTCCATCTTTCTGATTTCCAACTATTCTGGCTTTACTAATATTTCATCTTCATTGTCCTTTTTTACTCCTACTTCCCAGTCTGGCCTTCTGCTTAAGCTATCCACCTTTCCCATTTTACTCCCTGGAACATATTTTAGTATAAAGTTGAACCTCAATAGATACAAAGCCCATCTAGCTTGTCTTCTATTTAATTTCTGTGCTTTTATGAAATATTCAAGGTTTTTGTGATCTGTCTAAACTTCAAACTTTGTTGTAGTTTCTTCTAGAAAGTGCTTCCTATCACAAATAGCTACTTACTGATTTGTGAGTTGATGATTTAATAATCAAAAGGTTCAAAAAAGTGAAGTTTAGACAGTAGCAAAAGATGTTATTAAGTCTGAGGTTTATTCTTAGACATACAGTTCTTAAATATATAATTGTGGTAGTCTGTGCACTAGGACAGCCTACCACATGATCACTACCTATTGTTCTACATATAGAAGTGCTATTGTTCTTGAAATAGAGATAACCTAACCATCTTAGGGCAGTTCTTTGTTCTATTCAAGGACAGATGATAATCTATGGGTAAAGATCAGTGTTATGTGCAAACATTGAGGACCTTGTATCTCCATGGGATCTTATTGCCTCTGGATCTATTTATAGCCAAAAGAAGTGTATTGAAGAGAGCTTCACAATAGTCATTGAAGCAAACAATTACATCAAGTGGTTCCTGAGATATTAGTGATTTAGTATCTGGTAACTTGGTAATCATAGACTGATCTGCTGATAACTTGGTGAATACTGATCACTTTAAGATGTTTTTGGTACCATTTGAAAGGTCTTCTTAAGGGCTTTTGGTGTCCATTTAGATCATTGAAATTGGTCAAGTATTCCTAGAGTTATGGTCTAAATGAAGTTTATGACACCTCTATGCTTCCAAACATCTGACTATGGCTGTTATCTCTTTGTCATGTATCTCATAGTTCCTTTTAGTGTTACTTAGAGATTTTGAGATAAAAGCCACTGGTCTCCACAAGTTATCTGAGCACTTTATTGAGAGTACTCCTTTAGTTGCATAATTTGAGGTATCTGCTTCTACTCTAAATTTCTTGTCTAAATCTGGGACTGCCAATACTGGTTTTGTTGTGAAGATCCTTTTGAGCTCATCAAATGCTTGTTACTGCTTATCTCCCCATTTCCACTCCATATCTTTTCTCATTAGCACATTTATTGGTCTTGCTACTTGAGCAAAGTCTTTGATAAACCTCCTATAGTAATTTGTAAGGCCTAAGAACTTTCTAACATCTTTTACATTTTTTGGTTCTGGCCAACTCAGTACTCCATCCACTTTCTCCTTTTCTATCTTTATTCCATTGGGTCCTATGACAACTCCAAGAAACCCAATCTTTCTCACTTTTTATATACACTTTTCTGGCTTCACATAGAGATCATTCTCCTCCAGCCTTCTCAGTACTTCTTTTACAATTTTATCATATCTTTTCTCTGTTTTGGGTCCTACCAATATGTCATCTACAAATGCAGTGACTTTACCTTTGTTTACCAGGTCCCTCAGGATCTTATCCATTATTGCTTGAAATGTAGCTGGTGAGTTTGTCATCCCAAAGAATATCACAGTTGGTTCAAACAATCCTATGTGCATTATAAGTGCTCCCTTTCACTTATCCCCTTCTTTTATCCTTACATTGTTGAAGCCCCACAACAAGTCCATCTTCATAAATATCCTTTTACTCCCCATGTTATCAATTAAGTCTGTTATTAATGGTAACAGGTAGTTGTTCTTTATGGTTTGTTTGTTTAGACTGTAGTAGTCCATAACTATCCTCTTGCTTCTATCCTTTTTGCTCACAAAGAATACCAGTAATGTCTAAGAGGATTTAGATGGTCTAATATACCTCTTCCTCAATTGACCATTCACAAAGCTCTGGACCTCTTTTCTCTTGTTTTTGGATAGAGGGTAGATTCTTCCTTTTTGTAGTTTGAATATCTCCTTGAGATCTATAGCATGATCCCAAATCTTCCTAGTTGGCATCCTTTCTGATTTTACCTTCCCAAATACCTTCTTCTACTTTAAAAACCTTTTATAAACTATTTCCTCAATTTTTCTATAGTCTACTTCAACCTTTTTCTCTCTTCTCCAGTCTTTCTTATTGTCTATTGCCCATCTTACTACCTTCTCTTCCTCTAGTGTCACTATTCTTTTTTCTTTCTTCATTTTATTCCCTTCTTCCAATTTCATATTTCTTCCAAATAGTGGTGGACACTTCATCATCTTGACTTTTTCTATTTCCCAATTGATTTCTGGGTTGTATGCTTACAACTACAGTATTCCCAATATAATATCTGTTTTTCCCAGATCACACACATCTATCCTTATTCTTTCTATATGACTTTTATAGTACACATTCACCTCTACTTGATAGGTAATAGCTCTTGTACTGTTGTTTGTTCCATCAACATTCCTGACCACTATTGGCTTTTCCAATTTCTGTAGTCCAAATCCATGTCTTGCTACTGTTATGACTTGGCCAAACAACTAAGTCATTATTTATTTTTCTTTTCTTTTCTTTTCTTTTCTTTTCTTTAAGAAATCAATGGATGTACAAGAGGGAATGACTCAAAAAGAGATATGTAGGACTTTACCAAATGGAAGTAAATACAGAATGTGTATAAGTAGTGTACAGCAAATGAATGAGAACTTTATCAAGTTTTTCTTGTCAACTCAGACTAGAAGAAGATCTAAGACATCACTATCTAAGTTCTTATACCAGAACTCAATTCTCTTATTGGCACTGCTCATCATAGAGCCTTGCTACCCTTACTCTCTTATCTTCCTCAGTATTTGAGTAATACAACTTAGGATTACTACGATATAGCTGGGCCCTAGGCTTAAGAGGACTTTGTAGTTAGTTAGAGACTATAGGTGGAGGTATGGTACCAAGCTCAGGTATTACTACTAAGATCTGACCTCACAATCGAGTGGGCTGGATAATTACTTGTACTCATTTCATACTATAAACTCCATGCTACAGGTGCATTGTCATCTGTCTACACAGGAGATTAATGCCACATCCTTAAGAAGGTGTTTAGATTAGAGATCCTCTCCTTGGGGCGATAGTATAACCATAGTATTAGGGCAGTAGTAAGTAAGGCAGTAGGAGTCTAGCTGGGTGAATATCTCATGCCTCAGTAGATATAATATTAAGTGAGATCATCTCAAAACTCTCTAGGGACATAGCATCATGTCTCTAGAACAATACAACTCTCTTATGAGCGGAATGCTCAACCAACAGCATGCCCTCACCAAACTAAGGGTGGAAATAAAAGGGAAGGGGGAAAGGACACACTAGAGGTGTAAAAGGTTTGGGCACCTGGCCTGTAACTGTAGGAATAGGAAAGAAGAGACAAAGGGAAAACCAATCCCTCAAAATAAATTTGAAGTAATAGCAAGTAGAGTAATGCAGTGTGGAGTGAAGGAAAAAGTGGGAATAAAGAGACAGGAGACAGTAGAAGAGGTAAAATGCTTCAGATGTTGGGGGGAAGGGCACTACAAGTGGAAGTATTCAAATATTAAGGTTGAAAGGAAAAGAAGAAGAGAAGAAGAAGCAATACGTATGGCCAGGCCACAAAAGGTGCAGTAGGAGAGGAAGCCAGTGCATCCCAAGTGGAAAAAGGCATAGGAATATTGTAGAATGGAGAATATGCTAGAAGATGTACAGTTGTTGGAATTAGGGTAGATGACAGAGGAGGTTATAGCGACCTACGTAGAGTGTAGATAGTATAGAAAGAAAGGGACATACAGGAAAAACAACAGAGGACAAAAAGTTCTCAGAGAAAGAAAGTTAGAAGAAGCTAAGTAGTGTGGATACCCAAGATAGGAAAAAAGAGAAGAAAAGAAAGTGTGCTCTATAGAGCAAAAAATACAGCAAAACGACATGCCAATGGAAGGTACAGTAAGAAGGGGAGGTGAACAGAAAGAAGTTAGGAGGATATTCAAAATGCTAAGAGAAATATGGATGAACATTGGGATAGAAAAGGTGGATATGCACAAGGGTATAACAGTGAAAGCACTCTTGGACAGTGGCACAACAGGAATATTTATGGACCAGAGAATGGCAGCAAAACACGGATTGAGGCTGCAAAAATTAAAGAGGCTGATAACAGTCAGAAACGTTAATGGAACCAACAACAGTGCAAAAGCTATCACTTATTAGGTAGAAGTGAATATGTACTACAAGGGTTATGTAGAGAGAATGAGAATAGATGTATGCAACCTAGGGAAAATGGATATTATATTGGGAATGCCATGGCTACAAGCACACAACCCAGAAATCAACTGGGAAATGGGAGAAGTAAAGATGATGAGATGTCTGCTGCTGTGTAGAAGGAACATAAAGCTGAAAGAAGAAAAGAAAGCAAGAAGAATAAAAAGAGTGGTAATAACAGAAGAAGAGAAAATTGTAAGATGGGCCATAAATGAAAAGGAAGACTAGAGAAGGGAGGAGGAAGTCAAAGAAGACCATAGGAAAATTGAGGGGATGGTACTGCAAAAATTCTTAAAGTGGAAAAAAGTATTTGGAAAAGTGGAGTCCAAAAGGATGCCAACAAGGAAAATTTGGGATCATGCTATAGATCTCAAAGAGACATTCAAACCCAAGAAAGGAAGAATCTACTCTTTATCTAAAAATGAAAGGGAAGAGGTTCAGAACTTCATAGAAGACTAACTAAGGAAGGGGTACATTAGACCATCTAAATTCCCTCAGACGTCACCAGTTTTCTTTGTGAGCAAAAAGGATGGGAGTAAGAGGATAGTAATAGACTACCAAAGTCTAAACAATCAAACAGTGAAGAACAACTACCCACTACCATTGATTACGGACTTAATAGATAATATGGAAAGTAAAAGAATATTCACCAAAATGGACTTATGGTGGGGTTTCAATAATGTGAGGATAAAAGAAGGAGATGAGTGGAAAGAAGTGTTCACAATATATATAGGATCCTTTGAACTAACAGTTATGTTTTTCGGAATAACAAACTCACCAGCTACATTCCAAGCAATGATGAATGAGATTCTGTAGGATATAATCAATGAAGGAAACATGGCAGCATTTGTGGACAATGTGTTGGTAGAAATGGAAATAGAAGAGGGACATAATAAGATAGTAGAGGAGGTGTTGAAACAGTTAGAAGAGAACAACTTATATGTCAAGCCAGAAAAGTGTGTATGGAAGGTGAGAAAGGTCAGATTTCTAGAGGTTATTATAGGACCCAATAGAATAGAAATGGAGAAGGAAAAGATGGATGGAGTATTAAGTTGACCAGAGCTAAGGAACATGAAAGACATTAGAAAGTTTTTGGGTCTTGCAAACTACTATAGGAGGTTTATCAAGGACTTTGCTTGGGTAGCAAGGCCCATGAACATACTAACTAGGAAGAATGTAAAGTGGCAGTGGGGGAGCAAGCAGCAACAAGCATTCAACGAGCTCAAAAGGATTTTCACAACTAGACCAGCATTAGTAGCCCTAGATTTGAACAAAGAATTTAGGGTAGAAGCAGATGCTTCAAACTACGCAACTGGAAAAGTACTCTCAATAAAGTACTCAGACGACCTGTGGAGACTAGTAGCCTTCATCTCAAAATCTCTAAGTGATACAGAAAGGAACTATAAGATACATGATAAGGAAATGTTAGCTGTAGTTAGGTGCTTGGAAGCATGTAGGCACTTTCTGGAAGGGACTATGACCAAGTTTAAGGTTTGAATAGATTACAAAAACCTCAAATACTTCATGAAGGCACAAAAGTTGAATAGAAGACAAGCTAGATAGGCCCTATATGTTATCACTAAGTCTTGATGACTCAAGGACCACTTGAGGTGAGTGTTTAGGAAGAACTCGATGGAGTTCTCTGTTGGATTGGACTACCTACTTATACTACTTTTACAAGTGGCTGTACACTACTAGTCCA
>Ga0154006_1000472_pt1 | contig 13416 bp, 13 predicted proteins | sample TSFL090MetaG_FD_104747 | JGI IMG/M metagenome (GOLD analysis project Ga0154006, IMG submission 104747) | Attine ant fungus gardens microbial communities from Florida, USA - TSFL090 MetaG | ecosystem: Host-associated > Fungi > Mycelium > Unclassified | place: USA: Florida, Wakulla State Forest...
CGCGCGGGGACGATATTCACTGGAGCATGACCGGCGACAATCAGAAGCTGTACCGCTGGCGCTGCCGTGCGGCGACCTACGCCAACTGGCCCACCCTGCGCTACATGTTGCGCGGCAACACGGTGTCGGATGCGCCGCTGATTATTGGCAGCCTTGACCCTTGCTACTCCTGCACCGACCGCATGACGGTAGTGGACGTGCGCAGGAAGAAAAGCCAGGTGGTGCCGTACAAAGAGCTGGAGCGCTACAGTATTGAGCGCACGAATTCGCCGCTGAAATAGTCCGGAGTCACTATGTTTAACTTCATCAAAAAAGCCATCAAGGGCGGCGTGGCAACCGAGTCTTATCCACTCCAGCCCATTTCCGTAGACCCTGACTTTCGCGGCAAGCCTGAGCACAACCCGCAGCAATGCATCGGCTGTGCGGCCTGCATGAACGCCTGCCCGTCCAATGCCCTGAGCGTGGAGACGGATCTGGCCGCCGGGCAGCTGCAGTGGAGCTTTAACCTTGGACGCTGCATCTTTTGCGGACGCTGCGAAGAGGTTTGCCCGACGGTCGCCATCACGCTTTCTCAGCAGTACGAGTTGGCGGTATGGAACAAAGCCGACTTCCTGCAGCAGGCCAGCTTCCCGCTGTGCAACTGCCGCGAATGCGGTCGCCCGTTTGCCGTGCAAAAAGAGATCGACTACGCCATTGCGCTGCTTGAACACAACGGCGATTCCCGCGCGGAAAGCCGCCGTGGAGCATTTGAAACCTGCCCGGACTGCAAACGCCAGCAAAGCCTGGTGTCTTCCGACCGGATCGACTTTAGCCGTCAGATGAGAGAGGCCAGCTAATGAGTAACCTACTGGGACCGCGCGATCACAACGGCATTCCGGTGCCGGTTACGGTGGATGAATCTATCGCCAGCATGAAGGCGTCGCTGCTGAAAAACATCAAACGCTCCGCCTACGTTTATCGCGTAGACTGCGGCGGCTGTAACGGCTGCGAAATCGAGATTTTCGCTACGCTTTCGCCACTTTTCGATGCAGAACGTTTTGGTATCAAAGTTGTTCCGTCACCTCGCCATGCCGATATTCTGCTGTTTACCGGCGCGGTGACTCGCGCGATGCGTTCTCCGGCGCTTCGTGCCTGGGAATCGGCTCCGGATCCTAAAATCTGCATCTCCTACGGCGCCTGCGGCAACAGCGGCGGTATTTTCCACGACCTTTACTGCGTCTGGGGCGGTACTGACAAAATTGTGCCGGTCGACGTTTATATCCCCGGCTGCCCGCCAACGCCTGCTGCCACGCTGTACGGCTTCGCTATGGCGCTTGGCCTGCTGGAGCAAAAAATTCATGCCCGCCCGGCAAGCGAGCTGGACGTGGAGCCGGCAAAAATTCTGCATTCGGGTATGGTGCAGCCGCTGCGCGTGCGTATTGACCGCGCTGCACGCCGCCTGGCGGGCTACCGCTATGGTCGCCAGATTGCCGACAGCTACATGACCAGGCTGACGGCTGGGGACGGTTCTGTTCAGCAGTGGCTGAGCGAGGAAAACGACCCACGCCTGACAGAAATCGTCACTAACCTTGAGCATCTGGTTCATCAGGATCGCGCGTAATGAGCGAGTCGGTAGTGTTCTGTCAGCTCAGCCGCAAGTTTGTCGACGAGAACGACAACACCCCGGCTGATGCCCGGCAGGTGGTCTACTACAGCCTGGCGATTGGCCACCATCTGGGGGTGATCGACTGCCTGAAAGAGAGCCTGGTTTGCCCGCTTGAAGCCTACCAGGCGTGGATTGCCACGCTGGAGGCCGATGGCGAGGCCTGGCGCAAAATGAACGGCGTGCCGCGCTACGGTGAAATCGTTATCGACCAGAATCACGTAGTAATGCTGGCCCGGGCGTTTGATGCGGCTAAACCAGCGCAGACTCTGGAACAGCAGGACTGGAGCCAGGCGCTGCTCGACATGCTTCAGGCCATTCAACTGGAACCGGCCATTTACCTGATGGTAAGGAGACGCTATGACTAAGGTGCTGCTTTGCGTAGGCAATAGCATGATGGGCGATGACGGCGCAGGCCCGCTGCTGGCCGAAAAATGCCAGGCCTCACCGCAGGGGGAGTGGGTGGTGATCGACGGCGGCAGCGCGCCGGAAAACGACGTGGTCGCCATCCGCGAACTGCGTCCGGAACTGCTGCTGATTGTCGACGCCACCGACATGATGCTCAACCCCGGCGAGATCCGCGTTATCGACCCGAACGACATCGCCGGGATGTTTATGATGACCACCCACAACTTGCCGCTTAATTATCTTGTCGATCAGCTTAAAGAGGATGTCGGCGAAGTGGTTTTCCTCGGTATTCAGCCAGATATCGTCGGCTTTTACTATCCAATGACGGAGGCGGTAAAAGCAGCGGTGGAGCAGATCTATCAGCGCCTGCCGAAATGGACCGGATACGGCGGCTATGCCCAGCTGACGACGGAAGAAACAGAGGGCCTGTAAGTCACTAATGACATCGTCATTAGTGTCGATGTCATTTTATTTAAGGGCTAACAACCATTCAATGTATTGAAATTATTAGTTTTAATTCCTGGCACGGTTTATGAATAAAGCTCTGCGATAACACACTTATTGCAGGAGTTTATGATGAACCGCTTCATCATTGCCGATTCGGGCAAATGCATCGGCTGCCGCACTTGTGAAGTAGCCTGCGTCGTCTCTCACCTGGAGAATCAGGACTGCTCGACGCTGACCCCCAACACTTTCTTGCCGCGCATTCACGTCATCAAAGGCGTGAACGTCTCTACGGCCACCATGTGCCGCCAGTGCGAGGACGCGCCCTGCGCGAACGTCTGCCCTAACGGCGCAATCAGCCGTGACAAAGGTTTTGTACACGTGATGCAGGAGCGTTGCATTGGCTGTAAAACCTGCGTGGTGGCATGCCCGTATGGTGCGATGGAGGTCGTCGTGCGTCCGGTTATTCGCAACAGCGGTGCCGGGCTGAATGTGAGGGCGGAAAAAGCCGAGGCCAGCAAATGTGACCTTTGCTATCACCGCGAGACCGGCCCAGCCTGCCTGGAAGTCTGCCCGACCAACGCCATTCTGTGCGTTGACCGCAACCGCCTGGAGCAAATGAGCGCGGCAAAACGCCGCCGCGCTGCGCTGGATGACCCTGCGGCTCTGAATTTTTAATCGCTTAAAATTTTAACTTTTAACAGGTCTGTTACTGATGAAAAAAATTACCAGCGTCTGCCCTTACTGTGGCGCAGGCTGCAAACTGAAACTGGTCGTTGAGAACAACAAGATACTCCGAGCCGAAGCAGCCGAGGGCGTGACTAACCAGAACGAACTCTGCCTTAAAGGCTATTACGGCTGGGATTTTCTTAACGATACCCGGCTGTTGACCCCTCGCCTGACGCAGCCGATGATCCGCTACGAGAAGGGCGGCAAGCTGCAGCCGGTAAGCTGGGAAGAGGCGATTAGCTATACCGCTAAACGTCTGAAGGCGATTAAAGAGCAGTTCGGCCCGCGCGCCATTATGACCACCGGTTCCTCACGCGGAACGGGGAATGAAACCAACTTCGTGATGCAGAAATTTGCTCGTGCGGTGCTAAACACCAACAACGTCGACTGCTGCGCCCGCGTGTGCCACGGCCCTTCCGTTGCCGGGCTGCAGGCGACGCTGGGTAACGGGGCAATGAGCAATTCCATCGGCGATATCGAAAACTCCAAATGCCTGCTGGTGGTGGGCTATAACTGCGCTGACTCGCATCCTATTGTGGCGCGCCGGGTGATTAAAGCCAAAAGCAAGGGCGCCAAAATTATCGTCTGCGACCCGCGCCGTATCGAAACGGCCCGCATTGCCGACCAGCATCTGCAGATCAAAAACGGCTGCAACATGGCGCTGGTGAACGCCTTTGGCTACGTGCTGCTGGAAGAACAGCTTTACGATAAAGAGTACGTTGCCAAATATACCGAAGGGCTGGATGCCTACCGCGAAGTCGTAAAGGGCTATGCGCCGGAGGACGTCGAGCATCTGACCGGCGTTCCCGCTCAACAGATTCGCCAGGCGGTGCGTACCTTCGCTGCCGCACCTTCTGCGACCATCATGTGGGGGATGGGGGTCACTCAGTTTGGTCAGGCCGTGGATGTCGTAAAAGGGCTGTCCAGCCTCGCGCTACTCACCGGCAACCTCGGCCGTGAAAACGTGGGCGTAGGCCCGGTACGCGGGCAGAACAACGTGCAGGGAGCCTGCGATATGGGCGTGCTGCCTAACCAGTTCCCCGGCTACCAGGATGTGGTTGATCCCGAAATCCGCGCGAAGTTTGCCAAAGCCTGGGGCATTGACCCGGCGGTGATGGATGACAAAGTGGGCGTGCGCATTACCGAAGTGCCGCACCTGGCGATAGAGGGCAAGGTTAAAGCCTATTACATCATGGGCGAGGATCCACTCCAGACCGAAGCGGATCTGGGCCTGGTACGCAAAGGGTTTGAGGCGCTTGATTTCGTGGTGGTACAGGACATCTTCATGACCAAAACCGCCGAAGTGGCGGACGTGTTGCTGCCAGCGACCTCCTGGGGTGAGCATGGTGGTGTCTTTACCTGCGCCGATCGGGGCTTCCAGCGTTTTGAAAAAGCGATTGAGCCGAAGTACAACGTCAAGCGCGACTGGGAAATCATCAGCCTGCTGTCGACAGCGATGGGCTACCCGATGTACTACGAAAACAACGAGCAAATCTGGAATGAGCTGCGCGAGCTGTGCCCGCTGTTTTACGGCGTGACCTACGAAAAAATGGGCGATATGGGGCACGTGCAGTGGCCTTGCCCGACGCTCGATCACCCCGGCACGCCATACCTCTACAAAGAAAGTAAATTCGACACTCCGACCGGCAAAGGTCAGCTGTTTGCCGCCGAATGGCGTGCGCCTGCCGAAGTGCCGGACGACAGCTACCCGCTAATTCTTTGCACTGTCCGTGAAGTCGGGCACTACTCCTGCCGCTCGATGACCGGCAACTGCGCGGCACTGCAAACTCTCGCCGATGAGCCTGGCTTTGTGCAAATCAACCCACTGGATGCCGAGGCGCTGGGAATCACAGACCGGCAGCTGGTCTGGGTGAGTTCGCGTCGCGGCAAGGTTATCAGCCGTGCCGACGTAAGCGAGCGCATTAACAAAGGCTCTGTCTATATGACCTATCAGTGGTGGATTGGCGCCTGTAACGAACTAACGCAGGACAACCTTGACCCGATCTCCAAAACGCCGGAAACCAAGTATTGCGCGGTCAACGTTAGCGCAATAGAGGACCAGGCGTGGGCTGAGAACTACGCACAAACGACCTACAACAGCATGAAAGCACGGCTGTGCGAGGCGGTGGATGCATGAGCCTGAACTCACCCTGTCCTCTGGACTCTCCGGGGGAGAGGGCCAGGGTGAGGGGCACCGAACTACGCATTCGCGGCAAAGTGCAGGGCGTTGGCTTTCGCCCCTTTGTCTGGCAAATCGCTCAACGGCTGAAGCTGGTGGGCGATGTCTGCAACGACGGCGAAGGCGTTGTCGTTCGCCTGGCGACCAGCCCGGAAGCCTTCCTGAGCGAGCTTTACCAACATTGTCCGCCGCTGGCGCGTATCGATAGCGTAGAGCAGCAGCCAATGTGCTGGGAGCTGTTGCCCGAAGACTTTACCATTCGCCACAGTTGCACTGGCGCGATGGACACCCAAATCGTGCCGGACGCCGCCACCTGCCCGAACTGCCTGCGTGAGCTTAACGACCCCGCCGACCGCCGATATCGTTACCCGTTTATCAACTGCACCCACTGCGGGCCGCGCTTCACCATCATTCGGGCGATGCCTTATGACCGCCCGTCCACGGTGATGGCGGCGTTTCCGCTTTGTGCCGCCTGCGATGAAGAGTATCGCCACCCGATGGACCGGCGTTTTCACGCCCAGCCGGTAGCCTGCCCGGACTGCGGGCCGCAAATCTTCTGGCTGCAGGGAGAGCAACAGCTCGACGGTGAGCTGGCGCTGGCGCAGGCCGTTGCGGCGCTGCGCGAGGGGAAAATCGTTGCGGTGAAAAGCCTCGGCGGTTTTCATCTTGCCGTGGATGCCGGTAATCACGCCGCCGTGGAGCGCCTGAGGGCGCGTAAACAGCGGCCAGCGAAACCTTTTGCGGTGATGATAGCGACAGCCAAAGGGCTGCCCGAGCCGGCAGTGGCGCTGCTTTCAACGCCCGCTGCGCCTGTCGTGCTGGTGGCCGTCAGTTGTCTTCAAGAGCTGAGCGCCGCCGTGGCGCCGGGCAGGAACGAAATTGGTGTGATGCTGCCCGCCAACCCGCTTCAGCACCTCCTGGCGCAGGATTTTGGCGGCCCGCTGGTGATGACATCCGGCAACCTGAACAGCAGGCCGCCTGCTATTGATAACGCTCAGGCACTACGGGATTTGGAAGACATTGCAGACGGTTTTCTGCTACATAACCGCGACATCCTTCAGCGCATGGATGACTCCGTTATGCGCGCCAGTGGAGAAATGCTGCGCCGCGCCAGGGGGTTCGTACCGGATGCATTTTCTTTACCCGGAGGCTTTAAAGACCTGCCGCCTATTCTGGCGCTCGGTGGCGACCTGAAAAATACCTTCTGTCTGGTTCGGGGAGGGCAGGCGGTTCTGAGCCAGCATCTTGGCGATCTAACTCAGGAAGGCGTTGAAGCGCAGTGGCAACGCTCGCTGGCGCTGATGAGCGGGATCTACGGCTTTGCCGCCGAACACGTTGCGCTTGATGCTCACCCGGGATACCGCAGCTCACAGCTGGGACGTGAAATGGGGCTGCCGGTCACCGAAGTACTGCATCATCATGCTCATGCGGCGGCCTGCCTGGCGGAACACGACTGGCCGCTGAATGGAGACAAGGTTATAGCACTGGTGCTGGACGGTATTGGCTATGGCGAGGACGGCAAGCTTTGGGGCGGTGAGTGCCTGCTGGTGGACTACCAGAGCAGCTTACACCTTGGCGGGCTGCCCGCTGTAGCTTTACCAGGCGGCGATCTGGCCGCCGTCCAGCCGTGGCGTAACCTGCTGGCGCAATGCGAGACCTTTATACCCGACTGGCCAGGCTATCCCGAGACTGAAGCTGTAAAAATGCAGAACTGGCAGCCGCTGGCAAAAGCCATAGCGCGCGGAGTTAATGCTCCGCTGGCGTCTTCCTGCGGGCGACTGTTTGATGCGGTCGCGGCTGCGCTCAATTGCACACCCTATCAGCAAACCTACGAGGGCGAAGCTGCCTGCTGCCTTGAATCACTGGCGCTGGATACAGGCCCCTGCTGGCATCCGGTCACGCTGCCGCTGGTGAACGGTCATCTCGATTTTGCAACATTCTGGCAGCAGTGGCTTGGCTGGCAGGACGAGAGCGGAGCGCGGGCCTGGGCATTCCACGATGTGCTGGCGAAAGGCCTTGCGGCGCTGGTTCGTCATCATGCTTTGCTTACAGGCATAACCACCGTGGTGTGCTGTGGTGGCGTGCTGCATAACCGCCTGCTGCGTGAACGCCTTGCTTTTTATCTCTCGGATTTTTCAACTCTTTTCCCAATGCGACTTCCGGCCGGTGATGGGGCTCTCTCCCTCGGGCAGGCGATGGTTGCCGCTGCCCGATATTTGAATCGCTACAAGGATAAAAAAGATGTTAATGCGTGTTCTTCGTGACAATCCACGAGCCGGCCTGCTGCTGACGGTTTTAGTGGCGGCTAACTTTGCCGCATGGGTCGGCGCGCTGGTGGCGTTTAACCACAGCCCGGCGCTGATGGCGGCAAGCCTGCTGGCCTGGTGCTACGGCCTGCGCCATGCGGTGGATGCCGACCATATTGCCGCGATTGATAACGTGACCCGCAAAATGATGCAGCAGGGCAAACGTCCGTTTGGCACAGGGGCCTGGTTCTCGCTGGGCCACTCAAGCATTGTGACTTTGGCTTCTGTCGCCATTGCGGCCACGGCGGCGGCTTTCCAGCAAAAAATGGACTGGTTCCACGACGTGGGCGGCGTTATTGGCACGGCCGTATCCGCCTGCTTCCTGATGGCGATGGCGCTGGTAAATTTCGTTATTTTTCACGGCGTGTGGCGTAACTTCCGCCAGTTTAAACGTGGCAAACCGCTGGCTGCAGATGCTACCGAAATGACCACCGGCGGCATAATGAGCTGGGTGTTTAACTCTGTTTTCCGCCTGGCCAGTAAAAGCTGGCATATGTATCTGGTCGGTTTACTTTTTGGCCTGGGCTTTGATACCGCTACCGAAATTGGCGTGCTGGGGATCTCCGCAGCCAGCGCTTCCAGCGGCATGTCCATATGGTCGATTCTGGTGTTTCCGGCGCTGTTTGCCAGCGGCATGGCGCTGGTCGATACTCTCGACAACGTGATTATGGTGGCCGCTTACGGCTGGGCCTTCAACAAACCGCAGCGCAAGCTCTACTACAACATGACGATTACCGGCACCTCTGTGGTGGTGGCGCTGTTTATCGGTGGGCTTGAGGCGCTGGGCCTGCTGGCAGATAAATTCGGGCTTAAGGATGGTATCTGGCAGTGGGTTGGCGCGCTCAACGATAACCTCGGCAACGTCGGATTTGTCGTCGTCGGGCTGTTTATCGCCTGCTGGGGAATTTCAGTGGTTAACTACCGCAGGAAAGACTATGACGCTTTGCTGATTCGTCCATCAAGGTAATTCTCCGACTCAGGAGGGGGAGTCCCTGAGTCGCCAGGTTGTGCTCCGTCATGCACAGGTCATACTGCACCTTCAGAAACATCCCCGGCTTCAGCACGATTTCGTTTGGAATGAGGCCGCCGTTGTGCCTTATCAGCACCTTTCCCTCCGTATACCCTGAATGACCCGACCGCCCCCGGTGAAAGTCCCGGATGCCGTTATCCGGATGGCCCCTGAGCATCCGCAGTATGGTGTTACGCTCCATTCACACATTTCGTGCGCTTCTGGCACAAAGCGGATATTGGCCTGAGAACCCTTATTTACCGCGCCAGCGCGTTTAATACTTTTTGTTTTAAATAAAAAGTGCGTTATTGTTAAAAAGCCCAGCTCGCCGGGCATTGAGTGTCATTTCAATATGTTAGAACGATAAAGCGCTTTGCCAAAATCTTACTTTATGCTGATAAAAAGAAGGATATCTATTGTGCAACCGTCAAAATCGTAAAGCACCCGACATTCGCCTTCTGCGTCTAGCCGTTCCCGAAGCATCAGTCCCCAATCGGAAAGATATACGTTGTAGCGATACATTTCCGGATCCTGCGTGGTGTTTTGACAGATTCCAACACCTGTGCCCTTTAATTTTTTAAAGCTTCGCAGAATTGCTAAGCTGGTGATATTCAGATGCGCCGGGGTTACAAAAAAGACGCCATTGAATAATGGTGCACGTGGAATAATTGTGTACATATTTCTCCACTTCATTCAGCGCCGCTTCTTTAAGAAGCTCTGTTAGCCGCATCTGTCTTTTATAATTGATAAAAAATAAAGAGTTAAAAGCTACCAGAAAAGTCGTTTTGTTATGCCGCGCAGCGGCATGAAGGCGTCAATCGGTAGCATATATCATTTTGCAGCAGCCCCCTTTCCCATAACGTACAGCTAATCACGTCCTGCATGACGTAGTTTAAGCAGCGTCCTGTCAGGCGCACTAAAGCCAGGCGGTCGCAGACAAAAGAAAGAACCCGCGGCGCCACTCGCAGCCACTCGAAATAATAGTTACAACACCCAATTATCCGCCACTGCAGTTCCGGCCCTACGGGCCGGGCGGGGGCGGCTGGTCAGTGGGGGCAACCGGGCCTCAGGTACAGCTCCTGAATTTTTGCTGGAGAGGGGCTGTGATTGTCAGGTTTCGCACGGATAATTATGAAACAGCTTTGGGAATGATGTAACTAAACTATTTTGCTTCTCTGACCAATGAAAGGAAATGGGCGGGCTGCGTTTTGCCAAGAGCAAATCGTTGATGGGGGAGTGCACAGCAGAACGCTAGCTGATGATTTCCATAGAATCTCTGTGCTGCTGGCACTTAACCAGTACGTGATCGGCAAATGAGAGCTGCAGTTGATTTCTGACTACCGATGCCGAGCCTACATTATTTTCGAGATTATAAGCCTCACGCGTAATTTCTAAAGACGCGACCTCTACGTAGTAGTCCGACATGGCACGATTAAAATGTCGGTGGTCAAAAACTTTAACCAGATAGGTATCCTTATCGATGCAGATAACGTCATACCTCACTAGCCGTTTATCCTGACTACTGCTGATGTAGTGGGTCTGTATATCGGAATAAATCACCTCAACGCTCTCTCTTTGGCAGCCTGATAAAATAAGTGTAAGAAATATGCCAGATGACGACTAATTAAAAGCTAATAATTTATTCATGCATCAATAATAAGCACAACGCCTGTCCTGACAGCGGGCGCGGTGGCGGGTAACAAGCTGGAAAGGGCGATCCGTTACTTTTGTAGCTGACCGAACGCGCATAGCGACATGCGGAGAGGTTGATCGCTGCATCACCAGCCCGCCAGCGCGTGATGGTGATGCAGTCCCTTTAAGGTCGGACAAGAAACTTTTCGATAACCGCTTCGTTCGGTTCAACACCCAAACCGGGACCGTCTGGCAACCAGGCGTAGCCATCGGCGATACGCACCGGATTTTTCGCCAGCGAACGGCTGATTTCTCCTGGCTCAACGCAATATTCCATCACCAGCGCATTATCAATCGCACACAGAAAATGCAGCGACGCGGCGGTATTGATATCGGTGGTGAAGTTATGGTTGCAGACTTTACGTCCGCGGCTGTGCGCATAGCTGGCAATTTCCATTGCCTGAGTAAATCCCGTCCGCGTCAGATCGATTTGCACGATATCAATGCCGCCCTCATCAATCAGACGCTGAAAGCCGACGACGGAACATTCCTGTTCACCCGCCGCGATATGCTGCTGACACGCGGCAGAAACCTGGCCATATCCGGCGTAATTATCGGGATGCAGCGGCTCCTCGATCCAAAACAGGTTGAGATGCTCGTAGCGCTGACTGCGGCGCACCGTGGTTTTGGCATCCCAGACGTGGCCGACATCCAGCATCAAATCGATGTGTTCACCCATGGCAGCGCGCAATGCGTCGAGGTAGCGTAAGTCCATTGCCTCATCGGTGCCAAACGGCTCCCAGCCAAATTTTACGCCGGTATGGCCGGTATCGATGGCGCGTTTTGCGCGCGTCACCGTCTCTTCCACGCTGTACTGGAACATATTGGAGGAATAAACGCGCATTTTATCGCGCATCGCTCCTCCCAGCAGTTCAACAATCGGTTTGTCGAGCGCTTTGCCTTTAATATCCCACAGAGCGATATCGATTCCGGCCATCGCCTGCAACACCGCGCCGCTGCGGCCATAGTAAAGGGTCGCGCGATGCATTTTATTCCAGAGGCGCCCCGTCTCGAGCGGATTCTCTCCGATTAGCAACGACTTCAGCCCGGTCACCATGGTATGTGAGTAGGGCGCTTCTATAATGGCTTTGGTGACATACGGGCTGCCATCAACCTCGCCCCAGCCGACTATGCCCGCATCGGTGGTAATTTTAATCAGCAGCGCATCCTGAGAGCTATCCGTACGCGGCTCAATAACGGGCAGGCGTAGATAAAACGCCTCAACGTTGGTGATCTTCATTGTGGTTTTCCTGGTATTAAGGCAATCAACAAGGCGTTAGCCCGCAGCGCAGCGCTGCTGCCGACGTTGGGTAATTAACGTTTCGTAGTCCACATCCAGAGCCTGAATGCGAATATGGTTTTCAATCTCGGCGGTCATCTGTGCGATCTCACCCTGGGCGAAAACGTTGATAAGCCGCTGATGTTCTTCAATGATGTCACTCATCGATTTGCCCATGGTGGAAAGGCCGAAAATCACCGTAAGCTGGCGGGCAATGGATTCCCATAGGTTGCTAAGTACCGGATTGTGGGCAAAGCCGCACAGCGTGCGGTGAAAATCGGTATCGGCCGAGGCAAAGCCATAGACGTCATCCTGTTGCATCATGGTTTGCATCTGCGCAACGCCCTGATAAAGCTGGTTCAGCTGCGCCGCGCCGTTGCGTCCGGCCTCAATGGCGCGGCGGCAGGCCAGCGTTTCCAGCGGGATGCGCACGTCGATAATCTGCTCAAGTCGTTGATGAGAGATCTCCATTAACCGGATGCCTTTATAGGGCTCGCTGGTCACGATGCCCTGGCTTTCCAGAATGCGCAGCGCTTCACGAATCGGCACGCGACTCATGCCGAGTCGGGTTACCAGATCCGGCTCGGCGATACGGTCGCCAGGCAAGATCAGGCCGCGCGAGGCGGCGCTGAGGATCGCATCAACAGCGCGATCGACTAGCGTGCGTGGACGTGTCGCCTGCCAGCGCGCTTCACTGGCGGTTTCCAGCGTCAGCGGGGCGCTCTGTTTGCGACGAAGAGGAGAGGATTTTCCTGCCATGGTTATTGTCCTGTTGCTGCCTGTCGGGTCACGAACTGTCCGAAGCCGGGGTCAACCTGCATTTGGTCATCCTGATATACCGTGACGCCGCGAATAAGTGTGCGCACCACTTTACCCTGACAGCGCATCCCTTCAAATGCGCTCCACTTACCCAGTCCCTGAAATTTCGCGCCCTCCACGATCCAGCTCTGCTGCGCGTCATAGAGCACCAGATCGGCGTCAAAACCGGGCGCGATTGCGCCCTTTTTCCCCCAGAGCTGAAACGCCTTCGCCGGGCCGCTGGCGGTCATGCGGGCAAACTCCGTCAGCGCAAGACCGCGATCGCTATGCGCTGCGCTAAAGAACATCGGGCTCAGGGTTTCCACACCGGTTAACCCCATGCCGGCATCCCAGATTGAGGCTTCTCCCGCCTGTTTTTGCGCCGGCGTATAGGGACAGTGGTCGGAGGCGATCATATCGATATCCCCACGCAGCAGCACCTGCCATAGCGCATCGACCACCGGACGCGGGCGAATCGGCGGACCGCAGCGCGCGTTGGGGCCGATGCGCACTAAATCCTCTTCGTCGAGCAGCAGGTAGTGCGGACAGGTTTCAAAGCTGGCGCGAACCTGACTTTTAGCAGCCACGATGGTCTCGGCTGCGCGGGCGGAACTCACATGCACAATATGGCAGCGCGCACCGGTCTCTTTTGCGATGGCCAGCACGCGCCCTACGGCTTCAATCTCCGCAATTTCAGGGCCAGCCAGCGCATGCGCGCGGGCGTCATGGCGTCCGGCGCGGCGCATTTCGCTGCCGGCGCCGATCAAAATGTCATGGTTTTCGGCATGAACGCCTGTCAGACCATCAAAGGTTGCCAGCTCACGCATCGCGCGCAGCAGGCCATCATCATCCAGCCGCGGCAGACCTTTCTCATCGGTGGCGTCCCCGTTGGCCGCGCCGCTGCACAGAAAGGCTTTAAATGCGAGCGCG
>Ga0154006_1000474_pt1 | contig 13398 bp, 9 predicted proteins | sample TSFL090MetaG_FD_104747 | JGI IMG/M metagenome (GOLD analysis project Ga0154006, IMG submission 104747) | Attine ant fungus gardens microbial communities from Florida, USA - TSFL090 MetaG | ecosystem: Host-associated > Fungi > Mycelium > Unclassified | place: USA: Florida, Wakulla State Forest...
AAGACAAATTGTCCAAACCGATGCTGACCTGGAAATTCCAGTGCGACCAAACGCGTGACGTGGCTTGGGCGGCGTCTAAAGCGTTCATTTGGGATGCAGCGAGAATCAACCTGCCAAGCGGCAAAAAGATATTGGCGCAGTCCGTATATCCTGTCGAGTCGGCTACGGCGGACGGTTGGAACCGCAGCACGGAATTTACCAAACATTCGATCGAATTGAGTTCGCGTTGGTACGAATTTACCTATCCCGTTGCGACGAACGTGGCCGGTATTGTCGGCGGTATGGAATATCCGGGTATTGTCTTTTGCCGTTATACGGCGAAAGGAGCGAGTCTTTGGAGTGTTACCAACCACGAATTTGGACATAACTGGTTCCCGATGATCGTCGGTTCCAACGAAAGAAAATTTGCGTGGATGGACGAAGGTTTCAATACGTTCATCAACGGCGTGGACGCGCAGGATTTCAATAATGGAGAATTCAAAAAAGTGCAGGACGCGCATGCGGCGGCTCCTAGTTTGTTTGCCGAAAAGGCGGACAGACTTGTCAATTATCCTGATGTGATCCAACCAAGACAACTGGGCAACGTGGCGTATTACAAACCAGCTATGGGATTGAACCTTTTGCGCAACAATATATTGGGCAAAGAAAGATTTGATTTCGCGTTCAGACAATACATCAAAAACTGGGCGTTCAAGCATCCAACGCCGTACGACTTTTTCCGTACCATCGAAAACGGCGCGGGCGAAGATCTGTCTTGGTTCTGGCGCGGTTGGTTTTTCAATAACTGGAAACTCGACCAAGCAGTGAAATCCGTCGCTTACAGTTCGGATGACAGTAAAACCGCACTGATCACGATCGAAAACTTGGAAAAACTCCCGATGCCGGTCGATATTGCCATCACGCAAGACGGCGGCAAAACGGACACGGTTCATCTTCCTGTCGAAATCTGGCAACGCGGCGGTACGTGGACATTTGCACACAAAGTGGACGGCAAGGTTTCCAAAGTCGAAATCGATCCTTTGCACCAAATGCCGGACATTAATCCAGCCAATAATATTTGGACAAATAAATAGTATTCGTAGGGGCGTATTGCATACGCCCTTTTTTTCGCTATTTTTTTAAATATTTGTTACAACAAATAAAACTATTTAACTTTGCAGGAAATTAATAGAAAAAATGAAAAAAATAATCTTGGGATTGGCTATCGTTTCTTTGTTCATGGCTGCATGTGGCAACAGTTCTACTTCTGACAGCGCTTCTACTTCCGAAGCAAAAGAGGTCAGCAAAGCATCCGGAACAGACTATGTCATCGATACATCCACAACTACTATTGGCTGGCAAGGAACGCACAAAGGTGGATTGAACCCACGTTATGGCGCATTGAAAGTTGCATCCGGTGATTTTTCCGTTGACAACAATACGGTTACGGCGGGTAGCTTTGTCGTAAACCTGAACTCTTTGAGCGTAGATCCAGTTTCTGTTGAAGGTTCGGGTAAAAAACCGGAAGAATTGGAAGCGCACTTGAAAAGTGCCGATTTTTTTGACGTGGCAAAATATCCTACCGTCAAATTTGATATCACGGGCGTAGCCGCTTTCGACTCAGCCAAAACACAAAGTTTGTTGCCTGGCGCTACCAATATCGTGAGCGGTAACTTGACGATCAAAGATTCTACGGTCAATATCGCGTTCCCTGCGATCATCAAAATCGCGGACGGAAAAGTTGAATTGCAGGCGAAATTTGCCGTTGATCGCACTTCTTGGGGATTGCAGTACGGAGCAACCGGAAACCCTGCGGATTGGATGATCAGCAAAGATTTTGAATTGACGTTGAACGTTTCCGGAAAGGCGAAATAAGCGTCCGTTTTCGTATATTTTTGAGGCCGCTTCCGCAGGGAGCGGCTTTTGTTTGTGCGGAAAGTTGGCAATTTAAGTGCCTGTTTTGCGTTAATGAGGCATACAATCTATGATTTTCAATATTTAAACAATGAACATGCATAATGTCTATCGACGTTTTTTAGGTGCTTTAGTGGTCTTGGGGTTGTTGTGGACGAGTTGTTCGAAAGAGGCAAGTTTTGATCCGGATATTTCCAAGATTGATTCGAGTGCGGTGGCTCAGGTCGAATTTAAGGAAAGTGCCGATCGTGTTATTGCCGCGACGCAGGTGGGAGCATTTGTGCTCAATTCTGCGGCGGATTCCAGTTATATCAGTTTTCCGATAAGTGTGACGAAAGCGGGCGCGTACAATATGGACGTAGTTGCTTATTTCGGAGCAGATTCTGTTATTTTTAAAAGAGAAGGTTTTGTCGCGGCAACGGATAGCGTACTGAAACTTTACCCTACGGACAATACGTTTGGAGGGCTTGCGGCGGGAACTTATCGCGCAGACAGCAGCCATATCAATATAAATGACACGGCGACCGGTTATTTGTTGGACGCTTCCATTGTGGTTTCGGACGAAACGGTTCCTGTGCCGCCGATTGACATCAATGCGGATAGTAGCTGGTCGATGGTTTTTGATGGTAAGGAAATGGCGGGAAAGTTTGGACGAATGACAACTTTAGATGGAGTTGCTGCATTGAGCGGAGGAACTTTAGATGGGGGATATGACCTCTATCTTAATTTTAAGTTGCCTACGGAATCGATAACTGCGCCTACAATATTGACCAGTATTGACAATACGTCAATGGTTGGATTAGAATTCGATTCTCGGAATGACCAAACATTAAAATATTCGACCAATGGAAAGTCTGCAAATTTTTCCGTTACAGTCAATAAATATGACGCGACAACGGGTGATGTGGAAGGTTCATTTGAAGGTGCATTGGTAACTTCTTCGGAAGGAACGGATACATATAAAGTCGAAAAAGGCACTTTTAAAGGAACGATTACCGGGGCTGTAAATACGACGAGTCCGTCTTCAAATGGAGGAATGTCGTTTAACAACAGTAACCGGAGGTTTTAGCGTTCGCAATATTTTTTAGCCCACGGATTTATCCGTGGGTTTTTGTTTGTCCAATACCAAAACCGTTTGAACGGTTTTGTTTTGAACATGCACAAACGTTAATAAATATCCTCAAAAGTTCCGGACGCGTCTTTGGGTACGTATTTTGCGCAACAAAAACAGATATTTTTCTGTTTTACCTAACATATTGGTTTTCCGATCCGTAAGGAGTAGTACAGGGCAGCCAATTTATCATCGTTACATTCACATCTTTTTTAATGAGCAGGATATTGATCGACATAGAGAGAATGAAATATGCACAGCACAATGGGCTGACGCATTATTGCGCGCAGCTCGTGGATGCGATGGGCAAACTGGACGAGGTCGACAAAAAAGATATTACGTTGATGGCGCCCGAAAATGTCCGTGCTTTTTACAGAGAAAAAAATTACGGGATTTACAACCTGCATCCGCTCCACAAATTTTTCCTGCCGCTGCAAAACCAATACGATCTTTGGCACTGCACGTTCCAAAATTCTCGTTATTTCCCGTTCCGGTTCAGGGGAAAAATAGTGTTCACGATCCACGATTTCAATTTCATGTACCGCGATGACTATTCGGACAAAAAGAAGCAGGGCATATTGGACAATATCCAGCGAAAAGTGGACCGCGCCGATATTGTGGTCGCCATCTCCAAATTTGTACAGGCCGAGATATTGCGTTTTTGCACTATTGATTCCGATAAGATAAGGGTAGTGTATAATGGTTGCAATGTCAGTCCCGATTCCGAAATTTATCCGCCGGCGCAAAAACCGAACAAGCCGTTTTTCTTTACGGTAGGAACTATATTGGAAAAGAAAAATTTTAAGGTATTGCCATCCATGCTACTGCGCAATGATTTTCAGCTGATCATAGCCGGGGACACCAGCGATACTTCCTATTGTCAGAAGATCTGGGATATGGCGAAACGATTAGGCGTGAGCCGTAGAGTGAGCCTTATCGGAAGCATTTCGGAAGGAGAAAAAAACTGGTATTTGAAAAACTGTTTGGGGCTTCCCTTCCCTTCACTGACAGAAGGTTTCGGATTACCCGTGTTGGAGGCGATGCATTATGGCAAACCAACTTTTCTTTCCCGGTTGACGGCATTGCCAGAAATCGGTGGCGACGCGGCATACTATTTTGACAACTTCGAGCCGGACTATATGGCGCATAAAACGATGCAGGATCTTGAGCACTATAATTCCAACGAGGGTCGTGCTCAAGAAATCAGTGCGCGCGCTGGACAGTTTACCTGGGAAGGGGCAGCGAAGAAATACTGGAGAGTATATAGGGAGATGGTATCTCTTTAGACCAAAAAATCTAGAAAAATCCTATATGTTACAATTTCGGAGGAGTATAATAATTGGACTTACTCAAAGCTTTGATTTCTCTGATTTCATGGAAAGTGAATTGAGAAAATTAAATTTTGACGTTATCAATATAGCCTATCCTGATCATGTTTTCAGGTATAAGAACTCTTTTCAAAGACTTCAAAATCTTATCAGGAAGTTGTTTTTAAATGATAAGCATTTTAAAAATAGATTAAAGTTTAAACCATTTGAAAAAGCAATTAGAGGTAAACTTGATGACATTGTTCTGGCCGATTACGCCTTAATAATCCGACCAGATATTTATCCTAGAGAAATCTTAAAACTCATTAAGATGAAATCCAAAATAATGGTGGGATATCAATGGGATGGACTTGAGCGGTTTAAAGGTGTCAAAAACTATATTCCATTATTCGATCGCTTTTATGCATTTGACATCGTGAAACAAAAGCATGATAGTGGAATTGTAGCCTTGACTAATTTTTATTTTGAAAATATCAATATCATAACATCACAAGAAAGCAATAGTAATAATGTGTTTTTTGTTGGGAGCTATTGTAAGGCGAGAATGACGATAATCAATAAATGTGCTGAAATACTTAATAAAAAAGGATTTTCTGTCAATTTTTATTTATTTGCCAATCGCAATGCCGTAGAATTAGAAACAGTTTCACCCCTGATACATTTTGTTTCGGAAGCCATAAAGTATGATAGGTATCTTCAGTATCTGAACGACTCAAAAGTACTTGCCGATTTTCTAAATCCTGTCCATAATGGACTGTCATTTAGAATATTCGAAGCAATTGGATATGAAAAGAAATTAATTACGACCAATAAGGCTGTGTGTAATTATGATTTTTTCAATCCTAACAATATTTTTATTTTGGAAAATGATAATTGGGATGAGTTAGAACAATTTATGTCTTTGAATTATGAACCAATACCTGAAAGAATTAAAAGAAAGTATTCGTTTGAGAATTGGATAAACTATGTGTTGGATATTAATGTAGCTCAAGATGTTCCATATAAACAAGAGTATGGTTTGACTTATGGAAAAGCGTAAAAAAATCTTATTTATAGCCCCCGATTACTATGGATTTAATGAGCCAATAAAGGAGGCTCTTGTAAAATTTTCTGGAGCTGATGTTTTTGAAATCACATCTAATGTGACTATACCATATATCAATTTTGGAGAACGAGTGAAAAACTTTTTCTCGAAAAATCTATTAGGAGTCAACATAAAAAAGCAGAAGAAGGAAAAACGCTATCTGAAATTTCTATCAACTATAGGAGAGGTAGATTATTTTGTCGCAAACAGACCTGATTTGATTGAACAACCTGTAATGGATGTAATCCGTTCTAAAACGAAGAAATCGATTGCAATCTTCTGGGACAGTATGGAAAAAATTCCTATGCAAAAGCCCTTTATTCCGTTTTTTGATGTCTGTTATAGTTTTGATGAAGGTGATTGTAAAACCTATGGCTTTGTTAAAAACACCAACTTTCATTTTGTCGAATGGATACCGCATACACCTGTGTATGATGTAGTATTTTTGGGGACGCTTGATAAGAGGTTTGACAAGTTGTTGAAAATTATTGGATATATCCAAAAGGAACAAAGAACTATTAAAGCATACGTTTATGTTCCTCCTGGTATGAAACGTCCAGACGTTGTTAATCCTAGTATTGAATATATTACGGAGCAGATTCCTTTCAAATACAGTTATAAAATTGCATTAGAGGGAAAAGTTATTTTGGATATTGCACATCCGAACCAAACGGGCTTATCTTTTAGGCCATTTGACGCTATGGCATTGAAGAAAAAATTGATAACAGATAATAAAAAAATATCCACCTATAATTTCTACAATAAAAACAATATTTCAATTGTAGAAGACATCGAAGCTATAGATATTGCAGGTGCTTTTTTTGATACTGCATACGAGGAGGTTTCTGCTCATATTTTTGAAGAATATAGTCAACGGAATTGGATAAAGAATATATTAAGATAGATAATTGATATGACTCGGAAAATTTACTTTATATGTCCACTGATGCATCAGCCTATTGGAGGGATCAAGCAGATATATAGACAAGTCGAAGTATTGAATAGTCATGGCTATGATGCATGTGTTTTACAAAAGAGGCTGTCCGCCCCTAAATGGTTTACAAGTACGGCAAAAATAGAAGAAGACAGATATTTGTTTAAAGTATTAAAGTACCTCGTGGAGCAAGAGCATGCCAAAACTCCATTGCCATTCAATAAACGCATTAAGCTATGGTATTTAAAAATTACACGTAAAACATTAGCGAAAAATGCTATATTGGTTTTCCCAGAGATTTATGGTGACTTTATTTCAGTGGTTGAGCCGTCTATGAGCAAAGTCATTTTTAACCAAAATGCATATAAGACATTTGAGCATGTTACTTTTTCAAAACAACTTAATCCGTACCGTCAGAAAAATGTATTAGGGACAATGGTTGTATCGTCTGATTCTGAGATGTATTTGAAATACTGTTTCCCTAAATTGAATATAGCACGTATACGATTAGGTATAGATACTGACATCTTTCGATACTATGCTCATAAAAAGAAACAAATTCTTTATATGGCTAGAAAGCAATCAGATGATGTTCATCAAGTGACGGAAATTCTTAAGACAAGAATATTTTTGAGGGATTGGGTGCTTATTCCAATCAATAATAAAAATGAAAATGATGTAGCAAAATTAATGCGAGAAAGCTTATTATTTTTAAGTTTCAGCCATAGAGAGGGATTCGGGCTTCCTCCCGCCGAGGCCATGGCGTGCGGATGTGTTGTTATCGGATATACAGGAGGAAGTGGTAAAGAGTTTTTTTTGAATGATTTTAGTTATGCTATCGAAGAAGGGAATATAATTGACTATGTAAAGACGATAGAGACTATAGTACAACTATACAATAACTCTCCGGAAACCTTGACAGAAAAAGGGATATCGGCGTCTAAATATATTACTCAAATATATAGTTTGGAAAATGAAAAAAGTGATATAATACAGTTTTGGAAAAAAGTTTTACAGGATTCCTTAACATGTGAAGAAAAGAGAGGTTTCGTATTATAATGTAACAACTACAAAATAATGTATAGTCTAAGAAATGGGATTATGTTATAGTTGTTATTGATTATAGGACAAATTGTTTAGGGAATTTGAACTGAAATATAGTAGGCTCAGGTAAGTCTATAAATGTCCATTGTCGGGAAGGTCTCAGATTTTTAGAGTCAATGAACTTGGAAAGAAATGATTGTATTATAGACTTATTTGATAAAAAATAATGAACCACAAAGATGCCGATTTCGGAACCTCTGTGGTTTTTTATAAAACTATCAATATCAATCAGCTACAATTTTACCAGGATGAGTGCTTGGCTTTGATCCATAGCCGCCTGTTGATCCGGCTACTGCGGCTTTGTTTGATTGAGTGTCAGGTATATAAATGAAGAAGTTGCCATCTCCTTGAAACACGTACTTAGCATCTGAGGCCTTAATCTCCATTTCGGTTTGGTTTACATTTGGATTATAAATATAGCTTGCCCAAACCGACTCCGTCCTATTTTGCTTGTAAATCACCAAATTACCATCAGGTTGAAAAACTAAATAATAACCGTTAGACCCTGCTGTATTGGTACTCCACATTGAACGTCCGTCAGACACTCTTCTTATTACAACATTTCCATCATTTTGAAATGTCATGCTATAATTGTTGTTTTTTGTATATATGGTCTGCCCTTTTGTAAGAATAGGATCATAGCCTGTTGAAAATACTTTTTCTTGATTTGGATCGATCAAAGGAATAATGTTACAAATAGGGAATCCCAAAATTTTTAATTTTGATGGATCCGTAGCTCCTATTTTATAGGCATCCAATAATGTTCTTGGATACAAACATACTGAATTATTAAGTATATAATTATCTACGGCAGTTTTCAAAGCGGCTTTTTTCGTAGGGTCACTAACCAAGTCATAAATAGGAATTAAACCATTAGTCCCAATTTGTATCAATACAGAATTATCTGCGGTTACACTATTTGTCCAACCAGAAAGGTCAAGTGAACTTGGAGGGGTTGTTGTATTTGGGCCATCTAATTGTAAGTTGCCTATCAACTGCTTGGAGGGATCTCCACCGATAGTCTTATAAACTAATTTTTTAGAGTAGTTTTTACTGGAAAGAGATTGATTGTAACTATGGTCATATCCAACAGAAGCGTTAAAGGTTAGTACGCTCACCCCAATATTCAATCCTGTTCTTGCTGCTTCATATCTATCCTCGTTGAGAGTTTCGGACTGGAACATAATATTCAGCTTTCCACCCAATGAAATATCTGTCATAACATGGGTTCCGTATTGTGCCACGATTTGGTCAGCGGAAAGGTTATTAAGATCCGCTATGAATGACGTTGTTAAATAATTTTTTAAAATATCTGCTGTTGCATTAAATCTATATCTTTTTTGGGAAATATACAAATTATAACTGCCATATATATACTTTGAGAAAAAGCCATAGCTTGCTGTGTCAGAGTGACTAAAAGTTGTTTTTATTCCTGCTCCAAAAAGCTTAAATCCACTTGTTGCTGTATAATTATTTGATATTTGCTTAGACATTTCTAGGGCGTCAGCACTATAGTCTTCATTATAGCCACTTATTTTTGTCTGCTCGGTGAAATGTTCTGTCGGGAAATGCTTGATCAAATTTGACCCTATCGATAACGGGGAATCTAGCAGACTCTGATGAGGCTTCGAATCCGGCAACATCATAACCCGCTCCAAGATAATCTAGCTGGTATAAAAGGTCCGTTGATGTTTACGACAGATCGATCTCCAGTATACTAGGTTTAGCTGTTTTAGTAATTTCATCATTTTTGGAGCAGCTGAAAAATAAGAGGGAATAAGATAAAAGCATCCCTGCAATAATTTTGGTTTTCATTAAGGTAAATTTTGGTATGCAATTTATATTATAATAAGTCTATATTAACATTTTATGTGTATTATTTTTGTTGTATCTAACTTTTTGGTAACAAATATTAAGTAGTCTTAAAATCTCTCGTCCTTGATACTGAAGCTGTTTAAACTTATTGGCTGTGAATAACTATTGTTTTGACTAGGAAGTATTCACATTAAAAAACGAAGCCTCAGTAAACATGGATTTTTCTCTTGCAAATCAAGAACTTTCAAACTGGGTATCATTAGCGAAGATAAAATAGAGAAAGGGACAACCCCTTATTTAAGCAAAGGTAGGCGGGGATTTTCTACGAGGCAAAGCTTAACGAAAATAGTACGGCGATATTAAAGCGTTTAAAGACGGGCTGTCAATGGCGGGAATTGTGCGTTTCGAAATATTTTCAGGTTGGCGAAATAAGTTGGCAAAGCATTTACTTTTATTTCAACAAATGGGGCATGGACGGTTTATTTAAGCGGGCATGGACATTACCTGTTGGGTGAGCACAAAACGGAGCCGGAGTGTGGCCGTAGGCTACTAGGGATGTCAATCCTGTAAGATCAGCAACAGGCCTGTTCTTATGTGACAACCGAGGTAAATGCTGGGTGTCGGTACGCCCCAGTTCGGCGAACACAATGCTCTGCACGACATTGGTGAACTATTTAGGGAACTGACTAACATTTTAGAAAAATTTGGCATTGATATCAGAGGGTTATTCCCCCAATGCCGATCCGTGATTTGACAGTGAAGAGGTAAGGCCGCTCTGTAGTGAGGCTCAAATAGAGCCCAATATCAAACCCAGTCCGAGAAACGGAAATAATATTGGAAATGAGCCATACCAATACTATGACGAAATATTATATGGAAGGAGAACTAAGATCGAACATGCCAACGTCTGGATGGAAAGCTTTAAAGTTTTGCTTATCCGATTTGAAACCAAAATACAAAATTGGATGGTTTTGCAATGACCATCTTTTACCGTAATGTTTTGTAAGAATTTAAAAGTTTAAACAGCTTTAAAATTAAATAAATGGAACTATATCACATCTTTCTTCCACAATAAGTTACCTTTGCGACTTCCATCAATAAAGAAATGAAACTAAAAAAATTCAACCGGTTATTTAAATATATTGGCATGTACAGGGGAAAAATTTTCTTGTACTTATTCCTTACCATTGTCGGATCACTTTTGTCTGTCGGATCGATTGCCACTCTGGGACCTTTGATGTCTATCATCTTCATGCCCAAGGGGAGTGCGGTCCAGCTGGGAGGCAATCTTCAGTTCTTCAACGATATTTTGCTCAATGCAATAGACAAACACGGAAAACTTTATGCCGTAGAGTTGTGTTGTGGATTTATAATCATTACTACCTTTTTGAAAAATGCGTTTTTATATTGGTCTTCAGTGATATCGGTCCCTGTGCGGAGTGCCATATCCATCCATTTAAAAAATGACATGTATTCAAAAATATTGACACTTCCCGTAGGATATTTTTCAGATCAGCGGAAAGGTGACATTATGGCGAGAATGTCCAATGACGCTAATATTGTAGAGGGCTCCATTATCAATACCATGGAAGGGTTGATCAAAGATCCGGTAATGGTTATTGTCTATCTGACCACAATGATTGCCATCAGTCCGAAACTGTCTTTGTTTTTGTTGATTTTATTACCACTGACGGCTTTTGTTATTGGTAGGATCAGCCGTTCACTCAAAAAGCAATCATCTGCTGCATCCGTCCGTGTTGGTGAAACTTTATCCATATTGGACGAAACACTAGGAGGAATAAGAGTTGTCAAGGCCTTTTGCGCAGAGATGATATTAAGAACCAAATTTATTGCGCTCAACAATACATTGTTGGATATCAATAAAAGGATGAGTCGGCGAAGAGACCTGGCTTCACCATTGACGGAACTTCTAGGCGTTGTTGTTTTGTGTATTATTATTTTCTTCGGAGCAAATCTTATTATAAAAGGTCAAGGGTTAACAGGTGGCGATTTGCTTAAATATATCGCCATGTTTGCGATGATGATCAATCCTGCAAAATCGTTGTCCACTTCTTTCTTTAATGTCCAACAAGGGGCTGCAGCGGTCGAACGTATAGAGGAACTATTGGAAACGCCGGTTACCGTTGCCGATGACGGCACTAAAAAATTGGAAAACTTTTCCGGTGATATCGAGTTCCGGAACGTTTCCTTCGGCTACAACGACAAAGTAGTATTGAAAAATATCAACCTCAAAATCCCGAAAGGAAAAACCATTGCTCTAGTGGGTAGCAGTGGTGCGGGTAAAAGCACATTGGCAGACTTGGTGACTCGTTTCCATGATGTGACGAGCGGGGAGATCCTGGTTGACGGTGTCAATATCAAAGACTATAGTATTGAGTCTGTCCGCCGGAAAGTCGGCATCGTGACGCAGGAGCCTATTTTGTTCAACGATTCTATTGCCAACAATATCACTTTGGGTAATCCAGATGCGCCGATGGACGAAATCGTTCAGGCTGCTAAGATTGCCAACGCTTATAATTTCATTGAAAATAAACCAGAAAAATTCGAAACAAATATTGGTGACCGTGGCGGTAAGTTGAGTGGAGGCGAAAGGCAGCGTGTTACGATTGCGAGAGCCGTATTGAGCAATCCGCCGATTTTGATATTGGACGAGGCTACTTCGTCTTTGGATACGGAAAGTGAAAGAGTAGTGCAGGATGCTATCAATAACATGATGCAAAACCGTACGTCTCTGGTCATTGCGCACCGTCTAAGCACGATCCGCAATGCCGACGAAATCATTGTGTTGGATCATGGTGAAATCAAGGAACGTGGTACGCACGACGAATTGATAAAAGCCGAAAATGGTATTTACAAGAAACTGGTAACAATGCAAGGGATTAATTAGTTATTTCTTGGCTTCCTTTCCTGAGCAAGAACACTCTTCTTGTCAAGAAAAAAGGAATTGGCAATTTTCATGCGGTTTGCAACCATCATTGAATATTTAATCACGTAAAAAACTTACATTGGGTTTTTGTCTTGGATATTGATGCAAATGAAGAAGATGCCAACATATACCGTCCATAATAGGAGGACGCCTAACCCCAATGCGAAATTTTCTATTTTGATTCCTTCTTGGAACAATCTGCCTTACCTGAGATTGTGTATAGAGAGTATCCAGAGGAATTCTGTTTTCGAACATGAAATATTGGTTTTCGTAAATGAAGGAAAAGACGGAACTTCTGATTGGCTGGCTGTCCAGCAGGATATTGCTTATGTGACTTGCATGGAGAATGTTGGCGTTTGTTATGCTTTGAATGTCTTGTCAGCTATAGCTACTACGAATTATATTGCCTATATGAATGATGACATGTATGCTTGTCCAAAGTGGGACCAATATCTCTGGGAAGAAATACAGTCTATTGGACACAAATACTTTTTCGTATCTGGAACAGCAATTGAAAGAATTCCGCAGGGAATATGTTCCATCGAAGGAAATTTCGGACAGAATATTGAATGCTTTGATGAGGAACGCCTTTTAAGAGACTATGCAAATGCTCCGATGCAGGACTGGAACGGCGCGACATGGCCGCCCAATATAGTGCATAAGGATATTTGGTTCTTGGTAGGTGGTTATAGTATTGAATTTAGTCCCGGCATGTATTCCGATCCGGATTTTTCCATGAAACTATGGCAAGCGGGCGTTCGTTATTTTAAAGGTGTGGCGGCGTCGAGAGTATATCATTTTGGTTCTCTATCTGTCAAGCGCGTCAAACGAAATAAAGGCTACCATACATTCATATCCAAGTGGGGTATGACTTCCGGCACATTTTCCAATCTTATATTGAAACGAGGAACGCCTTTTGAAGGAGAAATGAGTGGAGACTACCAACTCAACTATCCCACCAGACTTAAAAACTACTATAAACAGATTGTTGCTATTTTCAAAAGATAACTATTTCTAGTTGAAATGGTTTTTTTTATCTTCCGCCCAGGAGTCGATAACAGGAATGATTATATGACAAGCTAAAAGATACCGAAGTGGGGTTTTATTGTACAGACCATTGGAAAGCTTATGATGATATTTTAAGTTCGGAGCTTCATCTTCAAACGAAAGCGGAGACCTATA
>Ga0154006_1000476_pt1 | contig 13391 bp, 10 predicted proteins | sample TSFL090MetaG_FD_104747 | JGI IMG/M metagenome (GOLD analysis project Ga0154006, IMG submission 104747) | Attine ant fungus gardens microbial communities from Florida, USA - TSFL090 MetaG | ecosystem: Host-associated > Fungi > Mycelium > Unclassified | place: USA: Florida, Wakulla State Forest...
GACGAGACAACGTTCCAGGTGCTGAAGGAGCCGGGACGAAGGCCGCAGGCGAAGAGTTACCTATGGGCGCAGGTCAACGGCTCGGGGCCGCCCGTGCGAATGTTCTCGTACTCGCCGGGACGTGGCGCCCAGCATGCGCAGAAGCTCTATGCTGGCGTGCAGCCTGGCACCGTGCTGATGACGGACGGGTACGAGCTCTACAACGGCATCGCCCACGATCACCAGCTCGTGCATCTCGGATGCTGGGCACACGTTCGCCGCGGCTTCATCAAGGCCGAGGAGTCGGTGCCGAAGGCGGCACGCTCACCGGATCTGCTGGCCACGCGCTTCGTCGTGCTGATCGGCAAGCTGTTCGCGGCCGAGGCGCGCAGCACGAAGTGGAAGTCTGAACGTCGGCAACGGCTGCGCGCCCGGTACAACGCCCGCGTGCTCGCCATCATCGAGCGCATGCTGGTCGAGCATCTGCCGGGCGTCGTGCCGTCGAGTCTGCTCGGCAAGGCATTGCAGTACACGAGCGGACAATGGCCGAAGTTAGTCCGCTACGTCGAGAACGGCAACTGGCCTATCTCGAACAACCTGTGCGAGAACGCGATCCGGCCGTTCGTCGTCGGCCGCAAGGGCTGGCTGTTCTCCGACACCGTCGCCGGCGCGCAGGCCAGTGCCAACCTGTACTCCCTCGTCGAGACGTGCAAGGCGAACGGCGTCGAGCCATATCGCTATCTGGTCTGGCTGTTCAGCAGGTTGCCGCTCGCTGCAACCGCCGACGACTACGCCGATCTCATGCCTTGGAGAATGCCTGCCGCCCTCAACCTCTGACGGGCGTCGTTAAAAGACCGCATACGATGAACTGTCCGCGGGGGCTGCTGACCGAATACGTCGAGGACATAGCCAGGAGCCGCGCCGCGCTCGACAAGGCGATTCCCGCGCTGCTGGCCAGACCGTACAGATCCGATCACGTTAGTATGCGGGCAGCATGTTTCCGGGAATGCTGAACTGATAAGCAAAGTTGAAGATTACAGGGTAACGTCGAAAGGTTGCGCTGGCAATCAGTGTAATTTTCAAGGCGGTCGGACCGGGAGTCGCCAAACCTGAAACATAACTTGAGCGTGCAGCTCGTGCGACAAATGCGGTCCGAGTAAATTTCATCGGGCCCGCAGCGGATGAGGCGCGAAAAGGCCGCATACAAAGCTGCTAGGAGGCAACTGGGAACAGCACAACCCTCGAACCTAGATCGAGGCAGCTCCCCGACGTTTCGTTTGTCATGCGGTAACCAACCCGCGCATATCAGAATGATCAACCGTCGGATAACCGCCTGGTCCTTGCTCGACGCGCCGCGTCAGGGTGCGCCCAGATTCTCACGAGCCTCGCACGGTTTCGCGCACGGGTCAAACCGATATCGCGATGAACGCCATGAACATCGACACTGCAGCGATCGACGACGCCGTCCTCGCGCCTCTCTATTTGACCTTGCATGACCATAACCGTGCTTGGTAGAAGCACGGGGGTGGGGCGCTGGGCGCTGGCCGAATCGGAGACAGCCTGCGTGCACTAGGAAGTATGGTGCCGCTCAGTCACGTAGCCCAAAGCCGCGGCGCCCGCCCTGGGGCCGGGGGCCAAGCGCGTCGTCAGGGAGCACGCCTTCCCAAGCGGACCATCTGGCCCTTGCCCCTCCAATTCCTGCCGCATGTCCTGCACGACGGTTCCCAAGGGCATCCGGAGTTGGGTAGTGACAAGGGCTTACTGAGTATGTGTTGCCGCAACTTCGCTGTTTTTTATGTCGGCAATGGGCGCTAACAGTCCGCGATCAAATTCCATCATCGATTCCCCTGTCCTTGCTCTGTTCGGCCAGTCTGGGTTGCTCAGTGCGCCGCGGCCGAGCGCCACAATATCAGCCCCGTCGCGCAACGCATTAACGGCGCGGATCGGATCGTGAAGGCTCCCGTTAGCGATAATCGTAAGCTTCCCGGCATACTCGCGTGCGAGGCTGACGAGACTCTTACTGTTCTCACCGAATGCGGGGCACCAAGCCTCGAACTCCGTAACGTGTATATAACTAAGACCGGCTTCCGCCAACCTCCCGAAAACGACTTCGGCTCCCGCCTCGGCTTCCGACCATTTATGGACAAAATCGTTGACCTTCCCTTGCGAAATTCTAATACCGACCGGCACGCTGTCACCAAGTTCATGCCGTACCGCTTTCGCAACTTCAATACTGAGGGAAACACGACGCTCGATGTCTCCGCCCCAACGGTCGTCGCGCATATTTGTATACTCGGTAAGAAACTGGTCGAGCAGATAACCGTTCGCACCATGAATCTCAACACCATCAAAACCGCCGACTCGCACTGCTCGCGCTGCTGACATTGCGAAATGCGAGATAATGTCCGCGATTTCTTCGTCTTTCAAGGAGCGCGGCGTACGGTACGGCCCGTTCCCACGATAAAAACTCATCTGTTCGCCCTTTGGCTGAACTGGGGAGGGCGCGACGGTTTCGTTTCGAAACCGATTGTACTGAGATAAAGCACCTGCATGGAGTAGCTGCGCGATAATTTTGCTACCGTCGGCGTGTACCGCGTCAACGATTGCGTGCCACCCCTTTGCTTGGTCGTCGCTGGCCAACCCTGGCTGGTATTCGTACGTTTGGGAAAACTCATGGTCGATATAGCTACCCTCGGTAATAATAAGGCCAAAACCGCCCTTGGAAAAACGAGAATAGTAGCGGCTCATTTTGTCGGTCGGAACGCCCTCATGGGTGGCTGTTACGCGAGTCATGGGCGCGACTGCGAGGCGGTTAGTCAGACGTGTGCCCATTAAATGTGTTTCTTCAAAAAGCGGAGTGAGTTCGGGGATCATGAGTAGCTCCAAGAGACTTCCAGATTTGTTGTGTCGAGAAGTGACCGCAAGGGAGAAGGTAATTTTCCGAGTGCACGCACAATCGGTTAGCGTTACTTTCGTGGCTCGCGGGTCCGATGTTTACATTCGCTGTTTCGCCGAGCTGCGTAGGGATGCGACTAACGAAGATTCGTTCGCGCGACGGGATCTAGGATCCGATTAAGCGTTCATGAATTCGTTCCAGCGTCGCACCAGATAATTGTGTTCGTCCATCATTGAGTTCCATACGGCAACGCGACTCATGCGGGTGGCATAGCTTCCGCCATTCCGTTGCTCGTTGATCGAAATGAGAGGTCTGTTATTCGGTCCCGGCAGAACTGTTTGGGCAGCTCTTCCGTCATACCAATAGTCCCATTCGTCTTCTGTGAGGAAATCACGCGACCTGTCTGGATTGGAGATATAGAATCCTTGCCGTGCCATTGATGCACCAGCCCATCCGCTGAGCCACCAATTGAGATAATCGTAAGCAACATCGAGTTGACGTCCCGCCGCCGCGCGCGAGATGGAAAGGCCACCATACCATCCGCGGTAGCCTTCGATTGGCGTCGCCAGTCTAAATGGAAGGCCCGCACGTTTTAACTCGACGCGAATTGGTTCCCAAACACTCTGAATCACTACTTTTCCTTCAGTCATTAGGTGCGCGGCTTCTGCAAAGCTGGACCAAAACCCGGCAAATTGCCCGCGACGCTTGTATGAAATCAGAATGTCTATCAGACAATTAATTTCCGTAATTGTCATGTTGCCAATATCGCCAAAACTCATTTGACCGCTTGCTTGCACCGCGAGCGCGGCATCGATTGCGCCAATTGCAGCATCTGCTTGTAGGGCTACCTTTCCGCTTAAGGCGGGGTTCAACAACCAGTCCCAACTCTCGCGATTTGGCTCGAATCCGTTTGGTAGCGCATCGGGCAAGTACACGAAGCTATCCACGTTGTGAACTGTTGGCAACATGGTTACCCGTCCGGTCGGCTCGCGGCCCAACGAATTATCGCCTTGTACGTATAGTCGATCTGCTGGAGCACTTCCCGCATTCGGGAACAAGCTTTCACCCAACTTTCCGGTTCTAGGTAAGGAGTTGACCTCAGCCCAATACTTTATCCGAGAAAGGTTAATAGGCTGGATGGCATGAGCAGGCCACAAGCAGTCGATCGAATGAAACCACTGGTCGTACACGTCGTACGCGTCGGGTTGCATGACTCCCGTGCGCTGAACCGATGTCCCGTCGCGAACGATGTAACGAATGCGGATCCCAAGGTCCGCCTCCGCCTGTCGGAGCATTTGCCGCTGGAGCGTTGCGGGCGTACCCAGCACACGCAACACTGGTTTCTCCGAATGGACGGATGGAGCGGAAGGCCTGGCGGTCGTCTTGACGTTCTTCGTGTTCATCAGCTCACGCGACCGCTTCATCAAGAAATTTCTGAAAGCCTCTATATGAGTCTTCAATTTGCGCGTGAGTAATGCCTTCGGTGATGAACACGATCCGTGTTCGCCTATCATTGTCGGGCCAAGCACTCAGGTGCAGGAGCGGATGAACCAGATGCTGTACAGCATGCAGTACCACGGGGGAATCGCTGCCCGACAACGCGAGAATTCCCTTGATGCGAAGAATCTTGTCACCGTGCCGATGAAGCACCATTGTCAACCAAAGCATGAACGGCGACCAATCTAGGGATTCGTCGAACTCAAGGCAGAACGCTTGCACGGCCGCTGCATCGGCTGCGACCCGGTGGTTCAGTTTGTTGCCGATTGCACTGTCGATAGCCCTAAAGGCGAACTCATTCTGTTTTGCAGACCTATCGGCGCCGATCCGCCGGACAAGGTCAAGAGGATCGACTGTCTCCATGAGAAGTTGATGCAGCGTGACCACGTCCGAGCGTTCACCCGGTCGGGCGTCCACCAGCAGGGCCGCACCCTTTCGAATTAGGCAGGTGGCCGCCGGATTGAGTTTCCCGGCCGCCGAGACGAGATGCCGCACCTCTTCTTCAGAGGCCAAGTCGCTCTTGCTAATCACGATGCGGTCTGCGGCTGTGACCTGCGCGGTCCATTCCGGATGCTTTTCCATCTGGAACGCACCGTTGACTGCGTCAATCATTGTGATGGTGCTGCTGAGAACGTAGTGGCAACAGACCAATGGATCGGCAAGCAGCGTTGCCATGATGGGCGCAGGCGTTGCAATACCCGTTGTCTCAAGTACGACGCGTGAAAACGGCGGAACCTCACCGCGCGCGCGTTTGGAGAACAGCGATAGTAGCGCCTCCTTTAGTTCGGACTTGATAGAGCAGCAGACGCATCCATTGTCCAGCAGGACCGTCTGGGAGTCGACCTCGCGAATAAGTAGGTGGTCAAGTCCTACGGCGCCAAACTCATTTACAAGGACGGCCGTATCGGTCGCTACCTCACCGGTCAAGATATCTGACAACAATGTCGACTTGCCGCTGCCTAGAAAGCCGGTAAGCACTGTCACCGGAATGCGCTCGTATGCGCTACTCATACTGTCAGCTCCCCGTCGAGCGCGAAAAGAGTCAGGGGGTCAAGTTCTACGCCAAGCATGGCCTCAGCTTCCTTCCAGACGGCCGGGAACGTACGAATTAGGACGGTGGAACCGGTAGGCGAAGACAACGTAAACGATCGCCCCTCGAAGTCTCTCAGTTCAAGTCGAAAACGTCTAAGCAGTCGATTCGCAATAGCGATATGAGCATATCGCTGTTGCCGCCCGTTACCTGGAGCAGAAGGCACGGCTGTGTTGGCCCAGTGTTCGCCCCCGCCGAAAATTTCACACATGCCACACATTGCCGCTACTCCCCAAAATTCGACTGCGAAACGAACCGTGATCCCGAGACGGGCGACCGCCCGCTCGCGGTCGGCGCTTGCAACAAACTTTCTTAGGAAGTTTTCTTCCGAGGCTGCCGAGCAATGAAGTCGTCGGCAATATCATTCATGGTCGCGAATGTTACACCTGAATGTGACTTGAAATATTTGATGAGGCGCTCAAGCATGAGCAACACCTGCGGTCGTCCTGAGACATCTGGGTGAATCGAAATCGGGAAGACGGCGTATTCATTTTCCCGATAGACCCAGTCAAATTGATCGCGCCACAGTTCCTCCAGATGACGCGGGTTGACGAACCCGTGGCTGTTCGGTGCCTTTTTAATGAACATCATCGGCGGGAGATCGTCCAGATACCAACTGCCGGGGATTTCGACAAGGTCGGTCTCGGTCCCGCGCACGAGTGGCTTCATCCATGCGCTCGGGTGCTTGCTGTAGTCGATCTTCGTCCAGCTATCCCCGACGCGTACGTAATATGGGTGAAAGTCATCGTGCATCAGGCTGTGGTCGTACTTAATGCCTCTTTTGACCAACAGTTCATTTGTCACCTTGCTGAATTCCCACCACGGGGCGACGTACCCGGTCGGGGCCTTTCCAGCGAGCTTGGTGACCAGCTCGATGCTCTTATCGAGCACCGCTTCTTCCTGTTCCGGTGTCATCGCGAGAGGGTTCTCATGGGTGTAGCCGTGGAGCCCGATCTCGTGTCCAGCGTCCGCTACCGCCTGCATTTGCTCGGGAAACGTCTCGATCGAGTGCCCCGGGATAAACCAGCTCGTCTTGATCTCCTCCCGCTCGAAGAGCTGCAGAAGGCGAGGAGTGCCGATCTCTCCCGCAAAAAGGCCTCGCGAGATATCCGCGGGAGAATCTTCGCCGCCATACGAGCCAATCCAGCCTGCGACGGAGTCGACGTCGACGCCAAAAGTCACAAAAATTTGCTTTGCCATTTGAGTTTCCTAAACAGGTCGAGTGTGTCGTTGTGAAGCACGTGCTTAATGCGGCGTACCTTAGCGGGGCCTGGTGGGCTCCTGGAACAAGCCTGGGGGCCCTCAGCCGAAAGTCTACGCTGGACAAAAATGACTGGTGTCGAAAATGTACATTCATATTCGATCGTCAAAGCGAAAAGACGTATCCGGACTTTCCCGTAGCTCAATGCAGCGTTCTGCTCGATCGCGGGCGCAACGGGGCGGGATTTGCGAACGTTTAATAGATCGAACTCTGCACCCGCAAGGGTATCGGGGAAAGAGTGCGGCGACCACGCTCCTTAATTGCTGCCACGAGCAATAGTCGATGACAAGATTTCAATAGACACGGCGATATTGATTATTCACAGTCGCCTCCCAGACAGCATCCAAGCGTCGGGGGAGAGTCTGGAGACGCTCAAGCGCCGAACATTTGGATTGCCAGTCGCGAAAGATAGAAGACATGTGGGTCTAGCGCTTCCATAGGGATTCCTATGTATAGATCTCATGTATCAAAGTATCCGAATTAACAAACAGGAGTCGATTGTGAGACGAGATGAAATTTCTGATCAGGGCGTATGGAGTCCACCGGCACTTCGCGCGACAGACGTGATCCGAGCCAGCTGGGTAGCATTTTTCGCGTGGGTGTTCGCCGTATACGACTTCATCCTTTTCGGGACCTTGCTGCCGGAGATCGGAAAAGCGTATCAATGGAGCGAGACGCAACAGGCACAAATCGCGACGGCGGTTGCGGTCGGCACAGCGGCCGTTGCTTTTGTCATCGGACCTGTTGTCGATCGTTTCGGGCGAAAAGCGGGCATGGTCACAACGGTAGCAGGCGCGGCACTGTGCTCGGGCTTGACGGCAGGCGCAGGATCCGTCGGACAAGGTGTCCTGGTTCTCGTGCGATCGATTGCGGGGCTCGGGTACGCGGAGCAAACGGTGAATGCAACATACCTCAACGAGATGTACTCCGCCCTTAAAGATCCTCGTCTCGAGAAGCGGAAAGGCTTCTTCTATAGTCTTGTTCAAGGCGGATGGCCGATCGGTGCGCTCTTTGCTGCGGGATTCACCGCGCTCACTCTACCGTTGATCGGTTGGCGAGGCTGTTTCGTGTTCGCGACATTTCCCGCAGTAGTTATCCTCATCGCTACTCGAAAGCTGAAAGAGAGCCCGCAATTTCTCGTCCATCGTCGGATAAGCAAACTGCATCGCAGCGGGGACCATGCAGCGGCGGAACAGCTTGAACTGGTCCATGGAATTCAGGCGGGCTCGCACAAGGGTGGTTTTCGCGCCGCTTTTCAGGGTCCCGCGCTGCGCAGCACGCTCGCTCTGGGCGGAGCGTTTATGCTGAACTGGTTCACGATCCAGATTTTTAGCGTGCTTGGAACGACCGTTATTACAAAAGTGCACTCGCTTTCTTTTCAGAGTTCCTTGATCGTGCTGGTTCTGTCGAACGTCGTCGCGTACGTTGGCTACGTGGTACATGGCTATATCGGAGATCGAGTTGGTCGACGCAATACAATTGCGGCCGGCTGGTTTCTCGCGAGTATGTGCTTGATGGCAATGCTCATCGCGCCCCACAGCTTCGAAGTAGTCGTCTCGCTTTACAGTGCCGGCCTGTTCTTCCTTATCGGCCCATATGCTGCCGCATTGTTCTTCATAGGCGAAAGTTACCCAACCTCGATTCGCGCGACCGGCGGAGCGATCGTGACAGCGATGGGCCCGATCGGAGCGATCATTGCAAGCGCAGGGGTCACGGCTCTACTGGAACACGGCGCCACGTGGTTGCAAGGTGCTATCTACTTTGGCGTTGTCCCTTGTCTCGCCTCCTCGTTGCTCATGCTGTTCGCGAAACGCAATCCGCATTTGTCGTGAGTGTCTGTCCAGACGAATCTAAGGCGATTGCTTAAACAGAGGCAAAAGGGAGAGGTCAATGAGAAAGGCAGTGTTGACGGTCGGCTTAGCCTTGTCGGCCGCGTCTGGCTTGGCTAGCGCTCAAGGGAGTGTCACGCTATATGGCGTGATTGATGGTGGGTTTCTCTATGCCAGCAAGACAGCGAATGGGAGCGATCCGAATTCCGGATTGGGTAAGCAGTATTCAATGATTACAGGTGGGAAAAATCCTTCTGTTTTTGGCTTCACAGGTTCGGAGGATCTAGGCGGCGGAACCAAAGCTGAGTTCAAGCTTGAGAGCGGGTTCAGTACCGTCAATGGCGGGTTCGCAGACTGTAATGGCAACTTCTTTGGCTGCCAAGCCTGGGTCGCCATCGACAATAGTAGGTGGGGTGTCGTAAAAACCGGTCTTCAGTTCTCGCCTTTCTTTCTTTCAGTTTATGAAACGGACGCCCGGGCGTTCTCTCTGTTCGGCAGTGGTGTGGTCAATTACGTCGATCAAGTACTCGGAACTGGCATATATACGGCAAACTCGATTTCGTATTCGAGTCCGAGCATTGCGGGATTCGAAGGCAGCGCTCTCTTCGCATTCGGCGGCGACCCTACCAGCTTCAAGTCGGGTCGTCAGTATTCTGCGAGTATTAAATATAGCAATGGCGGCTTTCTCTTCAACGCAGCATTCTTTGATGGAAAGGCTGGCGGTACGGCGAATACCCCGGTCTCAACTAACGTCGAATTCGTCGGCAAGACGATCGGAGCGAAGTATCGATTCGGAGACTTTACGGTCAGTGCATCGGTTGTCAACTATAATGTCGCAAACTCATTCGACGCATACGTGTTTGGTGGAGGAGTCAATTACCTCGTCACACCAGCGGTCAATTTGAGTGCAGGCGCCTGGCTGACGCGGGACAGAAATGACAGCAATAATCGGTCGATATTGGGATCGGTTGGCGTGGACTATTTCTTGTCGAAGCGAACTTTGCTCTATGCGCAATTTGCCGCGGTGAACAATCATGGGACGATGAATACGGGCGCATCGGTTAACGGAGCTCTCTACGGTACGACTGGAACGACTTTCGCGTCGGTCATTGGCATTAAGCAAAACTTCTAAATTTAAGGAAAGATGATTCCTTTTTGAGAGCGGAAGACTGAGATATGGGCATGAACGCTGCGGTAGACCGACGTAATACTGGTTCGGTTCATGAGCTTGCGAATAGGGGCTACTTTGCAGGGAAGTCGGCGATAAGACTTGGGCATGAATTTATCACGAACGAGGTGACCAGTCAGCGCTTGGTGGAGTTGGCGTTGGAGAGCATTGAGCAACTCAATCCGCATCTGAACGCCTTCGTTCACGTCGATGCGGAGGCCGCCTTGCGTCAGGCCGGCGAGGCGGATCTGGCACTTAAGGGCGGGACATATCTCGGACCATTGCACGGCATACCCATTGCCATCAAGGACGTCATTGATACAGTCAATATGCCGACGACCTACGGGTCGCGATTTTATGCGGACCATTGGCCAGCGATAGACGCCGTGTGCGTGACAAGGTTGAAGGCTGCCGGGGCTGTGATTATTGGAAAAACGCACACGAGCGAATTCGCGCTCGGGCCCACCGGCGACCGATCGATGCAAGGCCCCGCTCACAATCCGTGGGACGTCGAGCGCGTAACTGGCGGCTCAAGTTCGGGAAGCGCTGCTGCCGTTGCGTCGGGTATGGTCCCATTAGCAATCGGTACAGATACAGCTGGTTCTATTCGGATACCGTCGGCGCTATGCGGGACGGTTGGATTCAAGCCCACCTATGGCAGTATCGACAACACTGGCGTGTTTCCCGTCTCTGCGACGCTCGACCATGTGGGGCCAATCAGCAAAACAGTAGAGGACGCTGCCTTAGTTTATCGGGTGCTTGCGGATCCGCATCTGCAAAAAGCTCCGTCACTCGACCGCAAAGTACCGCGCATTGGATGGCTTTCACCCCGGTCCATAGCTCCGATCGATCGCCGTGTGGAAGAGACCGTATTTTTGGAGGCGAAGAGGCGGTTCGAGGGATCCTTGGAACACGTTCCAGACGCGAGTCAGTTGGTCGATGGACTTAACAAATGTTATCGAGCTACTTTGCTCTATGAGGCGTGTGAAGTCCATCGCAAGCGTCTCCTCGATCCGGGAACCTATCTTAATCGTGAGATAGTCGAACGCTTATCGGCTGGACTCAACTTCTCTCCCTTGGAATACGAAGGAGCCCTCGCCCAGCGCCTTGCATTGCAGGCCCAACTTGGCGCTATCTTTGAAACTTATGACATCCTTCTGCTCCCATCGACGGGCATTACAGCCCCGCTGATCGATCAGCGTGATATTCTACTTGGCGAAGTATCGGTCTCGATACTGGAGACATTGAACGCATTTACACGCCTCTTCAATGTTCTCGGCCTTCCTGCTGTGAGCGTTCCTGCAGGTTTTGTCGGCGGCTTACCTGTTGGACTTCAGGCGGTATCAGCTTATGGTACGGATTTGTGGTTGCTCAACGTCCTTTCATTGCACGGATGGTGACGCGTTCGTCAGCGATGTTGGTCAGTCCCGCGGCTGTCGTCACAGCCTTGTAAGGAGTGGGCGCTCATGAGGATTGATACACATCAGATTCACGCCTTTTTGGCTGTAGCGGATGCTCTCCAATTCCGGGTCGCCGCAGAGCGACTGCATGTTACGCAACCCGCACTGACGCGCACCATCCAGGCGCTGGAAGAGTTAGTGGGAACCCCTCTATTCGTGCGTACAACCCGTCAGGTGCAACTTACGACCGCGGGCGAGGCGTTCGCCGAACATTGCAGAGCATCGCTGGCGCATCTCGATTTGGCATTCACCTCAGCGCGCCGTGCCGGAGCTGGCGAGATCGGGCACTTGCGCGTCGCGTATATGGATTTTGCAATCAATGGGGCTGTCCCCGAACTAATTACAAACTTCCATAAGGCGTTTCCGGGTCTCTTGATTGACCTAGTCCATATGCCTACGGACGTTCAGAAGGCAGGGTTACTGAATTCGACCATCGACGCTGGATTTATGATCGGTCCCCGGTTCCTCGCGCCCAATGTTGAATCGATAGTGTTTGAGCGTGAGAACATGGTTGCGCTTTTGCCGCCGGCTCACAGGTTGTGCGATCTTGATGCGGTGAGCTTGCAAGACCTAGTAGGAGAGCCGTTCGTTCTGGGATCGAAGGAACTTTGGGAGGCATCGCGAGGACACATCGTTGCAATGTGCCACCGTGCCGGTTTTTCCCCGGCAGTCGCTCAAGAGGCTTCGACGAGCGACGGAATTTTTGGATTGGTCGCAGCTGGCATGGGCGTTTCGCTTTATCCGCTGTGCGCGAGGAATATCCATCGCGATGGAGTTGTCGTCCGGCCGGTCAAAGAATCCGATGCTGTGATGGAAACCGTGTTTTGCTGGCGAGGGGAAACTAGCAATCCGGCAAGTAAAGCATTTGTCGACACAGTGAGAGAGTGGGTGGTGGGTCGTCAGGGCAAGGCGCCGGTGAGTTAGCAAGACCGCACGAGCCACATGCTACACGCCGAGATTTCACCGCCGCGACGACACTATGTGAGCCGTCTCATGTACGACGGAAAGTCGAGGTCGGGCAAGACTGCGAATACCTTAAGCCGTTGAAGGGTCCGTTTTTTTGCTGCTTTAAGATGCCCGGCGAGCGCAACCGCAGCGCTGTCAAAGTCACCCAAAATCAGACACTTTAGAACCTCTCGATGCTCAATGAACGGTTGAGTGTCCGGTTCGAGCTTGAGCACATGAAAAAACGCATGGTTAACGGTTAGGGGCATATGCGTCGAGTTTATCATTCGACACATTTTTTCGTTCGTCGCCTTGGCAAGCAGCGCAACGTGCAGCGTGTCCTCGAGTCGGTCGAGCGTCTCAATGCTGAGTGACTTACCAATTGAGGCATCGATCTCATCGCAAGCATTTTGAAGTTCGTCTTTCTTCAGGAAGGGTGCGCTTTGGAGGAGAGCCACCGGCTCGAGTAGAATGCGAAGCTCATAATCTTCGGCAATAGATTTGGCCGTCAGCGGTCCACATAGCCAGTTCGAGTAAGGTGATTTCTCGACGAGTCCGAGATCTCTCAGGCGACTGAGGGCGTCACGTATGGTTGCGCGGCTGACATTGTAGATTTCAGCTGCTTCGGCCTCGTCAATGCGAAAGTGACCAAAGACGATCGCCAGTGAAACCGTCGCTTGTAAGGCGTCGAATGCGAATTCCGTTACAGACGGCACACCCTGAAGAGGGGTGGTCTCGTGCAGACCAAACAGCTCCGGCGTAAGAGGAACACGTAGCGGAAGCGGGGCTGTCTTGGCACCCGGAGCGGCGACAACGTAGCCGCGACCCTGGAACTTCTGAATGAACCCCGCTGAATGAAGCATTTCGAATGCTCGCCGTACCGGAGCACGACTGGTACCAAATATGTCTGCAAGAGGTCCTTCCACGAGCACTAAGCCCGGTTTCGCGTGCCGGCTCTGGATTGCGGCCTTCAACTCGTCGTGAATCCTCTGATACCGTTGACGCGTGTCGTCCATGAAGAGGTGCATACTTTCGATATGGTGAAACTGGAACTCTGCGAGTGCATCGATCGCAGGTGGGACGTCGAAAAAGGCTTCGTCTACAACTAATACTATCACTAGTACTTCACCTGGGCCTTGCCGAGCTCTCTCGATTTGCCCGATGCAGTCGGTCGATGAATCTGTGGGGTCGCCGGCGCGGGACGGGGCGGCTGTGCCAATGTCGCGACAGACTATCGGGGGACTGCTGCGCAATCAGACACTTTCA
>Ga0154006_1000478_pt1 | contig 13358 bp, 17 predicted proteins | sample TSFL090MetaG_FD_104747 | JGI IMG/M metagenome (GOLD analysis project Ga0154006, IMG submission 104747) | Attine ant fungus gardens microbial communities from Florida, USA - TSFL090 MetaG | ecosystem: Host-associated > Fungi > Mycelium > Unclassified | place: USA: Florida, Wakulla State Forest...
GCGGTTAGTTCGAACAAACACGAACTGGCACACAACGTTGCTGCTGGTTCGAGGCAAAAGCCAACTCAAGTCGATCTCATGTCACGTTGGACATATCAGATATATCAGTGGAATATCTTCCTTTAGTTCTGCTATCTTCTCAACCGCATTCCATAAATTTCCAGACAACATGGATCTTGTCCCACCGCAGCAACCCATCGACTGGAATCACTCACCACAGGATATCACACGTCTGACTCAAGAGTCTATTGACGCGGACCGTGTACTCCTGGACAGCATCGCTGCTCTTGATCACAAGGACTGCAATTATGATTCTGTATCTACTGTTCCTCTGATCCTTTCCATCTTCGTTCTGACATCTTCATCAGGTTTTCGTAAGTCCACAGTCCCACGTCCATAGCCATCCATCACAACTTGCCTCTTAGACTGCCCTTGCACACGCAGAAACTAAGTTAGACGCTGTTATCGAACCTCTGGCATTCTATCAGAACGTATCCACCTCAAAAGAATTGCGGGATGCATCCAATGACGCAGAAGCGCGTGTGAGAAATTATGGCGTCGAGTCGTCAATGAGGCTCGATGTCTACGAGGCCAAGGTAGCCGCTAAGAGACATTTAAAGAAGAGTGGAGAGTGGGTGAAATTGGGTGCAGAACAGCAGAGGCTGGTTGACAAGATGGTAGGTTGAACACAACTGATTGACAATCGAGGTAACCCCAGTCTAGATTCTCGACGGCACTCGTGCTGGTCTAGCCCTGAATGAAGCCGATCAGGCAAAGTTGAAAGAACTCCAGAAGGATCTGTCCAAGGCTTGTCTTGACTTTGGCGTGCGTGTGATCCTCTCACATTCTTGAACTCTCATCATGAATCCATAGAAAAACTTCAACGAAGAAAATGTATGTCTCAATCATCCCCTCTGCTTTGACTACTCAATCGCTGTACCTCTAGGGCATCATCACCTTTACACTCGAAGAGCTCAAGGGCGTTCCTTCTGATGTTGTTTCTGGGTATACCAAACGCACGGAAGATGGCAAGGATGTCTACGATGTCACTTACAAGACTCCTGATATCTTTCCACTTGTGAGTATGGTGTCATCAATCAAGATGTCAAATCAATACCTTTTTATGCAGTTTAAATACGCCGAAAGCCCCGTTGTTCGTCAACGCGCTGTCGAAGGGTTTGAATCTCGGCTTTCTATCAATGTGGATTTACTTGATAAGGTTCTCGAGCTTCGTCGTCAGATCGCCAAACTCCTCGGATACAACACTTGGGCTGATTATATCACTGAAATCAAGATGGTCAAATCTGGAGCCGGTGTCAAACAAGTATGTTCTTCCATACCTGCGCTGCATGACCTTAGCTCTTCCTCTAGTTCCTGGATGACCTTGAGAGTAGACTCCGACCCGTAGGCGAGGAAGATCTCGCGACTCTTCTCGCTATGAAAGAGAAAGAACACAAGGAAAAAGGATTCCCCTTTGACGGCAACTTCTACATCTGGGATTACCGCTATTACGATCGAAAATTCATCGAGAAGACTCTAAATCTCGATGATTCTCTCGTGAAAGAGTACTTCCCTGTATCCGTGGTAGTTCCTGCGATCTTACAAATCTACCAAGACTTGCTCGGTGTCAAGTTTGTTGAGATTGAGACTTCAACATGGCACCCTGACGTTCAGAAATTCGCTGTTTGGGATAAGGGTGCCAAAGATGAATCTGGATTTGTGGGTTACTGCTACCTTGACCTCTTCCCTCGCGGTATACAGTAATCTGCCAATTCTCTGAACTACACTAATGCATGGTTTTTTACAGATTCCAAGTATTCTCATGCTGCAGTCTGGCCCCTCCTTCCAGGCTATGAACTCCCCTCTGGAAAACGCAGTTACCCGACTACCGCTATGGTAGCCAATCTTGCTAAACCAACGCCTGAGAAACCTGCGCTCATGCGACATGACGACGTTGTGACATTTTTCCACGAGATGGGGCATGTCTTTCATGGTCTGTTGTCCCGAACGCGATACTCGCGATTCCATGGGACATCCGTCGCTCGTGATTTTGTTGAGGCTCCTTCTCAAATGCTGGAAAACTGGTGTTGGGAACCCAAAGTTTTGGAGAAAATGAGTTGTCATTATGAGAGGAAAGTGCCATTGGATAAGGAATTGATCGAGAAGATTATCAAGAGTCGGTATGTGAATGTGGGATTGTTTTATCTGAGGCAGTTGTTCTTTGCCAAGTATGATTACAAAGTGCACACTGACCAAGGTCAGTTTTCTCCAATACTTGTTCTTGCCTTTTTTTGTTCTGATGTATTGAATTGCTTTTTTTCGTCCAGAGAAAACTGATTATACGAGACTGTGGAATGACATGAGGGAGCAAATTTCCCTGGTCAAATATAAAATGGCCACACCTGGCCAAGGTACCTTTAGCCATATCACAGGTGGATATGATGCTGGCTACTACGGGTATACCTATTCCCTCGTGTTTGCGGCAGATATGTATGGTGTGTAACCCGGTTTTTATCCAGATCATATCATCTTATTCATCATCGTGATCTGTGTAGCCACGATTTTCAAAGCAGATCCTTTTGGTCCTGGTCGTGGAAATCTCTATCGGAAAGAGATTCTTCTTCCGGGTGGTAGTCGTGACGAAATGGATTCGCTCAAGGTTTCGTTTCTTTTTTTGATACGAGTTGTGAATGATTGGTTGATTGGTTGATTGATTTTTTTTGCACTGTAGAGATTCCTTGGACGTCCACCTAACAATGACGCGTTCCTCAAAGAGTTATTCGGAGATGCTCCTTCTTCATGCAACCTTTAATAATACCCAGAACTGCTGATGTAGCCATAATAATACGCACTCACGTACACACACACTCTCAGAAAAAATGTGATCGTTCTCCTCAAGACAATCGGCATGCGAAGTTTGTTGAATCTAGATGAGGCACGGGAGGGCTGAAGTATTGCTTTAATTGTCCACAGAATACCGAAAAAAAAGTGTCCCTTCATAAACCCAGTCTATTGGTGAATCATACAGAGAGATGCAGATTGAGCAGAGCATCTAAGCGACTATTAAACATAACTCATAGTAGGCAACTTTGAACACAAGTAAAACAAAAAAAAAACAAAAACCCCACAAAATCAGTCGGTGACCTGCACACCTTGCTTGACCGTACTCAAATTCGCAGAATCCAAGCTACTATTTCCTTCAACACTGGCATCCCCCTCTCCCTCTTCACCTTCTTCTACAATCTCATCTTCCAAGTCATCGTCTCCAACAGTGGGTAGACCTCTGTGCATAACAAGTTTGTCTTCTCTACTGCCAGGGCCGCCATCTCTTCGACTGTCTTCCTTTTGCATTTCGTCGCGCATCACCTGGACATCTTGATCCACCTTGGCTGCAACACGATCGATGCCTGCTTCAGATAGTTTGACATGTTGACGTTGACTGCTCAGATGAGCTGAACGTTTTGGTGGTCGTTTGAGACGACGACGTGCGACCATGACGGGGACGGAACATTTCTATAAATATGAGTAGTGATGAGTGTTCGTTTGTAGTGATGATGACGATGATGATAGACACTCCACTTGAATGAGGTAGTGCGAAGTCGATCCGAGTAGAATACTGGCGGGAGGGGAAAACAGAAAAGGGAAAATTAAGTAAACTTGCATGCGAGGGTATGTTGTTAAACTTGTCGCTACCCATTCAACTGGCCCAGCCCACGAGAGCCTACGATGAGCATCTGGGGGTTCATATAATCAACGATGTCTACCCGGAGAAGAAGACCAGCAATCAACATGATGTTGGTGAAAGGGGCGGTTAAGAGCTCTTACCGAGAAGCATGTGTCGGGCATTCTTTGCGTGCCAGGCTTGACATGCAACAGTGACATGAAGGCGTGTACGCTGGAGGAAACTTGTTACTTGGCGCACAAGTATGTACGCCAAACCTTGACGCTTTAATGGATCCATGCTCAAATTTCCCCAGAGGAAAAGGTGAAAACACACAGACACACCTCTTGTTGGCTCCTGAGTTTAGTCGTTCGATCGTTTGGATTCGGAATCTCAGGGTCAACTGAAAGGAACATGAGAAAGATTCAGGGTAAGGATGCCACGAGGGTTTAAGCAAGACACACTTTTGCTCTCGTTCTCGACGACAGTAACGACGAACATGTCATCTCCATCTCGCAAAACAGTTCCGATGCCCCATTCCATGGCATAGCGGCTCTCTTCGCTGAGATCACTGGCAACGATATATTTCCGTTTTCTTCTCTGACCTAATTTTGCGGCAGGATCGCCCTGGGTGACGGTAATGGTGGCTCGGTCTCTCTCGAAGAGAGGACGGGAGGTGTGATGGGGGAGGGGATCGTGGGACTTGACGGACTTGCGGCGACGAGAATTGCGTTTGCTGCGGGCGGCCGAGTTGAGAGTCGACTCAAAATAAGGCTCGGGGGGCACGACGACGTTGACGCCCTCACCCAAGGGGTCTGGCTCTGCCTCGTCAATGGCGCCTGGGCCGTCTTGGACAGGGAGGGGGACGATGAAAGAATTCTGCTCGGTGTTGCGTTCTGTAAGAGGGTCGCAAGGATCGTCGTCGTCGGAATAGTCGGCAGTCTCGTCTCCCGAGTCGGGGTAGTCAGTGAAGGCATTGCGGGGATGGACTGAGGGGGTGTCGGAGAGGTCAGTTTCTGAGTGGGCGAGGGGAAGAGGTGGGAGGGTGGGAGGGTCGCGATGCCTGGATCTGCGGAAAAGAAAGGGCGACTGGGACCGTGTGCGGGAGCGACGTTGGAAATCCCGCCCCCGCTCTCCATCGTCGTCGTCAACACTCTCCCGCGTGTTTGTCCGCGACAGCGACAGCCCTGTGAACATCGAGCTCAGATACGAGGTCATCGTTGGGTGTAGGCTTGATAACGTAATCTACTCTATCACAATAATTTATTTCTTATTGTGGCTACTTGACCACATACTGCGGCCTCGCCATCTCCTCTATCATCATCCGCTCACTGTCTCGCCGTCCTTCCCGTGCCATCTGTCGCAGCATCAGCACTGTGGGATCCAGCTGCGGCCTGAACCTCCGGGGGTCAAATTCCGACAATCCCTCCTCCAGTTGCCCAAAATTCAGATTCTCATACCACTCCTGCAGGTCATCAGGATCCACCCCCGTCGGCATAGCCCATGCTCGGAATTGCCGGTGTTTCGTTGCACGGTATAAATTTCGCACCTCACTTGGCTGCTTGCTCGACTGCATTATACTCCATTTTACGCTCCCTTTTATCCAGCCTCTTCAGCATTGTATGATTGACATGAGAGATACTCACATTTCTTCTCCATGTCCACGAACGCCTCCCATGGTCTCGTTGGTTCATCATCCAGAAAGCTCAGCGTTTCGACTTCCAGCAGCTTCATCGGTCTCTTCGTTTCTGCTACCGTCTCATCCACTGGTTCTACAAATACACTCATCACCCCAGACTCTTCCAACGTTTCAAAAGTCGCCCTCACATCCTGTATATAGCTCGTCATGCCCACTTCCAATGAGAAAGCAGTTAAATCTGCCCACCTGTTTTGGAAAACACCCAGCCACTTCTTCTGCTACGTTTTCCAACATGCGCACACACGCTTTGAATATCCTATCCCCAGTCTCTTGCCCACCTCCCGATAACCTTGTATCCATCTCGTCCAGAGAGATGTACTGAAACCCAAATATCTGCTTTGTGTTATGGTACGCCACGATCACCCCATCCATACCGCCTATCCGAACCTGGAATCTTAGAACACAGCGCATCAATATACAATTGAATAGAATCCAGGTAATTTACATACTGGTATTTCAAGAACGCAGACCGAACAAGATCAAAGTACTCTCTCTCAAAACTTTCGTACTTTCCGTGCTGACTGCGAATCAGATATCCAGAATTTTCTTCAAAATTGAAGAGATCAATGCGGATAGGCATGCAAGCACGCGTTTTAATGTCAAATACACCGCTTCCGGGTAACCGTGCATCATGACAATCGAGCTGTGAACGCATAATGAAATTGTTCGTCTAAAATCCTTTTTATCAACGAGCTTCCAAGGTTCACGTTCGCAGAAACTGACCTTGGTAAATCTAAATGCATCTCTCTTGCCGTCCCTCTCTGGAAGCGGCGATTTAGGTTTCGACCTCAGATACTTATCAAATACTTCCTTTGGCAGCGTCAAAAATTTCTCCAACATCAGCCCCTATCCGCAGAATCAGTCACAAATTTCATCTGTTATCATCCTCGCTTACCATCCAAGTTAATATATTTTTATCCCCATCATCACTTCCAGCCCCATTTATGTAATATCTCCCATCGCCCCCCGCACTATCCTCCTTCCATTTAAACAGAACCGACGTCGGCATTCTCTGCCCCGACGTAAATGTCCCCTTGGTGTCACTGAAATCTCTACTCAACGTCGAAATATTCACTCTCTTGTCCCCGGAAATCAAGAAATACAGATGGCACATCATTCCTGAAAGCGACGAAGTTGAACCAGCGAATTTTTTATTATGCTCATGCATGAGGATGGGGATATCTGGGTCTGACGAAGAGGGCCGAAAAGGTTCAACTTGACCGAATGCAAAGTCTTCTACCGAAGGAATTTCTTTGAGATACGGGGAATAGTTGTAGACCCGAGAACGTGGATCTTGTAACCAATGTACGCCAGGACTGATAATGACATATCATCCGTTTAGAAAAACGAGAAAAGACGGAGGTTTAAAATTTGGTCTTACTTGAAGAGTACTCGCTCAAGGTTATGCTCTAAATGTGCAATAGGTCGCTGCTCCGAAGGTGGTTCGACTTCTACAAATTCCAAAAATTCATCAGCCACAAGATAGTAAACATGCAAATAGACGATGTACCTTGTAGAATGTCTGTGATACTGTCGATGTCAAGCATTCCTTCAACTTTTTTTAAATAACTCGACGGAGATCGTCGACGTGTATGGTAAAATTTTGGCCTCGAATCTGTCTGTGTTATCGCCTGTTCTTTTCCTTCTTTCTCACTAATTTCCTTGACATCAAGTACCGTTAGAGGCCCAAAGGTTCCTATAAAATCACAGATCAGATTAAACACACCAGGGTTCAGAGACAACATACCCTCCTGTGACTTTTCGTCATTACTGACAAGATCTAGCCCGCACTTCTTCAAATTTTCCAGTGAAAATGAAATGTTCGACGTAACTCGACGAGACTGCTCAAGTTGTGCAAGAATCGTTGCGAGGTATGGTTTTGGCTCACCGTCCAACGATTGGGAGGTAGCACGAGTCTTATTGTCATCACCATCATCATCATGCGAATGAGAGCTGTCCTTATCCAGTTCCTTATTATCACGAAGCCCCAAAGATTGGAAAGCGCCAGCAGCAAGGTATTTATTATACTTGTCAATTTCTCGACGCCCTACACGCTTCCCATGTTTAGATTTCATGGCAATGGCTTCTAGCTCACTTCGTAAAAGACGTCGATCTGCTGGAGAGAGCCGTCGAAGAATTCTTGGAGCCACTCGTTTTTTCCCCTCTTTGGTACTTGACGCTTCCCCTACGCCTTTGGTCGAAGGTGAGACGACATCAGTCGTAACAGACTCCTGTACGGGAGTGATGGGTGCGTTCTCTGGTAACTGGGATTGGATACCTGATTGAGAACTGGTTTCGCCAAAACTTTCCTGTAGAATTCGATAGACTGATGAAGGACCAGAGACGCTCTCTGCGGGCGACGAGTCTGAATGTGCAGGTTGTTGGCATATTTGAAGTTTCTCTAACGCGTCGAGAGTGATGATATTTGTCTGCTTTTCTTCTTTTTTCGATACTTCTTCATGCGAAGAAGAAGAAGAAGAAGAAAAGTCCGAAACGAGTTTCGGTTGTTGGTATGGCAGTACAGGGGGCTCTTTGCCTTTCTCGCCTGTAGTCTTGACCTGATCCTGTGGAACCTCGACGGGAGGGACTAGTCGATTAAATTCTTCCCAGTGACTATTGAGGCGCGTGTGTGTTGAGAACTGACGAATTGTATGCAGTCCATTCGTAGTCAAATAACGTGAACCGGCGGTGATGAAGGCATGCTTCATAGCTTGTTCCGCTTTGTCAACCTAACACGGGCTGTTGCGGGAGGGAAAAGGCTGTTGCAAAAAAGAAAAGGCGAGATGGATACAGAAAGTGGTCAGAAATTTTGAGAGTAGATTGTACGTATTACCAGGAAAGGAATGCGGAGCCCTTGATCGTTGATGCCCCGACAAGGTTCCTTTGCCATCATCATCGAGTCATCACTTCTATGGCTGGTTTCTTCGCGTCAGTAGTTCAATGGATTTCTGGGTGCGTACTTGTGACCCGGAGTAAGAACCATTTACGAATCATAGTATGTACAGGCTGTTCTTCTCCAGACAGGCTGAGATAGCGGTCGTCGGACTTCAAGTACCTCATATACTGTTTCTGTTCTTCAAAAGTCTCTCTGTTTTTCAACGCGAGTTATTCTGGTTTTTCTCTAGGCGTCAGGAAAAACTTCTTTTGTCAATGTGATTACTTCTGGACAAGTGCGGTCGATTTTGTGATCATTCATTTGAGCCTTGAGTGCTGACAGTCTCTGGGAATCTTTTGCGGTTGCTCTTGTAATATCTATCCTGACAGTGGAGCGAAAATGTAGTACCAACGGTTGCCTTCAACTTTCGAAAAGTAAGAAAAGGGAATGTGACAATGAAAATCTGGGATGTCGCTGGTACGCTTCTCATCTCCCGGCCTCGATTTACTCGACCATTCCCTTAATGCTCGTCTTCCTCTTTGTCTTCCAGGTCAGCCTCGATTTCGGTCTATGTGGGAACGGTACTGTAATGGTGTCGATGCAATTGTGTAATGTCTCTTATTGCTCGCAGCGTCACTTCTTTACTGATACAGTGCGACTTGTGAGATAGATTTGTGGTAGACTCGGTGGATGTAAGCAACAAACTATCACTACTTCCTCCTCTACATTCTCAAGTTCTCCCTTTTTCTTCAGCAAGAGAAATTCAATTCTGCGCGCTTTGAACTTCACCAGTTATTATCACAGCCAACACTTAGGGATGTACCACTACTCGTAGTACGTCGCTACCGTATACAGTCGCTTCGAGTTTCATCGTGCTTACTTGTCTTCCTTAGTTGGGAAACAAAAATGACTTAGAAGATCATGCTCCTGTTAAGGAACTCATCAAGTGCTTGTTCGTCCTTTCTCGTTCCTTATTTCCCGTTACCTGGATGCTTATACGTCGTTTTCAGGCAATTGGATAAAATCAACAACAGGCCGGTATCGGTGAGTTTCAATCTTTTTTCTTTTTTTCGGACACTCGACGTACCTCAAATTCAGTGCTACTCGGTAAGAAGATCGATCTCATTCCCCCACATCACTAATTCCATCCCTAGTGTTCCATGAAAAGTCAACACAACCTGTATGTCTTAGGTCTAAATCGTTGATGTTTACATGAACTCAGTATTATAGGGACATTATTCTCCAATGGCTTGCAGGCAGAAGTCACTAGCACATCACCTACCAGTCATGTTCGTTGCTGCTCCGTCATCTATGCATTCTTCATAGCGCTATCCTCTCATCCATTCCCTGCACTATTCGCTACCTCTGTCTTCATTGCTTATGTATATACACATATTTGTACCACCAAACGTAAAGTGAAGATTAAAGCAGCAGGGCTATGTAGCAGCAAATACAAGAGTGCACACATGGGTCTACATAAATACAATGAAATCGGTGAGATGCAAGAACAGGCCGACGGAAGATAGTTGGTTATCGCCGCTGGGCCATTTGTTTAGTCAAATTGTCGATATACATCTGCAGCATTTCATTGCTGGACATCAGTTTATCCACGTCTCTTTGTACTGCTTGTACTTTCGCGAGCATGGCTGTCAAACATAAACCACATTCCGAAAGAACGAAAAAAGGTTGGTTGATGGGAGATTGGAAAGAGTACTGATAGGAAAACGAACCTTGAAGACCTTCTTGACTGGCTTTTATTTCCCTATAACAACGTTAAGCACAGAGTCCATATTGGAAGAGTGGACAAGAGAGAGAGAGAGAGACAATGCACTTGATAACTTTCTCTTTCCGGATAGCTTGGCTGACCAGGTCGTTCTCTTGTGCAGGAGTAGCAAGTAGACCCCAACCAATTGTCTCTTCTTCCTCTTCTTCAGGTATGAAGCCCGAGAATGACATGATTTCGAAGAGCAACAAGATATTCAAATTCGAGGGGAAGCAAGAAAAAAGTTCTTGATCAATGATTATGATGCGACGGCAGCCGGTCACGTTTCACTCTATATCTTACGCTCCTAAAGTTATTGGACACCGTTAGTCAACTCACCACGCCTGAATAATAAACATAGAATTCTCTAGCCACAAGGATTCTCCAGACAACCCTCCTTCCAACGCACGAGCCTTTTTAGGAGAAGTTTACCCTTTCCCTACGGCTTGAACACCGTCTAATTATTACACAGAACCTGCTCTCCCTGGTATGATGATCTACATGGTGTACAACGCACAAATACTGCTGGGTACTTACACCCATCAGTTACAACAACACTCTTATTCAGTCATACGTTTTGCGGAAATCGCACGATTAATAATTACCTATAGAATTTAGACCACCTGTTTTGTCTGCACCTCTCTGCGGAAGATCAGTCATAGCCAGTTTTCCAGTCGATTGCTCGATGATTTCTCGGTTTTCTGCGTGCACGGACTGATTCTTGATCAACCTCAAAGATCGAGCAGGGGGCGGAGAAACTTGTGCTCTACCCATTCAATGAAACAATTGTCACTGCTGAGATGGGGCCCGTGGTGCAAGGAGAGGGGGAGAGAAGTGAATGGAACAAAAGAAGAGAAATGGAGAGAAAGATTGACTGGACATCCAGCTGATATTTTCTGTATTTATTTCATGAATTCTGGGAAAGCTTGAGCCAATCAAATTGGGCGCTGGTTACTGACGCGTCACCACGCGCGTGTTCTTGCCAAACATTATAATGTCAAATTCCAACACCCTTCTCGCATTTAAAGCAGGACGAGCCTTTCGGCGTGAAGGCTCCAACATCGTCGAGCCATCGCCTACAAAGGGTGCCATCTTTCTCGTCAACGGTGATGACGGACTGTTACACTTTCAGTGGAAGAACAGGGAGTCTGGAAACATGGAGGAGGTACGTTTGGGGGAGCTAACCATTCAACTGCAAAGCTAAGCGCTTGGCCACGATTCTCAGGACTTGATTTTGTTTCCCTCCGATGCTAGCTTTGTTAAGGTGACACAGTCGGCTGGGCGAGTCTATGTACTCGAGTTTTCTTCTTCAAACCGGAGAGATTTTGTGCGTGCCAAAAACTTATTGAGTTAATCCTTAATAATCTTCAATCCAAGTTTTGGCTGCAAAACGCATCATCAGCTCGAGACGAGGAATTTACGAACAATTTGAATGGTCTCCTTGAGGATCCGGACTATGAAGTACAGTGGTCTTCTCCCTCCGCTTCCCAGACCCAAGCCTCCTCGTAGGTCTTCTTCCTGCTCCCCAAGGACCCATTATCCAGGATATAACATGTTCAACCAATCACCTTGTATTACACTTCTACGCCGTTAATTCTCAGATCTTCTTTACCCACATCTCTACCTGCTTCCAATCCAACTTCAAATCTTGCCTCTGAATCTCAAGTAATGCCTGAGCAAGCCGCTGCTTTTCCGAATGTTCTTGGAAATAGCGATTTTCTTTCCAGTGTCCTTCAAAGCCTCGGAGGCACCAATGGCATCAATGCTCCGCCAGGTATATGCCATGTTTTTTGCGTTGTTGTATCTTGTTCTAATGGGACGAAATCTCCACCGGTAGACATCTCGTTGACTGACGTCCTCTCATCTAACAACATTGCACCATTGCTCACATCTCGTTCAGAAATTGTTTCCACGCTCTTACCTCATCTACCTCCTGACCTCCCTGTGCCTCCTTCAGCGGAAGCTCTACAACGTGTCATCAGGTACGTTATTCGGTTCACGATGCCCTTCGCCCTCCGATCGCTAATCAACAAAACTTGTCCTTGATCGTTCACATACTCATACTTCATTATGAATTTAGCTCCCCCTACTTTAGAGCAACAGTTTCTAGTCTCGATCGAGGTCTAAATACAGGACTACTGGGTGATTTTGTGCGCAGTCTTGGTCTTCCCGAAGAAGCCGGTACTGGTGTTCTACCCTTTCTTCGCGCTATCCAAGAACAAGTTGATCGGGAACGTTCAGAATCAGCATCCGATAATAGTGATTCTATGGAGACCGAGTAATTGAGTTTTGCTATAGAGTTTTGGAGAAGCGCTTGATCAGACTTTGACTTATCTGCCTCCATACTTAAATGACATTATAGACGGTGAAACTGATAGTTTTGATATGGTCGTGTTGGTCAAAATTACATATCTGAATGTCACTCCAGAGTTACAAGGTGTTCACTTTTCTGCAGCTCCAAAAATTCATGTACACGAAACAATTCATTTCAAACAGTCATAGGTGAGTGAAGGGTACCGCTCCAATTTATGTGAATACAATGTAACGTGATCACCAAAAACCTTGCTTCCTTGCTTTAGCAAACTGGCCATGGGCCTCGAGGCCATAGCTGCTCCACGGTCAATCCAGATCTGGGGCAACATGGTCTATGCGTGCCATACCTTGACTACTTTCCAGAAGTTTCCATAATCAATACTTCGACTCTATGAAATTAATCAATTCATTCGGGAGGTTGCCGAGCTTGAAATATTGTCAAGCTCCACAAAATAGGCCACAGTGCTAAAGGCAGAGGGATGACTGTTATCACCTTGTCAGCTTCGTCCAAGGCCTGGGAAGCCAGGTTTTGGGATTGTCGGGGCAAGCATGCACATGATTTACGCACCTTCCTTCTTGTGTCTTGTCTGCAACTCTTTTGGAAGAATCCCAGTGGATTGCAATAGCTGTGGCAATTTACCTTGTGGATGACCTCGTCGCGGATCCCTCCGAACCCAGGTCACCTTCTCGACAGCTTCGTGAGCAATTTGATTTGAATCATTACTTAGATACAGGATTTCCACATTATTCCAACACTGAATCCGGATGGATATGCCTGTACCTGGCAAGTAAATCGCTACTGGTATATCTTTTTCTGATTTTTCGTCATTTTAAGCGTTGATGTGATGCAGGTACAACCCAGATTTCCGGAAATGTGCTGGGCTAGATATGGACAGGTATATTAATAGCCTTCAAAATGCCAGGCATACTGATTGCTTTTAGTTAATCCTTTCAGAGACTGGGTAGGTGCCATTCGAAAAAGCTTCATGCTTTCTGTTGCTGACACCCCATCTTCACCCTAGGGGTATAAATGGAAGCCGACGGTAGA
>Ga0154006_1000481_pt1 | contig 13283 bp, 10 predicted proteins | sample TSFL090MetaG_FD_104747 | JGI IMG/M metagenome (GOLD analysis project Ga0154006, IMG submission 104747) | Attine ant fungus gardens microbial communities from Florida, USA - TSFL090 MetaG | ecosystem: Host-associated > Fungi > Mycelium > Unclassified | place: USA: Florida, Wakulla State Forest...
ACATATCAAGAGATGCTCTTCTACTCTTTTGTTGAAGAGTGTCAATAGACGCCTCAGGACGTACTCCAGCTAGAACACCTCTAGAACTCTTGTGTAATATCATCATTTGCTTTGCAATGAAGGTACCATCCAGTACTGCTCAGACAGTTGATTCTTTTGTCGTGCTACTTTTGAAAAAAGGCTCTAAGGGTTATGGCAAAATTCATCACAGCATCCCTTTGACTAGCCATACAATTAATTTTGTTGAGAATCGCACTTTCCTCTTATAGCCCTTCCAAGTAGATGCATTTGCCAAGATATTGTCCGCCTCACTTCGCAGGTGTTCTCGTAAACCGGAAGCGGAAACCATATTTTCTTCACCGTTGAATTCGCAGGAAGGAGCTAAAGGTACTTCCATGGTGATTGTATTGTGCGGAAATCTGGTGGCCTCATCGATGGTATGACGCGACGGTAAGATTATCAGAAACGAGAGTTCTGTGTCAAGGTGCGCAGAACGGGAGTTCAGATTCGTTGAACCAAGGAGCGTTAGGATGGGAGCCGATTTCGAGGAAGGAGATATCCAAATGCCTACAGGTACACAATCAACACGGAACTACGTTCCAAAACATGAAGAATCTACCTTTGGCATGATAGGTCCAACCAAGTTTGTTCCATTCTAACAATTTAATTCCTCTGGAAATACCCGATGGGGCTTCTTTCCACAATTGACCGGCTTTTTCTACGGCATGCATGAAGCGCTTTTCAAGATGTGTATACCCTTCTGGTATTCTTCCTGATACCCCGTTAGACGCAAAAAATCCGTTTGCCTGCTCAACTTCAGTTGTAGCAATCATTTTGGAATATGGTAACCGACCTTCGGACTAGCAGTCACAATCCTGCAGTCCAGATTCCGACTCCCAAGAATGAGTTTCTCGTAAGGCTTGTATAAACTGAAGTATCCACTTGTGAGGATAAGTAACGGGCGCCTGCGCGAGCCTTGCTTCACAGCTCTATTGACAGAACGGATTAACAGCTCAAGAATCGTCTCTTCCTCACGAACTCCGAATTGGCCAGCCTGGATTATGGGACACACCAGTACCTGGTGCTCCGATCTGGAAGAAACCTCGTTATTCTTGAGTTGTATCTGAGACGCGACTTGTCGCGAGAGCTGGAATGCCGTAATCGCATGTCGCGCTTTGTCGTTTATACAGTGTGGGTGTGTATCAGGATCCGGCCAGAAAAGGATATAACCGTCTCGAATGAAGGAATAGGGTGACATGCCAATCGATGTAGACTTCGGTAATAAACAGAAGGAAAATTTTGCAACGGTTTGGAGGAAATCGAAACAATATTGTGCGAGCAACGGTTGCGTTCTGAAGTGAATGTATCTATCCTGGCGATTCGTAAAATATGATTTATTCAGATTTGCACTAAAAGATGGTTTACCATTCAATTCCATCGACTAAAAAGATCACAGACACACCCGCTGATGATGACTTCATTATCCGCACCGTATATTTTTGCATGCCACGTTCCCCATCCTTCATTGAAGCGTGGTGGGACTAATCTAGCCATGAGTCCACGGAGACTGGGACTTCTGAACATTGAAACATGTACCCTTGCGGGGAACTCCTCTAGGAGAGGTACCAATAATCTTGCCGTTGAAGTAGGTCCAGGTCTCGTGGAGCGATTCAGATCAAGCTGAAAGTAAACATGCAATGATGCTTTCTTCCTGAGGACATCAACAATTGTATCTAGCTTGAACGGCATAAGCACGAGAATGTACAGCGGAGTGAATTACATACTATCTTTGTGTCTTCAGAGCCAATATACAAAGAAGAAATAAACACTCGATGTTCAGCACGGCTAATTAAATCCTGGATGGCCAGTCAACATAGAGACTGAAAAATAGATTGAAAAAGCAATATACCAAAAGGGAGGCGTAGAATTCTGGTGGTTGTTTCAAAACGCATATTTGTTGAGGGAGGAATCCAAAGGCCGGCTGTTTTGCTAAAAGCTTAGGTGTGAATTCCTGGAGGATTGGATCTATATGGGCTGTATGAATTATACGGCTAGTGGGTCGTAACTTCCTATATAAAAAAAAAGTTCGCCGATGAAAAGAACGGGTCAAAGGAAACATTGTAACGAGGTAAGACTTGTATTTACCCTTGCTTATTTATGAAGCCTAATAGTTCGCTCACAGTTCAGCCTAGCAGACATCTATTGCTGTGATTCAGCTCAACCAGTTCTTGGCACTCTTACTATTTTATCCTTGATAAGTTTTATCCATGACAACACATCTTTGGTATGTTTAGTTTAATTGAGGTTCAGCTCCATATGTCCATGTCATACAACATATGGTATTCTGGATAAATAATTTGAACCTGCAGTGCCACATCTGGCTGGATAGCTGGGTCCTAGTTTTTGGTGCTTAATTCTCCAGACTCTTTTAGATGGAAAATCTACCTCTGGTATCTATTAGCTCTGCTGTTTTTTTGCCGTGGCCTCCCTAGCCTCGTCTAGGGGTTTACTCCATCGAGCCTTAGGGGGTTCCCAGATGCCCAACTCCTTCTTGATGTCGTCTACCTTTTGATCCCAACGCTGTTCCCAATATACTGTGATGAGGCTCTTCGCACTTCCACCACACTTGAGTGCCCAAGGTACAAACTCAGAAAATAAGCGTTCCCTCTTCCTGGCCGTTAAACGGAGGGGACCAAAAATTGCAGAGATGGCAGCCATTGGCAGGCCAAGGTTAGCGAATTCGAAATATTTGAGGGCGAGCTCTGATTCAACATTGACCGGGAGATCACAAATGCAATGGTAAAAGTCATGACATTCGCGATATCGTTGCATCACGTAGGCGAGTTCTGGATCATCGATATAGTGAACCTGTTTCATCGAGACATTTTGAGCGAATGACAGAGAAAACAGCTAACGATATTACGGGTTCCCTGGTATCCGGTGTAACTCCACAACGCTCCAGCCAAGTCACGTACGCCCTGCCGAATGTCCCTTCAGAATAGCGAGCAAGTTGGTCCATGTCAACAGTTATTGAATTGACTCGAGGGCGATCTTTCAGAATTTTTCGGCCTTCAGGATCGTTCAGCATTACATCTCTCATGCGAGACAGGCTTGAACAAGCAGTCGTTTCTCCGAGAGCAGCAACCATATCTATCAACAATCAGCTGTGTCAAGATTCATGCTTGAAGAATTACCTCCTCTTTTGGGATCATAGAGTGCCATTATAGCAGATCCAACCGCAAGAAAGGCTTTCTCGAAGCCATTTAGAGGAATATGGCCTTCGTAAGCAGGTTCTGATGATTTTTCACGTCTAAGTACTCTGGGGACGCCAGCACGGCCAAGCCCAGAACCAAGTCGTAACACATGACCCATACGATGTTTCATGCTTCCGTGATTGAAATGTGACCGTACAAGAAACTGCATTGAGAGATTTCGGATTCACTGAAAGATGATGATTCCGACGCCTGACAGTCGGGTTGCACCTTCTTGCGTGTTGTGATGTGTGATGGCCGTACGCACTTGACGTTTAATGCTGATCACCGGCAGCCCAGCCTGATATTCTACATCTCGCTGAATCTCATATATCAATCGTGAGCACCGTCGTTGATCATGCTAACGGAATTCATGGATCAAACCTGTTTACTTGGTAACATGATAGCTATCACAAATTATTACTCTACTGGATCAAATAAGGTTTTGCTAACGGACATCCTCACGAGGGAATCATGAGAGAATCTTACAATGAAATCTGACACATGTACTTCATAAGTATAAATTAAAAAAAACGCAAGCAGACAATATCGTTTGCAGCTACGGTGGATAAGAATTATTGACATGCATCCGCTAACTCATATGTTCTTCGTCATCGTGTTCATCAATTTGCTTGTTCATCGATTCCTCAAGGCAGGCGTTTGAGCAGAAATAGTCATTATTGCTCTGCGGCAGCACCAAGCACATGATACATGGGGTTCTGAGACCGGACGAAACTGCTTCTCTGGAACAGGAAGCGATACTTTAGCCTGTATGGAAAGAAAGAAATGGAACATCGTACTCTCTATGCCGCAGAGAACAGAATTCACTCGTTACTCCTTCTTCGTCAACATAGACAGACTGCTTGCAACCAGGGATAGAACACTTAGTATCGTCAGAAGGTTGTTTGGTGCCAACATTGAGTGTCGGTTTCTTCTTTCCTCGTAGAAAGGAAGATATCGAACGGATACCGGTAGTGCCTTGTTCGGCCTGCATAGCTCCCCCGTTCATCGAAGAAGATTGGTTCCCAGCCTGCTGCAAGTGAGCGGGTTTAGGGATGGAAGACGGGCCTTGACCTTGGACAGTGGGTAGTAATGACTGGATCTGAGGGACATAGACATGCTGAGCGATGAGCTCTTAATAAAGATAACACTTGTAAATTGATAAATAGATAGTTCATGCGATATACCACCTACGAGCAATTTGTACCGGATCCACGCTCGTCGCAGCAGGCTTATTACCAGAGCACCCTTTCCTTGGGGTGGGACCATTTACAACAGGGCTACTTGCTTTGGCACTGTTCCCCGCGGTGGATGCACAGGACTTGCTGCAGAAATCATGTGCCTGGAATTTCGGTTTCTTATGGCATTGCTGATGACAATTTTTAGCACTTGGCATTCACAGACTTAGATGTTACTGGCTACTAACATTGCAGAGAGCTGCCGCCTGAGTACCACATGTCCTTGAACAATACCGATGGTTACCGAACCTGGGTTTCTGGCGGCAGTGCTGGAATGCCATGCCATGTTAATGGTCAAAGACGATGAAAGACATTCGGCACTTACATCACATAGCTGAGTAGATGGAACGGCTTGTGTAGCCATTCTCCGTACGATGAATATGCTGTAGTTCTAAGGTAGATTCTGGACGAACTGGAACCTGGTTATAAGTGTTGAAGACAGACGCCAACCTCATGGTTTTATCGTGGGCGTTGAGTAAGCTGAGCATACTTGCTGAAGCAGGCAGGTTAACGTGGAAGACATGCGTCAAAGTTAGAGAATAAGACCAATAGTTGTGTCCACACTGTGGATGTACACGAGGCAAAGGAACGATGCCAGGTCTTTTAACGCCCCTCTTTTCGGAGCCTCACCCTCAGACGTTCTAAAGCCTTCCCAAGCTCATTTGAACCCTTCCCATCAGCCCCTATACCCCAAAAAGAGTCCTTGTCGGAATCCTATGTAGTCCATCTCAGTAGATGGATCATAGCATCTAGAATGACCCACCTCTACGAGTTCAGCATCGCCGGTGGCGAGAAGTTCTGCCCTCAGGTCATTGTGCTGGGTAAATTTATGGTATAGTGACTCATCCATCTGGATAGACAGATATTCATGAGTAAAAAGGTTTATTATCGCCACGTCATACCATTCGTATATTCACTTTCCTCCAATCGGGTCTAATGTGGTCTGGGAATCGTCGGGCTTCGGAAAATGCCACACTTGGGAATGGTGAACACAGTCTGATGTGCTCGGCAAGGTCATCCCGGTAACCTTGAAACTTGAGAAGAGAATAAGACGAGGTTCAAACTAGTCTAGAGAACCGAACCTTGAAAGACTGGAATAGATGCTCGCTAGTGGGATATACTTTGCCATTATATCTCACATTATGAGGGGAGAAGTTAGTAAAACCGTAATGGGGGTCCTGTCTATGATAAAATAGGATACGCGAACGCGGCCCTTTGAAGGGATGATTAGGAGATGTAACAAGAGGCGACGAGGGATTTGAATGACGAGAGTGTTGTCCTTGTATAGGGAGCACAGCCGGGGCTGATCGAGGTTGAGATCGAGAGGGAGACTCGGCCTCTTCAGTGATGATATATTGGGTTTGTATCCTGGATCTTGTACGTTGCACTGGCTCTAAGGCGGTGTCCTGGCCATTGCCACATTGAGGGAAAAGCGAGCCGAGGTTACGAGTGCCCCATTGAACTGGTGGCACATCGGATGTAACGTAAATGGTGCGAGTACGCTCTTCGACACGATATGTGACTGGAGGATTCCCGGTCGGCGATGCAGGTGTTGTAGGAGCTGCAGGGATTTGTGACTCTGAGTGCGATGTTAAGATGGACATTCTCTTGCGAGATGACATGGATAAAAAAGGACGGATGGAGATCAAGCTCAACTCGGTAGTTTGTACAAAAGGGAACACTTGCTTGACTCCTCGTGCACTATGATAATATACCTTTGCCTCGTGAACAAAGCATGCTGCGGAGCTTGAAAACTACTGTTCTGTAGCGCTCATCATGGAACATATGTTTTTGCTTGAATGCCATGCAATTGACATGTGTCTCGTGAAACACTCCAGCTCTGGTTGATTCAGGGCCCAGATTTCATGTACTTTAGTGCCAGTCAAGTCGTGGTTTTCTGGGTATATAGCTAGCTCATGGCGATATGAAGTATGCAAACATGGACCAGCGCCAAGATTTGATAGCTTGCGACCCGTTCTGCTCTGCAAATCCTAAGAATCAACAAGGAGGTCGTTGGACGACCAGCAGGCTACATTTACTTGCTTTGACTGAGGCAGACTATTCCACTGGTAAATGTTCCTTGATGACACGACTGCTAATCTCACATCTCTCACGCGCATCAGTGGAAAGACAGTTTTATAACGGGTGGAAGCACCCCCACAAGAAGAAGCCTCGAATAAAGGCAATTTTTAGAATCATATCTCCACCGAGCTTTCACATGCCATATTATCAACACCGGTCAGTGTACATCAATTATCTTTCAAAATCTGTATGTGACAATCTGCTCCAGAGATCGTGTCAATGCTGACTTGTCTAGCATCGTCTGTCGCACGTTCATATCTCCCAATGAACAGTTTCTATTCCATGGCACCGATCGCGCCTGCTCTCTTGGAGAAGACAAGTCCAACACAAATCTTTGTATACTCCCAGAGTGCCGCCTATGTTGCATAGTACGCAGCTCATTTGATATTAGGAAATGTGGTATGTGTTCAGATTTCTAAAAAAATCCGCTCTAATGGCTCACGCTGCTAAAAGGACAGAAAAATAAATTTAGACGGTACAGACATTCAAACAGATTGCAGTGCTTACAAATTTACTTGCGATAGATTTGGGACCGGCATCTATACTACATCTGTCTCGTCCAGTAGGAAAAATTTTGTCTTCTAATGCCCTTTCTGACACGAATGTCTCAGAGGCGGATGATTATATCCAGAATATCAACCAATTGATGCTAACTCGCGTAGTCCTTCTCAACCGAGTGGTCGTTGGCAACCCCGAGAAACGCTTACACAATGCAATTTATCGGACCGCGCCACTAGCTGGCTGCCACTCTGTGAGGCTATTCTTCTCATAACTTCAATCTCAAACGCTCAGTCACACTCTCAGGTTATTGGTGAGCCAGGTGCTGATTTGAATTACGAAGAGACGGTGGTGTATAACAGTGATGCAATTCGCCCAGCCTTTCTTATCGTGTATGTTGATGATATTCAACCTCTGAAACCGAAAAACAAGCTTCAAGCAGCGTTAAAATCTCTTTTCCATACACCGATAGCAACATAGGATAATAAATAGTCAAGTGAGAACCAACTTAGTTGATCCCTGGATTTCAACCTCGTTGCCTAGCAGACCCTAAACAGTGTACATAATGACATAGGCGGGAAGTATTCCGTCAGCCACTGGTGTGAAGATAGACTCCTCGTCCATCTATTGAGGATCGAATTAAGATACGAGTTAGGCACTTTGCCACGATGAAAGCACTCACCCCGACGTCATCTTTCTCATGAACTTGCCCTGGAAGGACAAAGGTGTCGCAAGCAATCATCACGCGATAGGGTGAAGTCGTACAAGATGTAGAGAACCTATCGGCACAAGCGGGATTCCTATAAGAATAAATTCCTTCTCCAAACCTCCCAAAGGTGAGCAAGCTGAATTAGTATTTCATCGCTCGAAAGATGCCCTGACCCTCACCTCCCTTGCATTGATGTTTTGCCGAACGCAAGGGACTTGAACCCAGATTTTACGGCACAACAAATCCCACAAGTTGGTCGGCTACAAATATTGTTGTCTGCATATCCGAGATCGCAAACACACAATGCACTATGGAATGTCCGAATGTCCGTTAATTCCAGATTCTTGCCCCTAAAGCCGCGAGACACATGTGTTAATTGATCGCACGGATGTCGAGTTTCGATCAAAATGCACACACCGATATGCGTCATGGCGGATGCGTAGATCACGAGTTAGCGTTATCTCGTAAGCCTTTTCAAATGTAGGCATCTTCTCGCCCTGAGCTTCCCATTCGCTGATGAATTGGGCGCGGACTAGGGACAACAGGGAGGTCGATATGTCATGTCTGGAGATTATTGAACATACGATGTTTGAAGACTGTGCTATCTGCGTTCAATTCTCGCAACCGAGGACCTGCACGGGCTCGTCGATCACACCCCATGCAGAATTCACCAACAACTGCAGGTTGTACACCACACCGGATACAGCCATCCACTTGCCCTTGACGAACGCCTGTTCTGTAATTCACATCAAGTCATCAATTATTCCTTAGAAAATTTTCAACTGACATGGCATGCTCCTCTGAACAAAAACCAGAAAAGGCTGGCTTTCCAGTTGCACGACAACTGGGAAAGACACATGCTGTTGGGGATGCACCTTGCCCACTACTCCTCGCGCATGTTCTACTACAATATGGATGCTGGAAACCCTTCTCAACAAATTTTGGCTTCAATCCACAAATCTAGATTAATTAATGGTAAGTGTCAAGGCTGATCTAGTAGAAAAGATATAACTGATGAAATATACCTCGCACAAATCCGTTGTCGGTGTCTTACCACGGTTTCCGCCCCAGTGAACGACGCTCTGGACGAAAGAGACCATTGGACAGGAAGGATGGATATGCAGCCAGAGGTCGCGTTCATTAAGTCGCGGTTTCCAATCAATTTCAACTGTCACCTCGTGTAGAGCATGCTGTATCCTCATTGTTCCTTCCACTGTTCAAGAAATATTCATTGATATCACCAGTTCCACCCACTTACCACGCCACCTGTTTATAAACGTACCTCAGATGCAGCAGTTCTTGGCAAGATTCCTGAACATAACTCCATTTCAGGTAACCGAAGCTGAGTATATACACTTCTCTTCGTCAGTATGGCAGCCCACATCCCCACTCTTCTGTCCATTCTTGGCACAGTTGCTTCCAATTACCCTCCATTTGCGGCGAAACTTGCTGGAAACCAGCCCTCACAACCTCCACCTCAGACAGCGCCTGTGGTTTCACAGCCAGCTCCGCCAAACGTCTCTGTTGTACCCTCGGCACCAATAAATCTGCCTAGCTCGGCTCCCAATGGACAATCTTTAGTCAGCTCTAGCCCAGGATACTCGAGTAATGCCCTTTGTGATGTACGTCCCTTTTAGCCTCTATGGTTGATGTTTCTAAGTTGTGTATAGTACTGCCATATTCGACCCAAATACACCGATAATGTGAAGGTTCATCCATATTGCGGAAAAACATGTGCGAATAAGGACAAACTAAAAAATTGGACGCCAGCAATGGGCAATCAACCGCCTCAAACGACTGTACCAGGAGCGAATTGTGATGTCAGCTCGAGTCTCCCAGTCATTCATCAACCTCATATCAATCTTGTGCTGTAGTTTTGTTCCATAAGACCTAAGTACTTCGACGGGACGAAGACACATCCTTTCTGCAGCAAGGCATGTGCTAGAAACGCTAACAACCAGACAAATGGTGCTGTCCGAAGGCAAACAGTGAGCGGAACAGCACCAGCATCTAAAGGTAGGTCACCTATGGACCAGATGGTAAAGTAACGCTGAACGAGTCAAAAGCGCCAGGGATTTGTCAAGCTCCAAACTGCCAAAACGCGGTTCACACAAATGCTAACGGTTCTCTTGGTGATTACTGCTCCATTGCCCACAAGAAGTAAGTTTAACTATTACAAGTCCTTCCCTGTCGACATTCCCTTCCCCATAGGCTCGGCGAGACATTTTGTCTCATGTGTCTACAGGATCCGAAAATGAAATCATCTCATTTTTGCAGTCAAGTTTGTATCGATCAAGCTGAGAAGATGGGACCCATGCTTCTTGAAGTTCCCACAGGACATGACACTTTCAAGAGCGGTAAGTAGGTCACTTCATATGAGCATATTGGATAATACTTTATCCTCAGTTGCCGACCAATTCAAGGCGTCTTGGCGGCACTCAACGCAGTGTCCGCCTGTCCGCCGTGTCTACAAGATATGCTCCTCAACTTTATCACTCTCCACTTATCAATCCTATAAGTAAGCTCTTGAATTGAGCATGGACATTGATAGATGAACGGACAAACCAGAACAGCAGTTGAGACACGCGGTCAGTTCGTAAGTCAAGGTCGGTCTCCTGGTAATGAGAATCGCCGTTGGCACGGTACACGCCGGGAATGCCGTCTCGGAGACCAGGGACAAACACAGCTGTGCTCGTCGCCAACCTGCTCTTTGTGTTGTATTGTTCGGACGTCTTACGATCTGAATTTGTTCGGAAGGAAGACAGGCTGGGGAAGGTACGATCTATCAATAGATTTGAATCATGTCTGATTATTTATTCTGTGTGGCAGATTTGGCCGTGGCATTTATACCTCCTCAACCTCGTCCAAGTGAGTAATTCTCAAGTGTCTTTCTTGATTCATCAACCTTAAAAAAACCAGGTCCAATGATTACTCGCAGAATGACTGCAAATCGAATCTCAAAGCAATTCTTCTGAACAAAGTTGTAGTCGGAAAAGGCTACAAGATAACTCATGATCTCACATCACTCACCTCACCTCCCGCCGGCTATGATTCCGTGAGTTTCATTGAATTGTTATTATATGGACGTATCTGAAGAATGACCTCAAGGTTCTTGCCGAAAAAGGCGGAAGTCTGAATTACGACGAACTCGTAGTATATAATAACGAAGCGATTCGACCTTCGTTCTTAGTCATGTATGAACCATGATATCGAGACACTGTATCAGACGTAATATCAATGGCAAGGACCATAGATGTATAGATGTATAGCCATTGATCATTTTAGAACAAACGGATCATCTACACAAACACTACTCGAAGAATGTGGAAACAAGCCCGGCACCACGGCTCAACTTTCATACCCCAACCTCGTGGCCTGCAAAGTCACTTTAGAGACACATCGGTTGTCCGTATTTGGAGGACATCGCGTGTAGATCGCCAGGCGAGCCATACCATGACATTCACGCTTGAAGTCAACGACAAACTATCGATGGTTAACCATCCAGGTAACCTTTCATTCAATAAATGCCTCACCTCTCAACCACTCCAAGGGCTCCAGGAGTGCGTATGTGAGTGGTGGATATATCGAATCAGATTAAATCACTTACCGAATAATGTGCGGATCTGACCACAGTAGACTATGTCCCTGCAGCTGCCCTTGACGAGCAAGGAAGGTAGTGCGGCATTCACAAGGCCTGTTCCAACTATCCATAATATCCATGTAGCAAACACCCATAGTGCCTGGGAACCGACAGAAGAGATAGGATACTTCGACCAAACGGGATGGATGAATAGAAAAGAGAATATACCCGCAGTGATCGTCGTCCAGCACGCAGTAAATCTCGAATTATGATCGACTTAGTCACGGCATGAAGTGATTATTAACGACCCTACTCACAATAAAAAGATGGTACCCGAACGTAAAGTAGCATTCGGGTAATTGTGATGGAGGTCGTATTGGTATAACAGCCAGCTGCAGGTCGTGATCTACCGGAATCAAACAGCAGCCGGAGAAGGGAAAAAGTACGACACGTACTTCTGCCAGACTCGCAAGAACAAGGAAAATGTATATGACTATATCGCCATTTAGTGACTGCAATATCCACGGTCAGAGACTTGAGACATACGAGGCGCAAAGCGTTGAAGTCGACTTCCAGAAACCTTGTTGATTGGTCTAGGGTTATGTATAGAATATCGATATACCCAAGAGAGGCCCGCTAAGTAAATTAAAGCCATCATAGGCATTGCACATGCTAAGATGCTCGTAAGGGCTGTTGTTGTATAAGCATTACTGAAGGTTGACGGCGGTCCTGAAACCTGGGCTATATCAGCTCTGTATACGAGCTGTCTTGGATGTTGAGCTCGGTGTAGCGCCTGCAGCATTGACCTGGCTCTGTACAGGAAGATGGAGAAGTAAGGGATCCATTCGAGCTGCAATCCGCTGTTCATGAGTCTCCTCAATCCATTTCAAGGAATCCTCCTGTTTTCAACGTGGGCTGAATGCAATGCTGGTGCGCAGATGGCTTAGAAGCAATTACAATTGCATCACCCTAGTACAATGTGGACAGTGGCTAGCTCATCCATGAGTACGATTGCAGCATGAGTATGATTGCAGCTGGAATAACCGGCCCATAGTTGGTCCGAAAAGTCCGGACACATCTATGAATTGATGTCAAAAAGTAGGCAAAGATGACGTCTTGAGGATGAGCAAATTCAATCTGCTCTCGAGCCTTTGGAAATGGAACTCCTAAAGAGACGCTGAGAGAGCCGGATGGTCGAGATACCGACCCATACAAAGGTCAGAAGAACAACGGCAGCTGTGGTGATTTGCACACCGAACAGGTCCTCTATCTTCCCTACGGGTATACGGATAAAATCTACCGAGTTACTCTGTGAGTATGGTATATGAATGAATTGGGTTGTGTTAAGCATCAGATTTGCGTCTTCGAGTTGTGCTGCAGACATGTGGGCCGGCGGTACCGAAGATGATTCTCGGCTAGAATCTGGAAGTTTTATGGAGTGAATTCATAGGTGAGGGAGGGAAAAACAGACTTCGTGGACATGCAAAGAAAGCTTGTGGTCTCTCAAATGGTAAATTTCGATAACTTCTTGAATCCAAGAGCGGCGCATCCTTGGATAACGGAACTAGATACCGTACATGAAGAGGAACATCCACGTCAAATCGGAAAGTTGTGTCCTCTCCATGAGGAAGATTGATACTAAGTAATACATTTGTGTCGGAAGTTTGGACAGCATGAGTAGGTTTTTCCAATTCCATGGGTCCCCATTGCATGAATGTGTAGGATACTTGACGCTGACCAAGCTCGTACGGATCAATGAAGATCGAGGGTATAAGTTTATAGAGTAGATGGAGACTACAATGCTCTGCTTCCGTATTGTCCGTGTTGTACGACTTAAGATCAAATATGATCCGGGAAATTGGATGGAATGAGCTTGGGTTACGGATAACGGTGGAAATAGTGGACATTGATCAAAGGCAACTCGA
>Ga0154006_1000482_pt1 | contig 13265 bp, 14 predicted proteins | sample TSFL090MetaG_FD_104747 | JGI IMG/M metagenome (GOLD analysis project Ga0154006, IMG submission 104747) | Attine ant fungus gardens microbial communities from Florida, USA - TSFL090 MetaG | ecosystem: Host-associated > Fungi > Mycelium > Unclassified | place: USA: Florida, Wakulla State Forest...
CGACTATCCGGACGGCAAGTTCACGCTGGCTTTCGTGGGCTACCAGGAAGAAAGCGAAGGCGCCGTCATCGAGCTCACCTACAACTGGGACACCGACAAGTACGACCTGGGCACGGGCTACGGCCACATCGCCCTGCAGGTCGAAGACGCCTATGAAGCCTGCGCCAAGGTCAAGGACAAAGGCGGCAAGGTCACGCGCGAAGCCGGCCCCATGAAGCACGGCACCACCGTCATCGCCTTCGTCGAGGATCCGGACGGCTACAAGATCGAATTCATCCAGCGCAACACCCACCAAGACTGAGCTGATACGGCCATGATCCACCCCATCCTCAAAATGGGCGACCCGCGCCTTTTGCGCGTGGCCGCCCCCGTCACGGCCTTTGGCACGCCCGAGCTCGACGCCCTGGTGCAAGACATGTTCGAAACCATGGTGGCCGCGCACGGCGTGGGCCTGGCCGCGCCGCAGATCGGGGTGGACCAGCAACTGGTGATCTTCGGTTTCGAGCACAACGAGCGCTACCCCGACGCGCCCTCCGTGCCGCTCACCGTGCTGTGCAACCCCGTCATCACGCCGCTCTCCGACGAAATGGAAGACGGCTGGGAAGGCTGCCTGTCGGTGCCCGGCATGCGCGGCGAAGTGCCGCGCTACGGCCATATCCGCTACAGCGGCTTCGATCCCAAGGGCAACCCCATCGAGCGCGAAGCCGAGGGCTTTCATGCGCGCGTGGTGCAGCACGAATGCGACCACCTGATCGGCCGCCTGTACCCTTCGCGCATCCGCGATTTCTCGAAATTCGGGTTCACCGAGGTGTTGTTCCCCGGCATGGATCCCAACAGCGACGACTGATTCGACACCCCCTATCCATCAGACCGACATGGAGCCGGCCGCGACCGGACCTGGAGAGAGACACCCTATGTTGAAACGCTTCATCGCCGGCGCCTCGCTGGCCCTGATGGCCGCGGCCGCGCACGCCGAATATCCCGATCGCCCCATCCACCTCATCGTCCCCTTCCCGCCCGGGCAGGCCACCGACATCTTCGCGCGCGTCGTCGCCGAGAAACTCGGCGCCCAGCTGGGGCAGAGCATCATCGTCGACAATCGCGCCGGCGCCGGCAGCAATATCGGCATGTCGCAAGCGGCGCGTTCGCCCGCCGACGGCTATACCCTGGTCATGGCCGGCAGCGCGGCGGCGGTCAACCAGACCCTGTACAACAAGCTCGACTACAGCCTCGACAAGGACTTCGCGCCCATCACCGGCATCTTCTCCGTGCCCCTGGTGTTCCTGGCCAACGCCAAGTCGGGCATCAAGACCCTGCCCGACCTGGTCAGCCGCGCCAAGGCGCACCCGGGCGAACTGGCCTACGCCAGCGCCGGCATCGGCGGCACGCAGCACCTGTCGGCCGAGCTTTTCAAGACCGCCGCGCAGATCGACGTGCGGCACATCCCCTACAAGGGCAGCGGCCCGGCGCAGGCCGATTTCCTGGGCAACCAGGTGCCGCTCATGTCCGACTCCGTCACGGCGGCGCTGCCGCACATCCAGTCGGGCGTCGCCATCCCGCTGGCCGTCACCACGGCCAGGCGCGTGCCGCAGCTGCCCGACGTGCCGACCGTCGCCGAATCCGGCTACCCCGGTTTCGAGGCCCTGGGCTGGGCCGCCCTGCTTGCCCCCAAAGGCACGCCGGAACCGGTGGTCGCGATGCTGAACAAGCGCGTGACCGCCATCCTGGCCTCGTCCGAAATGCAATCCTACCTGCGCGGACGCGGCGCCGAACCGATGCCGCAGAGCCCGGCGGAAACGGCCGCTTTCATCCACGGCGAAATAGGCAAATGGGCCGGCGCGGTCAAGGCCTCCGGCGCGAGCGTCGACTAAAAGTGGCCACATGAAAATCATCATCGCCCCCGACTCGTTCAAGGAAAGCCTGTCCGCCCCCGACGTGGCGCAGGCCATCGCAACAGGCATCAAGCGCGCGGCCCCCGGCGCGCAGATCGTCTGCATCCCCATGGCCGACGGCGGCGAAGGCACGGTGCAGGCCGTGCTGGCCGCCACCGGCGGCCAGTGGCGCACGGCCGAGGTGCGCGGCGCGCTGGACGAGCCTCGCCAGGCCGGCTGGGGCTGGCTGGGCGAAGGCCGGGCCGTCATCGAAATGGCAACCGCCGCGGGTCTGGAACTCATTCCTCCCGCGCAGCGCGAGCCCCTGCGCGCCGGCAGCTACGGCGTCGGGCAACTGGTGCGCGCCGCGCTCGATGCGGGCGCCACCCGTATCGTCCTGGGCCTGGGCGGCTCGTCCACCAACGACGGCGGCGCCGGCATGATGGCGGCGCTGGGCGTGCGCTTTCTCGATGCGCAGGGCCGCGAACTGCCTCTTGGCGGCGGAGCGCTGGGCGCGCTGGCCTCGGTGGACCTGTCCGGCCTCGACCCGCGCCTGGCCCACACGCGCATCGACGTGGCCTGCGACGTGGACAACCCCTTGTGCGGCCCCAAGGGCGCCGCGCATATCTTCGGCCCGCAGAAAGGCGCCACGCCCCAGCAGGTTCTCGAACTCGACCGCAATCTGTCGCACTACGCCGATGTCTGCGCCCGCCACCTGCCGCACGACAGGCGCGACCAGCCCGGCGCCGGCGCGGCCGGCGGCCTGGGCTATGCGGCGCTGGCTTTTCTGAACGCCGACTTCCACCCCGGCGTGGCGCTGGTGGCCGAGGTGAGCGGCCTGGAGCAGGCCCTGGAAGGCGCCGCCCTGGCCTTTACCGGCGAAGGCCGCATGGATGCCCAGACCTTGCACGGCAAGACACCGGCCGGCGTGGCCCGGATCGCGCACAAGCTGGGCGTGCCCGTCATTGCGCTGGCCGGCTCGCTGGGCGAAGGCTACGATGCCCTGCACGACATCGGCATTACCGCCGCATTCAGCCTGGCCAGCGGGCCGATGACGCTGCAACAGGCCGTCGAGCAGACCGCCAGCCTGCTGGCCGCGCGTGCGCACGACGCCACGCGCCTGTGGCTGGCGGCGGGCAAGCGCAGACTGTAGAACGCGAAACGGCCGGCATGCTGTCCCGGCATGCCGGTGCAGTACCCTGCCAGGCCTGCAAGACAGGCTGCAGCCAGATGGTTGCCGAACGCCAAGAGAGCTAAGCGCATCATGAACCCCTGCCGTTTCCAGACCGTTCCCATCGTCGTTGCCGAATTCGGCGCCGCGCGCCGCCTGGGCGAACTGCTGCGCGGGCAATTCCCCGCGCTTCGGCGCCTGTGCCTGGTGACCGACGGCTTCCTGCACAAAAGCGGCCTGCTGGCCCCGGCCCTGGCCGACCTGGCCCGCCACGGCTGGCAGGTTGCCGTCATCGACGATGTCGTTGCCGATCCGCCCGAGCACGTCGTGCTCGACGCTGCCGGACGCGCGCGCCAGGCCGAAGCCGAGATCGTGCTGGGGCTGGGCGGCGGCTCGTCGATGGACGTGGCCAAGCTGCTGGCCGTGCTGCTTGCGGGTTCCCAGCCGCTGCAGGAAATGTACGGCGTCAGAAAGGTTAGCGGCCAGCGCCTGCCGCTGGTGCAAATGCCCACGACCGCCGGCACCGGCTCGGAAGTGACCGCCGTGTCCATTGTCACGACGGGCGCGACCACCAAGATGGGCGTGGTCGCGCCCCAGCTGTACGCCGACATGGCGATCCTGGATGCCGAACTGACCCTGGGACTGCCGCGCGCGGCCACGGCCTACACCGGCATAGACGCCATGGTCCATGCCATCGAGGCCTATACCTCGGCCCACCTCAAGAACCCGGTGTCGGACATGCTGTCGGTGCGGGCGCTCGAGCTCCTGTCGAGAAACATCCTGGCCGCCTGCGATGACGGCCAGGACCGCACGGCGCGCGAGGCCATGCTGCTGGGCGCCATGTTCGCCGGCCAGGCGTTTGCCAATTCGCCCGTGGCCGCCGTGCACGCCCTGGCCTATCCCGTGGGCGGCATCTTCCACGTACCCCATGGTTTGTCGAATTCGCTGGTGCTGCCGCACGTGCTCGAGTTCAACGCCCCGACAGCCAGCAGGCTCTATGGCGAACTCGCCGAGGTCATCATTCCCGGCGCGAGCGGCAGCGACGAGGCCAAGACCGCAGCGCTGATCGACTACATCGAGAAACTGGTCCTCGCCACCGCCATACCCAGGACCCTGCGCGAAGTCGGCGCGCGGAAAGACGACCTGGCCCGCATGGCCAGCGATGCCATGCTCCAGACCCGTCTTCTGGTCAACAACCCGCGCGAACTAAAGGAAGCCGACGCGCTGGCGATCTACACCGCGGCGTTCTAAAACGCCCTAGGGCCTGTTCACACTAAAAGGAGCCTCGCACAGGCCAGGAATCGGGCGGCAGGCTAGGCGTAGACGCCGCCGCGTGGCTGTGCCACGCAAGGCGGCTGCAACGACGCATGCCGCCCGATTCCTGGCCTGCCCGTAGGGTGAGCACGCAAAAGAGCGCCTCTCCGCGTTGCGAATGCTCGCCGTGGCACCACCACGGCTGCGCTTCGCGCCTTGATAGGCGCTCTTTTGCGTGCTCATGCGAGGCTCCTTTTAGTGTGAACAGGCCCTAGCCCCGCTGGCGCTCCAGCAGCTGGTACTCGCTGATCGCGGCATCCCGGAAAGCCTTGATCAGGCTGGTCCGCGAAGAGCCGCGCTGCCAGACCAGGCCAAAACGGCGCGGCTCGCACGGCAGGGGAAGCGGAATGCTGGCCAGGTTCAGCCGCATGATGAAACCGCTCGTAGCCAGGGGCAGGATGGCCACGCCGAGATCGCGGCTCACCATCACGGCAATCGATTCGATGGCATTGAGCTCGAAGCGCACCCGGGGCTCGATGCCGGCACGCCGCAGGTAATCGTCGGCATGCCGGCCGCCCCAGTCGCTGAGGCGATAGCGGATCAGCGGCTGGGTGGCCAGCAGGCGATGCGCATCCTGCCCGGCGTGGCTGGCCGCGGCGACCAGCACATAGGGCTCTTCGCGCAGCAATTGCCAGCCCAGGCTTTTGGGTAGCGGGTACGGCGCCTCCAGCGCAATGGCGGCATCGAGCTCGCCCGCCTCGATGGCGGGGTAAAAATGCGTCGAGTGGCCAGGCTGTATATCCACGTTGATCAGCAGGCCCTGCTTGATGAGCCGTTCGAGAATGCTGGGCACGACGGTATTGAGCGCCGTGCTCCCGGCCCCCAGGCGCAGCTCGCCGATGAGCTCGCTCGACTTGGCCACATAACGGATATTGTCGATCTGCTGCAGCACGCGATCGAAATGCGACAGCAGCTCCACGCCCTTCTCGGTAACGTGCACGGTGCGCCCGGCGCGCGCCACCAGGGTCGCGCCCAATTCCTTTTCCAGCGCGTGGATCTGTTGCGCGACCGCGCCATGGGTCAGGCCGAGGCGGCGGCCAGCCTCGGCCATCGAGCCGTGGTGGGCGACAGCCAGCAGCGTCTTGATGAAATCGGTGTTCATGACGATAGATATTCTATCTTTTTATCGCATCTATGATGTCTCAATCCGGGCTTCGGCTTTGCCACAATAGTTGAAGGAGACGACCATGCGAAGCAAATTATTCGTGCCGGGGTCGCGCCCCGAGCTTTTTGAAAAAGCCCTTAAAAGCGCTGCCGATTCCATTTCTTTCGATCTCGAGGACGCCGTTGCGCCCGAGTTCAAGCAAAGCGCCCGTGAGCGGCTGGCCGCTTTTCTCGCTGCCCCCGGATTCGACAGTAAAGAAAAGAAAATTATCGTCCGCGTGAACGCGCCCGATAGCCCGCACTTTCTGCCCGACCTGCGCGCGCTGGCGGCAAGCCGGGTCGACATACTCAATATTCCCAAGCTGGAAAGCGCCGAGGCGGTGCGCCACGCCGCCGCGGCCGTCGAATCGGCCGGCTTTGCCTCGCAAGGCGTGCGGCTGCTGGCCAATATCGAAACCCCCAAGGGGCTGCGCCTGGCCGCCGAGATCGCGGCGGCCCACCCCATGGTCGCCGGCCTGCAGCTCGGCCTGGCCGACCTGTTCGAGCCGCTGGGCATTGCCCGCTACGACAGCGGCAACCTGCGGCAAGTGATGATGGCGCTGCGCCTGGCCGCCGGCGAAAGCGGCAAATACGCGCTCGACGGCGCCTATGCCCGGGTATCCGACCCCGAAGGCTTTCGCCAGGAAGCCCAGCTGGCCCGCTCCCTGGGCCTGGCCGGCAAATCGTGCATTCACCCCAGCCAGATTGCCATCGCCAACGACGTGTTCGGCCCCTCGGCCGACGATATCGCGCAAGCCAGGCGCATCGTCCAGGCCAGCCGGCAGCAGGCCGGCGTGGGCGCCTTCCTGCTCGACGGAAAAATGATCGACGCCCCGTTCATCAAGCGCGCGCAAGATGTCCTGCGCACCGCGGGTATCGACCCAGAGATTGATCAATGACCATGACGACTGAAACCACCCTCCCCCTGTCCGGCGTGAAAGTGCTGGACCTCAGCGCCTACATCGCCGGCCCCTACGGCTGCACCCTGCTGGGCGACCTGGGCGCCGACATCATCAAGGTGGAGCCGCCCGAGGGCGACAACCTGCGCAAATACCCGTCGACGCTGGAAAGCGAAAGCCGCGCCTTCCTGGGCGTCAACCGCAACAAGCGCGGCTTGTGCCTGGACCTGAAACAGCCCAACGGCTACGCCGTGCTGTCGCTCCTGGTGCAAGAGGCCGACGTGCTGGTGCACAACTTCCGGCCCGGCGTTCCCGAGCGGCTGCGCATCGACTTCGACACGCTCAAGAACATCAATCCGCGCCTGGTCTACTGCGCCATGACCGGCTATGGCGACCGCGGCCCGCTGGCCGGTCACGCCGGATACGACCAGGTGCTGCAATCCATGACGGGCATGTGCGCCTCGCAAGGCAAGGCCGACGGCCCGCCCGAGATCCTGTACGGCTCGGTGGTCGATTTCTATGGCGCGTCGCTGATCGCCAGCAGCATCTCGGCCGCCCTGTACCGGCGCGAGCAGACCGGCCAGGGCCAGGCCGTGCAGGTATCGCTCTTGGGCAGCGCGCTGGCCATGCAGTCGACCCGGCTGGTGTGGGCCGACGATGAACCGCGCCGCATCGAGCGCGACATGCGTTCGGGCGGCATCACCGGCATCCACCCCACCCAGGACGGCTACCTGTACATCTCGGCCAACACGCCCCACTTCTGGAAGTCGCTGTGCGAGCATCTCGGCCTGGCCGACGTTGCCGCGGACGAGCGCTACGACACCGTGAAAAAGCGCGCCGCGCACGCGGCGGAACTGATTCCCATGGTGCGCGCGGCCCTGGCCGCGGCGCCGGCGCGCGCATGGGCCGAGAAATTCGGCCAGAGCGTGCCCTGCTCGGTGGTCAAGCAGGTGGAAGACATGTTCGACGACCCGCAGGTCGAGGCCATGGAATTCATGAGCGCCTACCGCAGCCCGAAGGCCGGCGGCTACCGCGCGCTGGCGCGCTGGGCGCATTTCGACGGCGGCGCCGCAGAACCCGCCGGCGCCCGGCGCCATACGGGCGGTGCGCCGGGGCTGGGCGAGCACAGCCGGGATATCCTGGGCGAGTTGGGCTACGATGCCGCGGCGATCGACGTTTTGCTGCAATCCGCCGCGGTGCGCTAGCCTGCCTTCATTATTGAAACTGTCATGACACAAAACCCACGCTGGAAGACCAGGCCGCCAGGTTCGAACTGGGGCGATTTCGGCCCGGACGACAGGCTCGGAACGCTCAATTATCTGCAAGCGGCCCAACGGCTGGCCGCGCTGCAGGAAATCCGCGAAGGCCTGTCGTTCTCGCTGAGCCTGCCGCTGACGGTGCCGCGCGCGCCGGTGCTCAACCCGCGCCGCAAGGGCCCCGTCATCCGTCCCGCGCAAAAGAACGGCGTGCCGGTCTACAACTACCCGCTGGGGCGCGATGTGCCCGGCGCCACCGACGTCGTCAGCGACGACAGCGTCACGCTGTCGCCCCAATATTCCACGCAATGGGACGCGCTCGGCCACATCGGATCGATGTACGACGCCCAGGGCAGCGGCCAGCCTGCCCCCACGGGCTACAACGGCTTTCGCGTCAGCGACCCCGGCACGGATCCCGACGACTTCCACGGCACGCAAGAGCTCTCGATCGCGCCCATGGCCACCCATGGCATCCAGGGGCGCGGTGTGCTGGTCGACCTGCGCCGCCACTTCGGCGTCGACTTCCGCCTGGTGTCCCATCGCGAACTGATGGACGTGATGCGCGCCGATGGCGTCGAGCTGCGCCAGGGCGACATACTCTGCCTGCACACCGGCCTGGCCGACCTGGCGCTGACACTGCCCGGCGACCGGCTGGAACGCCTCAAGCACAGCTGCTGCGTGCTCGACGGCAACGACCCGGAACTGCTGGCCTGGATCGCCGAGAGCAGGATCGCCGCCATCGCCGCGGACAACCACGCGGTCGAACGGCGCAACCACGAACTGCGCCGTCCCTCCGGCCCCCTGCTGCCGCTGCACGAACAATGCCTGTTCAAGCTCGGCCTGCCGCTGGGCGAGCTCTGGCACCTGACTCCGCTGGCCGCCTGGCTGCACGGGCGCAGGCGCCATGCCTTTTTCCTGACTGCTTCACCCATCTACGTGCCCGGCCTGGTCGGCGCACCAGTAAACCCGGTAGCCACCGTCTGACGACGGTCAGGCCACTCACCACCACAAGAGGAAGACCCATGAAAATCCAACTGCCCATCCGCCGCGCAATGATCGTGGCCGCCCTGGGCTCGGCCGCGGCATTCGGCTTCGGCGCACAGGCCCTGGCCGCGGACTATCCCAGCCAGCCCATCAACCTGGTGGTGCCCTACGCAGCCGGCGGCGGCGCCGACAACGCGGCTCGCATCATCGCCAAGGGCATGAGCGAGATCACCGGCCAGAGCATCATCATCGACAACAAGAGCGGCGCCAGCGGCGCGATCGGCGCGGCCTATGTGGCACACGCCGCGCCCAACGGCTATACCGTGCTCTTCGACGCCTCGGCCTTCACCATCAACCCGGCGCTGCGCAAGCTGCCCTACGACATCCGCAAGGACTTCATCCCGGTCTCGCAGGCCATTTCCGTGCCCAACATCCTGGTCGTGGCCAAGGACTCGCCCTACAACACGGTGCAGGATTTCGTCGCCGCGGCCAAGGCCAAGCCCAACGGCTACAGCTTTGCCTCCTACGGCCCCGGCAGCCTGGCCCAGATGGCCGGCGAACTGCTCAAGAAGGATGCGGGCCTGGACATCGTGCACGTGCCCTACAAGGGCGGCGCTACGGCCATCGTGGACGTGATGAGCGGCCAGGTGCAGATCTACTTCGCCAATGCCGCCTCCAGCATTGCTTACATCACCTCCAAGCAGCTCAAGGCGCTGGCCGTCACCTCCAAGACCCGCATGCCCGAACTGCCCGGCGTTCCCACCATGGAAGAGTCGGGCCTGAAGGGCTTCGAAGTGCTCGAATGGAACGGCTTCTTCATGCCCAAGGGCACCCCGCAGGAAGCGGTCGACAAGCTGCAGTCGATCGTGCAGGCCGCGCTGGCCCGCCCCGACGTGCGTGAATCGCTCGGCAAGCTCGGCCTGACCCCCGTGGGCAGCGCTTCCAAGGACTTCGCCGCTTTCGTGGATACCGAAGCCCGCCGCTGGGAAGAAGTGGTCAAGAGCAACCACATCGTCATGAACTGAACCTGATCGAGGAAATCCCATGCACCCCGATGAAGCCCTCGCCCGACTGGCTCGGGAACACGCGTTCCCGCTGGACGAAGAAATCAAGATCGGCGGCCAGTACGTGCCGGTCTTGCTGGATGGCAGCTCGCTGTACATCAGCGGCCAGATCCCGCGTATCGGCAACGAGGTCCACTTCATCGGGACAGTGGGCGCCGGCATCGGCCTGGACGATGCAAAGCGGGCCGCCGCGATTTCCGTCCTGAGGGCCCTGGCCCTGGCCAAGTCGGCGCTGGGCAGCCTCTCGCGCATTGCCTCGGTGCCTCGCATCACGGTATTTGTACGCAGCGCGCCGGACTTCACGCAACAGAGCGAGGTGGCCGACGGCGCCTCCGCGGCCTTGTATGCCGTGCTGGGGCAGACCGGCGTGCATACGCGCACATCGATCGGCGTGCTGCAATTGCCCAAGGGCGCCGCCGTCGAAGTCGACTTTATCTTCGGCGCCCGGCCAGCCAATTGACACCTGCCTGACCCGACCATGAATCCTCGCGGCCGTCAGCGGCCGCGAGCCTGCCGCGCCGGCAGAAAACCACGCTGCAATCGGGGAACGGGAGTAATCTGGCCGTTGATCGATCCATTCCTTCCAACGGCGAGAAAAGCGCGATGCATGCAAACTTGTTTATCAAGCCTCATCGTTTCATCGCAGCTTGTCTGGTCGGCCTGGCCGGCATGACGGCAAGCGTGGCTCACGCGCGAGGCGACACCCGCGTGCTCGACCTCGAAACCCACGCGGCCTTTTTCTCTTCCGAAACCCACCAGAAAACGCCGCTGGACCCGCAGGTATTCGTCGCCGCGCCCGGCGCGCCGGCAGGCCTGGGTCCCCAGGGCATCAAGCATGCGGAGAACTTGCGCAACGCGCTGATCGGCGATGCGGCGGCGCTGCCCGTCTTGAACGCGTCGGGCCAACCGCTGGACATGACGCTGGGCGCCTGGCTGGGCGCCAAGGGCCAGGCCATCCTGACGGACCTGCCAGACGGCCGCGAAAAAGTCAGCCTGGCCTTGTCCGGCCTGAAGCCCGGCGGGCACTACAGCCTGTTTGAAAACCACTTCGATCGGCAGCCCATCGGCTTCACGCCCATGGACGGCGCCGGCACCGACAACAATTTTATCGCCGACGCACAAGGCAGGGCCGCGATCACCACGATTTCACCGGCGGTGCTGACGCACGCCAATGCCGTCCTCGTAATCTATCACTCGGATGGCCAGCACCACGGCCAGGAGCGTGGCGACATCGGCGTCACCGCGCATCACCAGCTCATCGTCCGGCCCGAATAAATCTAGGGCCTGTACACACTAAAAGGAGCCTCGCACAGGCCCTAGAAGAAGCCCGAGGCCAGCCCCACGACGGCGCCGCCGAACAGCCACCAGAGCGGATGCACTTTGGTGAACATGCTGCCCAGCGCGACCGCGATCACGATCAACACCGGAATGGCGCTGGTGGCGGCCACGACCGTCACCAGCCACGCGCTGGCCACGAACAGGCCGGCGGTCACGGGCATCAAGGCAGTCTGGACCAGTCGGCGCCAGGGCCTGTCCTTGAAACGGTCCCAGAGTCCCATCACGATCATGGTGATGAGCGAGCAAGGCAGGAACTTGGCCAGGGACGACACCAGCAAGCCCGGCAGTCCCGCGACGTGCCAGCCCACCAGCGGAACGATCATCATATTGGGGCCGGGCGCCGCCTGGCTCAGCGCGAACAAGGCGTTGAAATCGGCCGCCGTCATCCAGCCGTGCACCGTCACCACCTGGCGCTGCATTTCGGGCAGAATGGTGTTGCCGCCCCCAAAGGCCAGCACCGACAACTGCGAGAAGATCCCGAGCAGGGACAGCAGGGTATCCGTCATGACCGATGCCTCCAGGCCGCGACGGCAATGCTCACCAGGGTCAGGGCCACCATGCCGTAGAGCAGCGGCACGCGCACCAGCGCGATGACCGCGAAGCTCAGCAGGGCCACCAGGATGCCGGGAATATTGCCGCGCAGGGACTTGGCCATTTTCAGGCCCATGGCAATCATCAGGCCCGCGGCCGCGGCGGCCAGCCCGCCGAACAGATGCTGGATGTGCGGATCGTCCCGGTAGCGGTCATACACCACGCCCAGCAGGACCACCACGACAGTCGGTACGGCGATCAGCCCGACCAGCGCCACGCAGGCGCCGGCGGGGCCGCGAAAGCGCATGCCCACGGCCACCGACATATTGATGATGTTGCCGCCCGGCAAGAACTGGCACAGGCCGAGCAGCTCGGTGAACTCCTCGCTCGTCAGCCAGCCTCGCTGCTCGACCAGCATGCGGCGCGCCAGGGGCAGCACCCCGCCAAAGGCAATCATGCTCAACAGCATGAAACCAACAAAAAGTTCGCGCTTGGTCGGCCGGGGCTTGCCGGCCTGGATATCGGATACAGCAAAAGTCGTCATGAAAAGCGGCCTGCCAATCGAATTCCCGGCCTTGCGCCGGTGTCGAGACAGCAGACTACTCTTATATAAGACTTATGTCGATATGTCCCCGCATGCCAGCCGCATGAAGATCAGGCCGCCAGGCCCAGCCGGCGGGCATGCTCAATACAGGCAGGCCGAGATAGCTGAAAGGTCGAGTCAGCCGAGTCAGTTGCGTCACGACATTGCACACGCCGCCCGCTTTCTCCATATCCGCGTCGGCGCGCAATGGAACGGGAATGGGCAGAGGCGATTTCCGGATCGCAGGCGTCCTGGCCCGAGAGATCCAGCACGGCCACGCGGCTCTTCTCGACAGCAAGGTCCAGGTCGGCTTCAGGCCGAACAAACCATGCACCGACGCCGGCAGACGTATCGACCCGCCCGTATCGCTGCCTATGGACGCAAAGATGGCGCCCGGCGCCACCGCCGATCCCGAACCGCTGGACGAGCCGCCCGATATCCGCGAGGGATCGAGGGCGTTGCAGCAATCGCGGAAACTCGGGTTCTGCCCCGTAGGCCCCGCCACCATTTCACTCATGTTCAAAACGCCGACCGTGACAGCCCCGGCGTCGTTCAACAAGCGGATGACACGCGCTTCGCGCGCGGCAGGAACAACGGGACGGGCCCGCGACCCGACGGTTGCGGCGTGGCCTTGAATTTCGAAGCAGTCCTTGCGGGCCAGCGGAATACCGTGCAGGGCGCCGCGAAACTTGCCGTTCGCGCGTTCCGCATCGACGGCCCGCGCCCGGGCCATGGCCTTGTCCGCCCATATCTCGATAAAGGCATTGAGCGCAGCCATTCGGCGACCAGGACCGCCGGGGCCGTGCGAGACGGAACACCATGCATGTGCAGCGTGCTGCTTGTCAGGTACTGCTCGACCGACTCCTCGACCGCCTCTTGGTCCTCTTGCGCTCCCGCGCCTGGAACTCTAGTCACGCGTTCTCCAGCAGTGGCTTTTCCGTGAATTCATGCAATGAGGCCTCTCTGCTATTTGCGCGCGACCACGCCGCTGCTCTGGGCGGTCTTGGTGTAGACCTCGACGTCGTGTTTGAGTTGCGCTGCAAACTCCGGACGGCTGGAGGGCGAGGGGCTGGCCCCCACGCTGCCCAGGAAGGTCTTGAACTCGGGACGA